>Ga0055584_100007428_pt1 | contig 10748 bp, 9 predicted proteins | sample OSDHelmetaG_FD_58716 | JGI IMG/M metagenome (GOLD analysis project Ga0055584, IMG submission 58716) | Pelagic marine sediment microbial communities from the LTER site Helgoland, North Sea, for post-phytoplankton bloom and carbon turnover... | ecosystem: Environmental > Aquatic > Marine >...
GATCGTTTTATATCGATGAGCAACATGAAATACGATGCCATCGTTGGTCAGGGCATTGAAATTCATGAGCGAATACCGATCCCCGACCACCTGATTCCGGACGATGCCAAAGTTGAAATGGATGCGAAAAAGGCTGCAGGCTATTTCACTGACGGCTGTGTACCCACCGCAGAGGAACTGGCGGTAAACCATGGTCGCGATCTCAAAGAATATTAGTGAGCGACAGCATAGCCCTTCAAGATCTGCTTAGTGCCGAAGCAGTGCGTCAGCGCTGCTCGTTGATTGGTACGGCCGCCGCTGAAAATCGTACCCGTTGGTTTGCTTACCGACCAGAAGAACTTGAGCAGTGTATCGATCTGGTTGCCGAGGAATGTCTGCAAAACTATCCAGACCTGAACATTCCTTACCACAGCCGGTGGCGTCATTTCGTTACCGGTGGCTTGGATCTATGGCATTACTATGCTGATAAGAATCTCGCAGGTCTGGATAACGAAACACGCACACGATGCGCCATTGATCTGGTATTTATCAGCGTTTTGCTGGATGCCGGCGCAGGTGGCAACTGGCAGTATATAGATCCGGTTAGCCACAATTCGCTCAGTCGATCAGAGGGCCTGGCTGCTGCTACGGTGGATCTGTTTTTTAATCATTTGGGCCGTGTCGAGGATGGCCAGGGAGTTGTCATTGATGCTGCGGCAATTCTGGGGGCAAATAGAATGCTTATTGAAAATGCGTTCCAGCATCGCCGGGGTAATTCACTGCTTGGCATGGAAGGTCGGATCACATTGCTGACCGGCCTGGCAAACCAGTTGAAGCAGTTAACAAATCTGGGAATCTCCCGGCCAGGACACCTTTATGATTTTCTTCTGGAGCGAAGCGAAAACGGTCAAATCAGTGCGGCAAAGGTGCTCCAGGGGGTTTTACAGCTGTTTAATCCGATCTGGCCCAGAGGGATGACCAGGGATGGCGTGCACCTCGGCGATTGTGGCCACCACCGTTTACTTCCAGCGGATTCTTTTCTTGGTCTGGTACCTTTTCATAAACTGTCTCAGTGGCTGACATACTCGCTGATCGAACCCCTTGGATGGGCCGGGCTTGAGGTAACGAATCTCGATCAGCTGACAGGATTGCCGGAGTACCGTAATGGCGGTTTGCTGATAGACACCGGAGTACTGGCTCCAGTTCCTTCGGAACTTCTTATCCGGAAATTAACCATTGAGTCTGAAGCAGTGGTTGAGTGGCGTGCGTTAACGGTATGGCTGCTGGATAAAGTTGCGCTCGGGGTGCGACAGCGACTGAACAGAACTGCGAAACAATTACCCCTTGCCAGCGTGCTCCAGGGCGGCACATGGAGCGCAGGCAGAAAACTGGCTAACTCACTCAGGGATGGTGCCCCGCCGTTGAATCTGGATATTGATGGCACGGTATTTTAGTGACCATGTCAATCTGACTGCCAGCTAGCGTAAAGTGCCGGTTAACCGCTGAAAAAAATCACAAACTGCCATTAGAAAATACAAAACGCTAACGTCGTGGGCTCGACGCCTTCGCCATTTACCGGGGTGATATCCTGGGGGCAGGCCGACATGACAGCGATGCAATCCATAAGTGCGCCAAACCTGACAGAATCTCCCGGCTTGCTCACCGGGGATGCCCAGCTGAAGGAACCGTTGGTCGCGACAGGAATATTCATCCAGATATTGAAAGGCGCTGGCACCGCTGGTAACTGATAGCCGATTGCCCCAAGCGCCATTCGTAAATTATCGGTGCAGTTATCGTGGTAGCCATCGACCCCGAGCTGCTGGTAACGCACAGCATCACAGGCGGCCACCACAGTGTCATGCACGCCTGGTGAACTATCTTCTAAAAACTCCAGGATCGGAGTGCGGTTGTTGGTCACCAGTGTATCCCCTGGTTCAGGCATGATGGAACTGAGCGCGGTATGAGTATGCGCCATCGACATATATTCTGCGACATCGGGATCGCGAAACGCCCAGAAATCACAAACCTGGCTGCCATGGGTGTTAATGATTTTCAGGGTTTGCCCCGCGCCGACCCTTACCGCGATACCGCAACGCGCCGGGATCGTATACTCAAGTCCGATCTCGGGCCGGCCGTCTGCAGAAATTGCCGATGAGGCGGAGTTATTTGTGCCTGCGGGTAAAGCTGGATCAAACATAGGGATAATTTGTTTTATTTTTTCTCCAGGGCCGAAGGGGGTGTGGTGTAGTAGGGTAAATTATCCTGTCGCACCGGATGGGTACCATTGTCAGCAACCTGCCGCACGTGAGCGGCAATTTCTCCCAATGTGGCAAACCATACATCATGGTCGTTCAGCACCTTTTCCAGCCATTTCTCCACCTGGCGCCAGCGAGCCAGCCTGCCGGTGAGAAATGGATGCCAGATTGAATGCCAGAAACCACCCGCTTCATATTGGGCTTCAAATTCTTCGAAGAAACTATTCAATCCAACACTTGGCGCCTTCACAGGCATCATATAGCCGATTTCCTCGTAGTGGGCAAAGGGTGGCCAGTCATCCGTGCCCCAATGCACCGGCATCTCCACAAGACTCCCGCGATCGGTATTGAGAATGTAAGGAATATCATCCCCCATCAGCGAACTATCGTATTCAAAACCGCGCTCAATCAGTAAGTCCATCAGGTCCTGGGTAATGTTATAAACCGGTGCACGATAGCCTTTCGGCGTATTACCTGCCACTTTCCGGTGTGCCTCCATTGCTCTATCAAACCACTCAACCTGTTGTGCGTGGTCATGGCCGGTCGGGTCTTCATGGAGATAGCCATGATGACCGACTTCATGGCCACCACTCAGCATCGCCTCCACCGCCCCGGGGTATTGTTCAATGCACCAGCCGGGGACAAAAAACGATTGCTTCAAGCCAAGACGGCGATAGGTTTCAAGAATTCGGGGAACGGCTACTTCGGGTCCATATCTGCCCATTGAGATGGGGTACAGTCTTTTATGACTATCGGCGGGTTTGGAAATATGGATCAGACTGTCCGCGTCCATATCAAAAGTAATCGCACATGCGCATCGGGCACCGTTCGGCCACGGAATCGGGTTCTTGATCATGCTTATCTCCAGTGCAGTGCCAGACCAGTCTGACACTGGAGCGTAAATTTTACCGCGCTTTCCGCTTACGGTAATAGTAGAAACGAATGGCTAACAGCAAAGTTAAAATCATGCCGTATATCAAAGGTTCCAGAATATCTGCCTTGACCAGCCACCAGAAGTGAATCACGCCGAGAATTGCGATGAGGTACACAAGTCTGTGCAATTTAGTCCATGTCCTGCCCATTTTCCTTTGGATGGCGTTAAAGGAGGTTATCGCTAAAGGAATCAACAAAACAAAACCAGAGAATCCAACGGTAATATACGGGCGTTCAATAATATCTTCGATAATTGACCTGAGATCGAAGTAATGGTCAAACACGAGATAGATCAGGAAATGCAGGAATATGTAAAAGAAGCAAAACAGGCCGAACATGCGCCGGTAACTGAACAGACGGTTCCAACGGAACAAGCGGCGCAGCGGGGTAATGCTCAGGGTGATCAGCAGAAACCGCAGACCCCATTGCCCTGTTTCATGGGTTAAGGTTTCCACCGGGTTCGCGCCAAGCTCTCCGCGGAAAACACCAGCAATCAGCATCGCGGCAGGGCTCAGGCAAACAGCAAACACCGCGGCCCTGACCGCTGTAAACTTCTGCACCTGTTCAGTTCAAATAATCAGTATGATTTACTAAGGTCCATATCGGCGTAAAGTGCCGCAACATCCTGTTCGTAGCCATTGAACATCAATGTGTCCTTTTTAAACAACTGCCCGATTACCCGCTCCTTTCGCTGGCTCCACCTGGGGTGGTTTACCTGGGGATTTACATTGGAATAGAAGCCATATTCCCGGGGAGCGGACAGATTCCAGCTGGTATCCGGTTGGGTCTCGGTAAAATGAATCTTGACGATAGATTTGATGCTTTTAAATCCATATTTCCATGGCACGATCAAACGCAGTGGCGCGCCATTCTGATTGGGAAGCGTTTTGCCGTAGAGACCGGTTACCATAAATGTCAGCGGGTGCATCGCTTCATCCATGCGCAGGCCTTCGCGATAAGGCCATTCAAGTACATTACGCTTCTGACCCGGAAGTGGTCGGGATTCATCATACAGTGTTTCGAAGCTGACATATCTGGCTTTGGAGTTTGGTTCGAATCGTTTTAACAAATCAGCCAGCGGGAATCCTGTCCAGGGAATCACCATCGACCAGGCCTCTACACAGCGAAACCGGTATATCCGCTCTTCAAAGTCATGCGGCGTAATGATGTCTTCCAGAGTGTAAGTGCCAGGTTTATCGCACTCTCCGGAGATTTCTACTGACCATGGATCGATCTGCAGTGCATCGGCATTCTCTTTGGGGTCTGTTTTTGAATAGCCGAGTTCATAGAAGTTATTGTAAGAGGTGATATCTTCGTATGTGCTGGGTTCGTCATCGAGACTATAGGTTTTTTTCAGGTTGGCGAATTTGTCGGAAAACTTCCCGACATTAGCCAGGGCAAGATGGGGGAAATAAGCAGCCAGAGAAATCGCGCCGCCTGCCGTAATAAAGCGCCGTCGCTGTTCAAACAGCTTCTGGTCGGTGACATCATTGTCAGTGAATAAAGCCTGTGCGCTACGGGGTCTGAATAGTCTGGACTTACGTGAACCGAAATATGTTGTCATAGCTTAAATCGTCTTGGATTAATTTTGTGTGCGGCAGGAATTCCACCCTCCACCTCTGTGACGCCAATCCAGTCGGATAGTTCAGATTCCGGGTAATGGCGTTGCATCGCCCGGCAAGGGGCGCAGATCCCCAAGGCGCTAGTCTGAAAATAAGGAGTCAAGAATGGGGCAGTTTTTAGCGCTGCCATGGGAGCCGTCGCAGTGGGATGATATTTCGCTCAGGTTTTTCTTGAGCTTTTGAAGATCACGAATTTTGTCAGAAATTTCTTTAATGTGCGCCTCGGTTAAGGACTTTACTTCTCCACGGGTGTGGTGATCATCGCTATCCGAAAGCGTGAGTAGCTGGCGGACCTGTTCCGTAGAAAACCCTAAAGCCTTGGCCCGTTGGATGAATTTCAGTCTTCTGAGGTGAACGTCTTCATAGAGACGATACCCCGATGCCGACCGTGCTGGCTCCGGAAGCAGACCTATTTTTTCAAAGTAACGGACAGTTTCTATATTGCAGCCGGTCTGTTTGGCGAGCTGTCCTCTGGTCAGACTGTTCATTGCTGATTTCGCTGTAACCAGGCCTCAAAAATATCATCGGGCCATAACGAACTCAGCCATGCCACCACCGCAACAATCTGCTGGTCACTGAGGGTGTCTTTCCAGCCGGGCATAGTGCCGCCGATTTCCACAGTGCCGTTGCGAATAGTATGCACCAGTCCGTTTAGAGGGTGATGCCAGGCATGGGCAGTGCCATTTAATGGTGGTGGCGGCATCTTGCCGTTGACGTCTCGTTTCTGCCAGTCGTCAACAGTGCCCTGGGCATTGACACCATGACAAACAGCACAATTCTGCTGAAACACGGTCTGACCTGTTTGCAGCATAACGCCGTCGTAACCACGGTCGCCCGCTGCGTATGCGCCGCCAGCGCTCAGCAGGGTAACCATCGCATAAAGAATTTTTAAAAACATAAGGTGTCAGCTGTCCTTGAGTGGGCACAGATTGCATGGATCAATCAGAACCGATGTAAATTGTCGTTAAAACATATCCGATAAGATCATAAACTCTGTAGTAAATACAATGTCAAGAACGCCCATTCTGCATGACAAATGCTGATACCGCTGAGCAACAGACCGGTAAGGTGTGACTGTTAATGGGTGAAAATTGATTGCTTGTAGTAGATCTAGACAATCCGGATCACCCCCATCATGCCCGCCGCCTGGTGTTCAAGTATATGGCAATGAAACATCCAGTCCCCGGGGTTATCGCCGACAAAAGCGACTTCTACCTGATCCTCTGATTCGAGCAGTACGGTGTCCTGCCATTCACGGTGGCGGGTTTCCTGGCCGTTTCTTGACAACACCCGGAATGAGTGACCGTGCAGGTGGATGGGGTGGGGCCAGGCGGTATTGTTCTGTAATTTCATGACGCAGGATTGCCCTCGCTGCAAGCTGATCAGCGGATCCATGATATGACCGGTAGCAGCCACTCCATTTATGGCCCAGAATTTGCCCTGGTGTGCCATGTCGCGGATTTCCTGCCATTGACCGTCCATTGTTGCTCCAGACATTCCGCCCATTGCGCCACCTTCAAAAGCGACATCATATTTGACTGCCTGTTGTATATCCGGCTCCGCCAATGGGTTGGCGGATAAAGCGATGTCATCAGCCAAAGGTTCGCTTCTCAATCTGCTATCAGAATAGGCGAGGCTGATCAGCCCATAGGTGTTTCTCGGATAGTAATTGTCAATCACCTCGAATTGTTCTCCGGGGTTTGCCGACATATCAAGAATCAGGTCTATTCGCATGGCCGGGCCTAGAACAATACGCTGCTGTGAATGCGGCGTTACAGGTTGACCATCGATGGCGATCACGGTGGGCGTATGGCCACTAAAGCTCAGGCCAAATATTCGTGCATTGGCGCAATTTATCAAACGTAATCGGATGCGCTCTCCAGCATGTACCTCAAATAATTCACGAATTTTACCGTTTACCGTAATGGTGTTTCCAATACGACCGGCATGACTCAAGTCATGTCGGTGCCCGAAATCGTCGGCAATCTGTGCTGTTTGCATTAGTCTCCAGTCGTCCAGCACCCAGGTCACATCCCGGTCCACTTTAACGGGTTCGCTTTCATCGACAATCAAGGGCCCATAAAGCCCGCGACCAATCTGGCTGGAGCTTTGCTGGTGGGGGTGGTACCAGAACGTTCCGGCATCCAGGGCGTCAAATTCATAGATAAATTTCTGTCCCACTTCGATAGGTGCCTGATTAAGGTAAGGTACCCCATCCATATTGTTTGGCACCCGCAGACCATGCCAGTGCACCGTTGTTTGTTCTGAAAGCTGATTGTCAACTTCAATCCGCACCCGATCACCTTGACGCACCCTTATTTCCGGCCCCGGAACTTTACCGTTGAAGCACCATACTTCAGTCTCACCGTATTGATCAGGCACCAGTTGGGCACGACCGGGTTGCGGTGTGAGGTTGAAGGTCCGGGTAGCGGATGCGGCGGCAGCTTTAGACGGAAGGTACAAAGCCGCCGCAGAAGCTGCGGAATGTTGCAGGAATTTTCTTCGTGATAACTGATTTTTCATGGTGGTAGGATAATACTGCCTGTAGTGAATCCAGAGTCAATAATATTGATATATTCAATATTGAACACAATTCAGGGTAAGCCCGTGTCAAATCCAGTCGCGCTCAGCAAAAAACATAACGTTGGTGTTATCACCATTGAGAATCCCCCGGTGAATGCCATGAGCCCTGGTGTCCCCAGGAGCATCATGGAGGCAGTGGATATGTTCAATAATGACGCAGAAATTACCGCGCTGGTACTGATGGGTGGTGGTAAAGGTAATATCGCAGGCGCGGATATCAGGTATCAGGGTAAACAGTGGCCGCCCGCGGAACCGAATCTCAGGCAGCTGATTGACGTTCTGGAACGTTCGGCCAAACCTGTTGTGGCGGCCCTGGGGCCAAATACCCTTGGGGGCGGGCTGGAACTGGCAATGGCTTGTGCCTACCGCGTAATAATACCGACCGGCAAGGTTGGCCAGCCGGAAGTGAATCTCGGCATCCCGCCGGGGGCCGGTGGGACCCAGCGCTTGCCGCGTCTGGCCGGGTTTAAAAAAGCCCTGGATATGATTGTAAGCGGCAAGCCGGTTGGGGCGATAGAAGCCGGACAGTGTGGCGTGGTGGATCAAGTGATCGAACAGGGGAGCTTACTGGATGGCGCCCTTTTGTTTGCGGGGGCGCTAAATCCCGAAGATGCGCATCCTGCGACCAGGGATAAGACGCTGACCCAGGCGCCGCCAGAACTATTTGACCAGACCAGGGCTTATGTCAGTAAAAAGTATCGTCGATTGCATGCCCCTCAGGTTTGTGTCGACTGTGTAGAGGCCGCCGGCAACATGTCATTTGATGATGGCCTTAAATACGAACGACAGCGGTTCGAGGAGTGCGTAAAGTCAGATGAGGCGGCGGCTCTGCGCCATGTATTTTTTGCCGAGCGCCATGCCGGCAAGGTCAAGCAGATTGCTGAAAAGGCGTCAGCAGGACAAGTAGATACCATTGGTGTAATTGGCGCGGGCACCATGGGTAGTGGTATTACCATTGCGTTACTGAAGGCGGGTTATCAGGTCCGACTGATGGAGCAATCTGTCGATGCCCTGGCGCGCGGACAAAAGCGTATTGCATCACTATTACAACGGGATGTTGAACAGGGCCGGCTCAATGCAGCGCAATGTAATGCAGCGCTGGCCAACCTGTCTATTCATGATGCCATAGAACAGCTCAAAGGTGTGCAGCTGGTCATTGAAGCGGCATTCGAAGAAATGTCGGTTAAGAAAGCGATATTCAAGACGCTTGGTGAGGTGGTGGGTGATGCGGTGCTCGCTACCAATACTTCTTATCTCAATATTGATGAAATCGCGGTGTCTGCTGGAATAGCAACGAACCAGGTGCTGGGTATGCACTTCTTCAGCCCGGCCAATGTCATGCGATTAGTGGAAGTGGTTCGAGCTGAACACACTTCCGATTCTGCGCTGTTGACGGCGCTGGAGGTATCCAGGCGCGCGGGTAAGACGGCGGTCATCGCCGGCGTTTGTCATGGGTTTATTGGTAACCGCATGTACGGCTGTTATCTGCGAGAGGCAAATTTTCTGATCGAGGAAGGTGCCTTACCCGAGCAGGTCGATGCGGCATTAACTGACTTCGGATTTGCAATGGGTCCGTTTGCGGTATCTGATCTCGCAGGGCTGGATATTGGCTGGGCCAACCGCAAGGCGCTGGCATCTACGCGTGATAAATCAACGCGGTATTCCGTGGTTGCGGACAGAATTTGTGAGCGTGGCTGGTTTGGCCAGAAAACAGGGCGTGGGTTTTATCGCTATGATGAAAATAGTAGAGTTGGCCACCCTGATCCCGAGATCACAGCATTGATCGAGCAGGCTTCCATTGACCTCAATATTCCGCGTCGTGTAATTACTGATGAAGAGATTATCCAGCGTTGTGTTTATTCGCTGATCAACGAGGGTTTGAAAATTCTGCAGGAGGGGATCGCTCAAAGTGCCAGCGATATCGATATTGTCTGGTTGTATGGCTATGGTTTCCCACGCTGGCGCGGTGGACCAATGTTTTATGCTGACCAGATTGGTGGAGCGAAGATACTGGACGCGGTAGAAGACTTCCAGCGTCAGCATGACTTCTGGCAGCCGGCCGCAAAGCTGATTGATAAAGTAGCCAGCGGGGCTGGTTTTATTGAGAAACCCAGTGTTTGATCTTGGTGGATTGCCTGCTTATTCAAGAATCCGCCGCAATTAATTGTCGTTAATCTTCATTTACTGGACTTACTGTGAAGCCTTGGATTATTATGTAAATCAATAATTCAGGTTTTCCGGACCGCCCCGCCCAAGGGTTGGCCAGGATAGCTATTCGTTTTCAACACCAAGTTCACGAGGAATCAATCCAAATGAAAAAATCTCTCAGCTTGCTGGGCTGCGCCGTTGGCGCGTCCCTGCTGTTTTCTCAGTCAGCACTGGCCCAGGACTGCGAATCCATTACCCTCGGTTCAGCAATTTCACTGACCGGTAAGTACGCCACGAATGGTGTGCATGCAAAAAATGGCTACGAGTTCGCAATTCAGAAAATTAAAGAAAATGGCGGAGTCAATGTCGACGGCAAATGCTACAACTTTGAAGTGATTTATTATGATGATGAGTCCAAAGGTGACCGTGGCGCCACCCTGGCCGAACGCCTCATCAGTCAGGATAAGGTTCAGTACATGCTTGGACCCTATTCATCCGGTCTGACCAAGGCGATTGCGCCAGTCACGGAGAAATACCAGATTCCTATGATTGAGGCGGAGGGCGCATCACGTTCGCTTTTTAACAAGGGATACAAGTATCTGTTTGCAGTTTTGTCAACATCAGAGCAATACCTTGCTTCTGCAGTTACCCTGGCAGCTGAAAAAGCCGAAGCCGCGGGCAAGAAGCCTTCTGATGTGAAGGTGGCCATCGCGGTCGAGAATGATCCGTTTTCCCTGGATATCCGTGCTGGTGTGCAGGAAGATGCCGCCAGATACGGGATGAATGTGGTCATTGACGAGCAGTTGCCTCGAGATCTGTCTGATATGAGTGCGATCCTCACCAAGGTGAAGCTGCTGAAGCCGGACCTGCTGATTGTCAGTGGTCACTCTAAAGGTGCCGCTACCGCGGTGCGCCAGATTGCTGAGCAGAAGATTTCTACACCAATGATTGCAATTACTCATTGTGAAGCCGCGGACGTGGTAGGCAACTTCGGCGCTTCGGCAAATGACATTCTGTGTTCAACTCAATGGGCTGAGACGCTGACTTATGAAGATCCAATCTTTGGCACCGCAGCCAACTACGAACAGGAGTTTAAAGCCGCATTCAGTGAATATGCTGAAAAGTCTGTGCCTTATCAGACCGCTCAGGCTTCTGCTGCGGTGTATGTATTTAAGGATGCCTTCGAGCGAGCAGGTTCCCTCGATAAAGAAGTGCTGCGCGATGCCAT
>Ga0055584_100007430_pt1 | contig 10748 bp, 6 predicted proteins | sample OSDHelmetaG_FD_58716 | JGI IMG/M metagenome (GOLD analysis project Ga0055584, IMG submission 58716) | Pelagic marine sediment microbial communities from the LTER site Helgoland, North Sea, for post-phytoplankton bloom and carbon turnover... | ecosystem: Environmental > Aquatic > Marine >...
GTGGGGTGTTCCAGTGCAGAGTTTAGCTCGCTCATGGTTCAGTTCCAGTCAAAAATTACGATACGATAAATTCTAGTATTTTGGTGTTGCTTAATCTGTGAACGCCGGCGCAGCGCCGAAGTCCCATAAAATCACCGACCCCACCATCAGGCAAATCAGGATTACCATCGCGACTCCCATGACTGCACTGGAGAATAGAAAGCCGCGCTCCTCCGGAATATTCATGACAATGGGAATGCCCAGGTACATCAGATACACAGCCCAGCAGACAGCGGCGACGCCCACCAGCATATCCAGCCAGAGCACCGGGTAAAAACCAACCAGCCCTGCGAGGAACAGCGGTGTTGCAGCAAGACCGGCAATGACAATACCGCGACTCACTGTGGACTGGGCACCGTAGGTATCAGACATCCAGTGAATGAAAAAGCCAATGATGCTAACGCAGACAACCATGGTGAGGTAAAACAGAATACAGATCTGGCGCGCACTGGCCTCGGTTAACTTGATGGTTTCACCGTGCTCACCGACAGTCCAGCCCACCTGGGTAGTGCCGTAGTACCAGGCCACGGCAGGTAGTATGGCGAGAAACCAGGGATATAGCACGAGGGTCTTAAAAGAGCTGTCCGGTAGTCCGGCCACGGTTTTCCATTGTGCGTTGGGCCTGGTCAATAAGCCGAAGGTATGTTGAATCATGTGCTGCTGCTCTCCCCAAAAGCTAGGTGCATTTTTATGCGGTGTATTCTAGATCGTCTCGCGTTTACCTTCTTGACTTGAATCAAGGCAGGCAGAAGCAAATTGAGCATTATTTAAGCACTCAAGTTTGCCATCCTGCGTAAACTATCGACATCCAGTATCTCGATTTCTTTATTATCGACCAACAGAATATCCATTTTCTGCATACGGCTGAATACTCTGCTGACGGTTTCCACGGTAAGGCCCAGGTAGTTGCCGATATCAACACGCGACATGGGCAGGCGAAACTGTGTGGAGCTTAGCTTGCGTCGGGCGTTGCGGGTAGAAATGCTCAGCATCAATGAAGCCACCCGTTCATCGGCGGAATTTTTGCTCAGCAGGGTAATCAGTTGTTGGTCCTCGGTGATCTCGCGGCTCATCAACTGGAAGAAATGCCGCTGCAGGTTGGGCATCAGGGTGCTTAATTTTTCCAGTGAGGTGAACGGAATTTCACAAACGGCTACAGTCTCGAGAGCCTTGGCAGAAGATGCGTGGGAGTTGTTACTGATGCCGTCCATACCTAGAATTTCGCCGGGGAAGTAAAAACCGGTGACTTGCTCGCGTCCGTCATCGGTGGTTTTGTAAGCCTTAAGGGTACCGGAGCGCACGGCATACACGGACTGGAAGTCATCCCCCTCGCGATACAGGTGCTGGCTCTTCTGCAGGGGCTTGCTGCGCTGGATAATATCGTCCAGCTGTTGAATGTCGTCACTCTCCAGAGCTAAAGGCAGACAGATACTGTTGAGACGGCAATTGCCACAGCTCACCTGGTATTCGTGGGTACAGGCCTTGAGTGCCGCGTTATCCCCGGTATCCGTTAGATGGATGGTCATAGTAGTTTCCGCAGCGCCTAATCTGACCAGTATAAAACAATTTAGTCCCAGTCTGTAACCGGTTTTTTACGGCTCAAAGCGTGGCGGAAAATCGGGGTGCGGGTTGGTCACCCTGATGTGCGCCCAGGTAGGCGTCGAATGGCATGCAAATATTGCGCAAAAAGGGGCGTCCGCGCTCGGTAATGCGTATTTCTTTATCGCTTAATTCCAGCAAGCGATCATCTATCATAGGGCGCAATTGTTCGAACTCAGCCTGAAAGTGATGTTTGCAATCGATACCAAACTGATAACTGCACTCAGCCAGGTCAAGCTTTAGTTCTGAGATCAAGGTCATGATGACGTGACGGCGTAGCTTATCCTCGCGGGTGACTTTGCAGCCTCGATTGGTGGGGTTGCCACCGCTGTCAATTATCCGGTAATAATCCTGCAGATTACGCTCATTCTGCAGGTAATAATCGCCTATCTGGCTGATCGACGATACACCCAGTCCCAGTAAGTCATCTGCCATGTGCAGGGAGTAGCCCTGAAAATTTCTCTGCAGGCGACCTTCATTCTGCGCCAGCGCCAACTCATCATCGGGCAGAACGTAGTGGTCCATGCCAATGTGCAGGTAACCCGCATCTTGCAGGGTGTGACTGATAATTTGCTGCAGCAGCAGTTTTTCCTCCGGTTCCGGCAAAGTCAGGCGGTCAATCGCGCGCTGACTGGAAAAGCGCTCGGGCAAATGCGCGTAGTTGTAGCAGGCAATGCGGTCCGGGCGCAGGGAAATAACCTTGCGCAGGGTCTCGTCCATGGTAAAACGGTCCTGATGTGGCAGGCCATAGATCAGGTCAAAGCTCAGGGAGCGAAAGCCGTGGGCACGGATGCAATCCACCAGCGGTGCTACCTCATTGTAAGGCTGGATGCGATTGACAGATTTTTGCACCAGAGGATCAAAATCCTGTATGCCCAGGCTGATGCGGTTGAAGCCCACGCCTTTGAGCAGGGCAATGGTCGATGTGTCTACAGTGCGTGGGTCGATCTCGATGGAATACTCGCGATAGCCTTTATCCAATAATCGGAAATGACTGGCCAGCATGTGCATCAGCTCGGTGATTTCCGCGGTGTCCAGGTAGGTTGGTGTGCCGCCACCCCAATGCATCTGGGTAATCGGCCGACGACTGCCGACTATTTGCGATTGCAGGCTGATCTCGCGCTCCAGATGCTGGAGATATTCCCGTGTTACGCCTTTTTCCCGGGTGACGATCTTATTGCATCCACAGTAATAACAAATGTCGTGGCAAAAAGGCAGGTGCAGGTAAAGTGACAGCGGCGCACGCTTGTGGTCGCCATCGTGGGACTGCCAATTCAGGTACTGGTCCAATGGAAAGTCTCCACGGAACTGCGGGGCAGTAGGATAAGAGGTATAGCGTGGCCCTGCGCAGGCGTATTTGGCTGCCAGCTCCATGTCCGCTTGGTGTTCGGGTGAAATAGTGGTGCTTGCTAACAGATCTGGGGGGATGCTTGTCATGTTCCTACAGCTTATTAACTTACCAGAAAGCAACATAGCAAGATGGGCCGGAAGAGCGCTTGATCCAGGTCAAACAGCGTGCTGTAAGTACCTGGATTTCTTGAGCATTCGTCCCTTAGCCCAGGCTGGCCACACTCTTTAACACCAGTCGTACCAATTCGGCCTGACGTGAAACGCCGGTTTTGGCGAAGATGGATTTGAGCTGTGCCCTGGCAGTGTGCGGTGAGACCTGTTGCGTCTCAGATACTGCCGCCAGGCTAAGACCCCGGGCCAGTAGTATGGCCAGGTTGGCCTCGGCGGGAGTGAGCTCAAATAGCTCTCCCAGAATCTGCTGTGATGCGGATTCCCGCAAATCCGGGTCGCTGATAAAGACTGCGGCACAAGGGCTGGACTGGCCCTCATTGCCTTGCGCAGCCGGGACCGGACGAATGACCAGACCAAGATCAGCACGGCCCGCCGATCGCGGCACGCGCAGGGCGCGCACTATGGCAGTGGTGCCTGCTTGCTGTGCCTTGATAATAGTGTCGAGGGCCTGTTGCAGCTCACGGTTGATATCGCGCCCATCAATATGCAGTTGCCGTCCATGCAGACAAAGTCCATTGCCTTCTTCCAGCAGTGCCTTGGCCAGGGCGTTGGTGTTGAGCATACGACCCTGCTCGTCGAGGATAATGGTGGCAACTGACAGCTGGTCAACAGCGCCGGAGTAGACGTCCCGCTCGGAGGTCATGCGCTTGAGCCTGGCGTAGACTTCAATGGCGCGGCGCAGGTGCGGTGTTATTTTCTCCAGCAATGCGCGCTCCTGTGGGCCGAACCGCTGCTCGGAGCGGCGCCGTGAAATACGCAGTCTTGCCAGCATGCCTCCCGGCTCCCGGGTGTCCACCCCAAGGATACGAAATAAGTCGATCGGTTGCAGATAATGCTGATAGTAGTCCGAGGCCACCAATTCGGCATCCGGCAGAATGTCTTCCAGGGCGACAACCTCATCCAATGGCAGATTAATAAAAGGATCCAGAGCAAAAAATTGATCGCGGTAGGCGCTCGCCTCCCAATCACTGGGGTCTGCCAGTAAGCCCTGACCGCGTTGCACATGCGATTCGGGTCGCACGCAGTTGAGTATGGCTCCTCGATCATCGTCAGAGGGTGGGCGCAGTACCAGGGACACTACCTGGGCATCAAGAACCTCACGCAGCAGCGGCAGGGCACTTTGCCAGGGCTGTTCTTCCAGGGCCCCCTGGTATACAAGGCCCAGCAAATGGTCGTAATCCGCCTCGCCATTGGTCATAGTCGTCGGTTAAGTCCTATTTTTCCAGGCTGGCGAGGGTCGCTGTTACCTCTGACAATATCTTTGGTCGGGCGATGCCCCATCCCTGCAGGTAATCGACGCCGATTTCCTTGAGCTTTTCGATGATTTCGTCGTTTTCTACGGATTCCGCTATGGTCTCCTGTCCGAGGAAATGCGCCAGGTCATTTATGGAGCGGGCCATGGCATAGTCATTGCGGTTTTTATGGATGCCGGTAACGAATACGCCATCAATTTTTACATAATCAACGGGTAGTTCGCGCAAGTAATTGTGGCTGGCCAACCCGGTGCCGAAGTCGTCAATGGAGAACTTGCAACCAATATTGCGGAAAGCGCGCACAAAGTCAGCAGCCTTGACCAGGTTGGAAATGGTGCCGGTTTCGGTGATTTCAAAACACAATCGATTAGTGCCTACACCAAATTCTGAAATCTGCTCCAGCAAATAATCCATGAAAGCGTCGTCAGTGACACTGGTTCCGGAAAGGTTGATTGCCAGGTGTGGCACTACTTTCTGTGCATCCATTAACTCGCTGATCCAGCTGAAGGCCTCACGCACCACCCAGCGATCGACCATTGACATAAAGCCATACTTTTCGGCGTTGAGAATAAAATCAGATGGCGATGACAAGCTGCCATCTTTATTTTTCAGGCCAAGTAATAGTTCGAAATGCAGGGTGGTTTCACCATTACCATCGACGGCACTTTTTACAATCGGCTGTGCCCTTAGAACGAAGCGCTCAGTAGCCAGCGCATTTTCCAGGTCTTCGCGGGTGCGTGTTTTTTCCTCGCGGTATTGACCAGCTTCGGCTTGTCGTTCTTCAAATGCTTTAACCTGATTGCGGCCCTGCTCCTTGGCGTGATGCATTGCCGATCGCGCTTGCTCCAGAATTTTCTCCACTTGGCCGCTGTGCTCCAGGATAGGAGCCAAACCAATGGATACAGTGAAGCTGACGTTTTCTCCTTCAATGTCGACACTACTGCTTGCTATGTCTGTGCGAATTTTCTCAGCCATCTGCAGTGCTTCAGCCATATTTCTATCGAGTAACAGAACGGCGAATTCATCGCCCTCGATGCGTGCGGAGGAGTATTTCTTACCGTGTAACTGCGCAAGAAGCTTGGCAAATTCGAGTAATACCTGGTCGCCGTTCAGTCGATCGTAGACCTCGTTCACCAGGCTGAACTGGTCTATGTTGATGAACAGTACGGCGTGCTGTGATTGCCTGGTCATGGCGTGGCGCGAAGCCCGCTGCATCTGGTCCAGGAAGGTCTCGCGATTTATAAGTTTGGTAAGCGAGTCGTGGTTGCGGGCAAAGCTCAGAGTCTTTTGCACATGTTCCAGGGTGTGGTACATGCTCTTGTCGACCACCGACAGCTTGTCCGCTGGCGCCGGGGGTTGAACTCCGCGGCTCAATTGACGGGCCAGTTTAATGGCGCTTAGGTCAGCGACCTTCTGTCCGCGCTCGTTGACAAAGATGTAGCGGTCTTTCTGCTCACTGACCCAGGCCAGTTGCATACGCTTTTTTTGGCCATCCCTGGCGCGGTAGGTCAGCCAGCTGCTCAGGTCCAACTGCTCCACCCGGTTAACCCAGCGGCGCAAGCGGGGTAGGTCTTCAATTTTAGCGCGTAATTCGGCAGCCTCAGGCTTTACTCCGGCAAATTCATCACTGATGGCCGCGGATTCTACTTCGCGCTGGCCGGCAAAAATATCGCGCAGTTCGTCCAGCACTGATTCATAACCGATATTGGTCGGTAAGGCGGCAGAAATCTGTTGTTCCACCATATCGATCAGCGGCTCGGCTTCCAGACCACGCTGCATGATCATGTCTTCCCCAAGGTCGCCCTGTTGCTGCTGTGTCAGCCAGGTACTGAGCAGATCAAGGGTTTTCAGATGCTCCGTCCAGTCTTTGCTGTCGGGGCCTTCCTTGACGTGGGTGAGTATCAATAGATCGCGCCAGCCACTGTCCACCAGGTCCATTAGCACCCGCGGTGCCATAGGTGGTTGCAGGCGTGAACTGATGACTTTTCCCACCGCTTGCTTGGCTTTTTGCAGTTTTTCCTGTCCCTCCTGGGTGCGCACCACGCGCTCAATATTGCGCGACAGGGCACGTTCCTGCTGCGCCGCCAGCTTGTCTATTTTTTCCAGGGCTAACTCGAATACGGAGCTGTCGCTCTCATAGTCCGCGACAATCTCGTCGACAATACCGCTAATTCTTCCCTCCAGTGCTTTATTGGGGAAGTTGGCTGATGTTGCCAGTTGTGAAAGCTTGTCTACGACGGTGCGGGCTGAGTGACTGCGATCGACGAAAAAGCGCGGGTCCAGTAATGCCAGCTTGGCCAGGGGGATTTGCAAGTTGCCCAGAGCGGGTTGCATTTCCGAGCTCACGTCCAGCTGTGATTTGATGGTGCCAAACAGGTTGTCTACCATATCCAGTTGGTCAAGACTCTCGGCGGTAAGGCCGCTGGAGTCTCGCAGGCTGCCGATCTGCTCTTTGTTACTGGCCAGGTATTGGCGCAGTGAGTCGCTTTGCTGTACGTCTGCGCGGACTTGTGAATCCCGCTGCAGGGACCCCAGAGCCCTGGCGATGGCATCGGCATCGGCCAGGCGCCGTTGGTCCAGGTCTGCGCTGGGCACGGTGGCGCCATCCCAGGTGCCGCTCACCGGCACGCCGCTGGCGATATTTTCGCCGTCCGCCATACCCTCTGCTTCACGTTTGAAGTTGAGTGCATCTATTACCGAGCGGTAGAGGTTTTCCGGATTAAAGTGTCCCACCGTCGTGGCCATCTTTTCGCCCAGTTGGCGGTGTGCCTCGTCCAGTGCCGGGCTCTGTGCGTCAGCCGCCAGCTTCTCTATTGGCTTTTCGGCGGGTTTGAGTTTCTGCTGCGCTCGTCGCGCTTGTCTTCTCGTTTTCAGCAGGGAGCCCTTCAGTCGGATTTCTTCCTCCAGGCCGGGATCAACATTGTGTTTTTCCAGCCCCTCATTGATGGGCTCATAGTAATCCTGTAGTTTGCTTATGAAGTGCTTGGCAAAATAATCCAGTATGTGAGAAGTAACATCACGCGGCATTTCGTGCTTTTTCATGGTGGCCTGGAACGCGCGGCATAACTGGCGCACATGAACCGGCAGGCGCACTTTATTGGGATCGGCGTCGATCAGTGTGGCCAGTCGAATCAGCAGAGCTTCCAGTGTGATCTTGTTAAGCTCCTCACCCAGGGTGACCATGCTATCGATGGCCAGGTAGTCCTCAAACTCCTTGATGTCGATGAGATCCAGTTCATCCGCACCTCCAATATTATTTCGCCACAGCTGATCCTCGTCCACCGCAGGCGTCAAGTCCTGGTATAGGGTTTCAATCTGCTCGAGCATATCGCGGATAATTTGCTTGGCGTTGCGCTGTACCTTGACGGACGCCTCGTAGTGCGGGTTTTCGCCCGCTTTGGCCGGCTTGATCCGTGAGGAGAGGTCCAGCAGGTAGCCGGTCAGTTCGCCGAGGAAATGCTGCAGGGTTTTGTCCAGCTGCTCCAGGCTGTAGTCTTTTAGAGCGACTAATAGTTCGGTGTACTGTGCAGTTGCGCCGGTCAGTGGCGTTGCCTTGACCGCGATGCTGGGCGGGGTGGCACTGTCAACGATTTCCCGGTAGCGACGTGCGGTAGCGCCACTGGGATCGGCGAATTCCAGCGTGATGCTGTCGCCAGCTATGCGTGTAAGGGTGACCGGGGATATATCAGGGGGCTGCTTGTAGGAATCCGGGTGGTCCAGTGACAGGGTTGCCACCATGCCCGGTCTCAGGCTGACCTTGCCGCCGGAACTCGGACCCTGCAGCAAACGGCTGCCGCACAACTGCAGGCTGCCGTCCTTTAAGGAGGACAACCCACCGCAAACGCGAATCGAATCTTGCAGATCCAGAGTGGCGGAAAAGGCAAGGTTCTGTGCGAGTGCGTCGGGCATTTCATCTCTGTGAGCAAGTGACAGGGGCTGACCAAGCGTCCTTTATTCTAGCCGATGCCAGGGCGTCCAGTATACCCCGATATTTAGCCTGGACAAACTGGTGACGGCCCTGAAAGAGTGAATGCAGCTAATTTTTCGGCAAGCTGTAGGCAATAATGGCATCGCCAGGTTGGGACCAGCCGTGACCGCCAGCGGCAATCAACACGAATTGCCTGCCACCTTGTGTCGCTCGATAAGTAATAGGCGTGGCATTGCCGGTATACGGCAGTTGCGTGCGCCACAGTTCCTCGCCACTGGCAGCGTCAAATGCCCGGAAATAACTGTCGGTGGTCGCGCCTATAAACAGGAGGCCACCGGCTGTGCTGAGTGGTCCGCCAGTATTGGGTGCGCCTGTTTCCAGCCACAATGGCCAGGGTGCTTGTCCCCGGGTGGTGCCCAATGGCCGGCGCCACAAGATATCGCCACTATCGAGATTGACAGCGGTGAGCGAACCCCAGGGTCTGGGGTTGCAAGGTGCGCCCAGTGGCGAGAGTAAAGGGAAACGTCTCACGCCGTAGGGGCTGCCTGCCATTGGGTAGTGCTCCAGTGGGTAGCCCGCCTGCGGGTTAAGGGTGTCATAGTCTTTGCGCGGCAGTAGTTGCACCACCGAGGCCATGTGCATCTGGTTGACAAACAGAGTGCGTGATCGAGGGTCTATGCTCACACCGCCCCAGTTAATACCACCGGTAGTGGCGGGATACAGCACACTGCCGTCCAGCGTTGGCGGCGTAAAAATACCGTCGGAGCGATAGCGTGCCAGCTCTTTTTGGCAGGCCTTGCGATCAAAATAGGCAAAGCCATCCATATCCTCTTTGCCCAGCCGGGCTGGCAGGTGTAAAGGCGCCGGGTGTGTGGGAAAAGGCTGGGTGGGCGACAGTTGCTCCCCGGGAACACCTTCTTGCGGTACGCGACGCTCCTCGATCGGGTAGAGCGCAGCACCAGTCAGTCGGTCCAGCAGAAAGATGTGGCCCATCTTGGTAGCTTGTGCCAACCCCAGCCGTTTTGCGCCACCATCTGCGGCGGGGATATCCACCAGGGTGGGTTGGGAGGCAACATCATAGTCCCATACATCGTGGTGTACGGTCTGGAAATGCCAGCGCAGGACGCCGTTGGACGCATCCAGTGCGACCACAGAAGACCCGTAGAAGTCGATGCCGTCCCGGTCGCCGCCGTACAGGTCTGGCGCTGGATTACCTGTGGGTACGTAGACCAGTCCGGCCTTGGGATCCCCCGAGATGGGCGCCCAGACATTGGGTGTGCCCAGGTGATAACGCGTGTTGCCCGAGTCGTCGCTATGCCGCTTGCGGTAATCCTCGCTGATCGGTTCCCAGGCCCATATGAGCTCGCCGCTGCGCACATCGAATGCCCTGACGACGCCACTGGGTACGTCGCTGCGTTCATTATCCGGAACCATCGCGCCTACCACGGCCACGTTATCTATGATGTAGGGAGGGGAGGTGGGGTAATACTCCCAGCTGCGCGCTCCATCTATGCCCTCCTTGAGCGCCACCCGGCCGCGCTCACCGAAATCTGCACAGAGCTTGCCGGTGGTAGCGTCCAGGGCGATTAATTGCGCGTCGCGGGTGCCATACAGAATCCTTTTGCTGCAATTATCCTGCTTCCCTGACGGGTCCTGCCACATCGATACACCGCGACAGACAGCGGGATACATCCCACTGCGCTTGTTTTGCACCTGGGGATCGAACACCCAGCGCTGGGCGCCGGTTTCTGCATCCAGCGCGAACACCCGCCCGAACGGCGTGCAGTAATACAGGGTATTGTCGGCCACCAGGGGGGTTACTTGCAGCGAGGTGAATGCCCAGTCCCCGGTGCCATCGGAAAAGTCACCGGAGCGATGCGTCCAGGCCACTTCCAGCTGGCGGACGTTGTCGCGATTGATTTCTTGCAGCGGCGAATAGCGCGCCGCATTTTCGCCGCCGTAGGCCAGCCATTCACTTGGTGGGCTTGGGTCTGCGCTGCTTGCATCCAGTGAGTTGCTATTCTTGCAGCCTCCACTGATGGCCATGATCAGGCTCAATGGTACGAGGCCGGACGCGAGGCTACGGAGCATCATGGCGCAACGTTAGCTGCGTCCAGAAAGACTGGCTTCTCGCCACCGCCATGCACCGCGAAACTGGTTCCGCTGACATACGAGGCGAGCGGGGAGGCAAGGAACAGACAGGCATCACCAATGTCGCCAGGCAGGGCCATACGCCCCAATGGGATAGTGGCACCGACCGCGGCAATGCCCGCGTCGTCGCCATAGTGCAGGTGAGCCTGCTCGGTTTCAGTTAGCCCCACGACTACCGCATTGACGCGCACCTTGGGCGCCCATTCCACCGCCAGGGACGAACCCAGGTTGACCAGGCCCGCTTTGGCTGCGCCATA
>Ga0055584_100007433_pt1 | contig 10746 bp, 8 predicted proteins | sample OSDHelmetaG_FD_58716 | JGI IMG/M metagenome (GOLD analysis project Ga0055584, IMG submission 58716) | Pelagic marine sediment microbial communities from the LTER site Helgoland, North Sea, for post-phytoplankton bloom and carbon turnover... | ecosystem: Environmental > Aquatic > Marine >...
AACCATAAAGTTTGGGATATTACAAATCCTATAAATCCTGTAAAGCAAGTAACAACTTTTTCAGGAAATACCTTGACTTTTAATGCTGAATCCGAGAATTTAAAAGAATATATTGTTTATGATGGAACGTATTTTCTCGATCCTATAAGTAAGGGAGAGGTGGCTTGGCAAGATCTTCACGCGATGAAAGATGAACATCCAGATTATATTATTGTTACTCACCCTAAATTTAGAGATCAAGCAGAGGAACTTGCTCAATTTCATAGAGATGAAGAAGGATTTAGTGCTGTGGTTGCAACCACAAACGAAATTTATAACGAATTTAGTTCCGGAGCTCAAGATGTTAATGCGATAAGGGGCTTTGTGAAAATGTTTTATGATGAAGCTAGCTCTATAGAAGAAATGCCTAGATATTTGCTGCTTTTTGGTGATGGTTCCTATGACTATAAGGATAGGGTTGCTGGTAATTCGAATTACGTTCCAGTATATCAATCACAGAGTTCGCTTGATCCTAAGACCTCATATTGTTCTGACGATTTTTATGGATTATTAGATGATGCAGAAGGCGACAGTGACAGTCAGTATATAGATATAGGTATCGGGAGATTAACTGTTCGAACGAAGCAAGAAGCCGAAGAACAAGTAGGCAAAATAAAAAGATATTATTCTGAAGAAACCCTTCGTCCATGGAGAAATTGGTTGCTTTTTATTGGTGATGATGAGGACTCTGATTCCCATATGATCCAAGCGGATAATGTTGCAAATAGGGCTGCAGAAGTAAATAAAAACATGAACATCGATAAGGTTTATCTAGATGCTTATCCTCAAGTTTCCGGTGCAGGTGGAGAAAGATATCCAGAAGCAAAAGAAGCATTTAACAAAAGAATAAATCAAGGTGCTTTAATTGTAAGTTATATGGGACATGGTGGCGAACTGGGTTGGGCACACGAAAGAGTTTTAGAAGTTCCTCAAATCAATGGTTGGTCTAATGAGTATGTAATGCCATTGTTCCTCACAGCTACATGCGAATTTAGCAGATATGATGACCCGCAGCGTACATCAGCAGGTGAGCTAGTATTGCTTAATCCACGAGGAGGATCAATAGCTTTGTTAACAACAACAAGGCTAGTATACTCTGGCGGAAACTACTCGCTAATGGATAATTTTTTTGAGTTTGGTTTTTCTCAACTTGATTCGGGTATAACAACTCTTGGAGATTTGGTAGAAGCAACAAAAGTTAATACAGCTTCGGATGCTAATAGTCGCAAATTTAATTTACTCGGAGATCCTGCCCTAACTTTGGCTATTCCGAAATATAATATAGTCACAACGGAGTTCCCTGACACGATGAAAGGGCTCAGTAAAGTTACTATTAGCGGTTTTGTAGCGGATAGAAATAATCAAAAAATGCAAGATTTTAATGGAATTATTTATCCATCCGTTTTCGATAAATCGCGAGAAATAAAAGGATTACACAATGATAATCCGACTGATACAAACTACTTTAAGTTTAATTTACAAACGTCGGTTGTTTTTAAAGGCCGTGCCAGTGTTGTTAATGGGGACTTTGAATTCACATTCGTGGTACCAAAAGATGTTTCTTTGGAGTATGGTAATGCTCGAATTAGTTATTATGCGGAGAATGATATATCGGACGCCAACGGAAATGAGACAAATTTTCTGATAGGTGGTTATGACGAAAATGCCATAGAAGACAAACAAGGACCAGATGTTGATTTGTATATGAATGATGAGGCTTTTGTTTTTGGTGGGCTAACGGATGAAAGTCCTAATATGTTGGCTCATATATTTGACGACAATGGCTTAAATACTTCCGGAAACGGAATTGGACATGATTTAGTTGCCGTATTAGATCAAAACACCTCTAACTCTATTTTGTTAAATGATTATTATGAGGCAGAACTTGACGACTACCAAAAAGGAACAATTAATTATCCTTTTAGCAAACTAGATGCGGGCCAACATACCTTAACCCTTAAAGTCTGGGATGTTTATAATAACTCAGGGGAGGCAAATACAGAGTTTGTTGTGGCGGAAAGTGCTGAGCTCGCGCTTGATCATGTCTTGAATTATCCAAACCCATTCACAACCAATACCGCATTTTATTTCGAACATAACCAACCAGGTCAAGGCTTAGATGTTAAAATTGAAATTTTTACGGTATCTGGTAAACTAATAAAGACATTAGAGTCCTTTATAGCTGAGAATAGTTATCGTGTTGGTCCAATTTATTGGAATGGATTAGATGAATATGGAGATTTAATAGGAAAAGGAGTTTACATATACAAGCTAAAGGTTGCCGTTCCAAGTGGAGAAAGTGCTGACTATTTCGAAAAGTTGGTGATTTTAAATTAAGTAATCTATATTTGTAAAATAAGGGATGAATTTAGTGAAAAGGTTTAGTTTATTTATTGGGTTGTGTTGCGCAACCTCCGTCTATGGGCTTAGTGGTTCTGGAGCTGTTATTGGACAATCAGGCTCTACTGATGACGTAAACACGATAACTACGGCAGTTCCTTTTTTATTGATTGCCCCAGATTCTAGAGCTGGCGGAATGGGTGAAGCAGGTGTTGCAACTTCTGGAGATGCAAATTCGATTCATTGGAATCCAGCAAAAATGACCTTCGCTGAAAAAGATTTTGGTTTCGGAATTTCTTACTCGCCATGGCTTAGAAATTTAGTGCCAGATATTAATCTGTCATATATTTCTGGTTATAAAAAGTTAGATAAAACGCAGGCAATCGGAATCTCGTTGCTCTATTTTACATTAGGAGATATTCAATTCACCGACGAGCAAGGCAACGATTTAATGCAATTTAGACCAAATGAGTATGCAATAGATATAGCTTATTCTAGAATATTGTCGGATAAACTATCAGGAGGTGTCGCATTGAGGTATGTCAATTCAAATTTAACAGGTGGGCAAGCTGTTGGTGGAACGCAAACAAGGCCAGGTAGATCGGTAGCTGCCGATGTGTCTGCGTATTACTTAAATAAAGACATTAGCATAGTTGAGAAAGATGCTGAATTAGCGTTTGGGATTAATATTTCGAATATTGGAAATAGAATGGCATACTCAAATTCTTCAAAAAGAGATTTTATTCCTATTAACTTAAGATTAGGTCCTGCTCTTTCAATGAATTTAGATGATTATAACCGTTTTACGATAGCGGCAGACATAAATAAATTGATGGTGCCAACAACACCAGTATATGCTACAGATGATGATGGTGTGCCGATAATTAACTCGAATAATGAGTATGTTGTTGCTTCTGGAAAAGATCCGAATCGCGGGGTAGCTAGTGGTATGTTTGGTTCCTTTAGCGATGCACCTGGAGTATTGTTAATTGATAAAGACGGTAATCTTATACAAGATTCTAATGGAGAGTATCAGGTAGAAAAAGGCAGTAAGGTTAAAGAGGAGATAAATGAAATTAATTATGCTTTGGGTATGGAATATTGGTACAACCAACAATTTGCTGTTCGTGCAGGATATTTTTGGGAGGCTGCCACTAAAGGAAACCGAAAGTTCTTTACACTTGGCGCTGGGCTGAAATACAATGTTTTTGGACTAGATTTAGCTTTTTTAATCCCAGCATATTTTGGTAAATTTGTTGTAGTTAATAGCCCTTTAAAAAACACATTGCGATTTTCTTTAACTTTTGATTTCGAAGGACTGAAATCAATTTCGCAACCCTCGGAAAGCATTTCCGAATAGTATCCATGAAAATTCGCATAGGCTTTGGTTTTGATGTCCATCAGTTAAGAAAAAAAGAGGAGTTTTGGTTAGGTGGAATTTTGGTTCCCCACAGCAAAGGTGCCTTTGGTCATTCAGATGCAGATGTCTTAATTCATGTTATTTGTGATGCAATTCTCGGAGCTGCAAACATGAGGGATATTGGGTTTCACTTTCCCGATACATCAGCAGATTATAAAGGAATCGACAGTAAAAAGCTATTAACAGAAGTAATTCGACTTGTAAGCGAAAAAGGCTGGACAATTGGCAATGTAGATTCTACTGTCTGTTTACAATTACCTAAAGTCAATCCGCATATTCCTGCTATGAAAACAACTCTTTCCAAAATACTGCAAATTAGCGAACAAGATATATCTATTAAAGCTACAACAACTGAAAAACTGGGTTATGTGGGTAGGGAAGAAGGTGTTTCTGCTTATGCAGTCGTCTTACTAGAATCTTCGTGAAAATAAATTCTTACTTGAGCAGTATCTCTTAGAAAATCAATTTTACCAATCACGGCTCGCTCAATTTTTAATCCAGTTCTATCATTGAGGTCAGCTACAAGTTCACCGTATTTTTCTGGTTTAATTAACTCAATTTTCTCGTATGTAACAATCTTGCTTGTTTCCTGTTTTAGCATCCAAGCCTGCTCTAACAAGAAAACAATACCCATAATGGTAAAGTTGGCAAACATTAATTCAGTTACAGATACCTTTTTGTTAGATAACGCATTAATCACTGCTAATCCAATAATTACGAATAAATAAGTCATCTCTTTGATTGCTATTGCATCAGTACGGTATCTGATAATGCCCATAATGGCAAATAAGCCCAAGCCTGCACCTGTACTCAGCTTAGTGCTGCTTAACATGTGGAACAAGAAAAAAACGATTATGCTAAAAAGTACATAGGTAAATAAATAATCTTTTCTCCCTGCTTTTGGATAATAAATAAATCTGATAATGATAAATGAGAAAAAGAGATTTACACCAAAAGGAACGATTAATTCAATGAAATCACTTTTGTCGAAAAGTTCCATCCCAAGGCCGAGAAAATCCTTCCCGTATAGCAGTATATTAAGTAGTAAGTTCATGGGATAGTTTGTTAATTGCTAAAATTTGTCGCTTAAACTTATTGTATTTAATTTTTTTGTGTAAAAATACAGAACCTACGCAATATTTACTCATACTTCCTGGCCTTATGTGTTTATTTTTTATGATTTTCATGAATTCTGAAGGCGAATTTCCCTCTCGTTTGACTTCCGCAATGACTAAATGGTTTAATTCTTTTTTCGAATCACTTTCAAAACTAAGGTTTATGTCAATTGTCAATCTTTCTTGCGAAGTTTTGCTTACCAAAGTAAGTCGGGTAAAATCATTCCATAAAGCGGGCACTAATGTGTTTGGTTCAAGGGAGGATTTTTCTCGAATAAAATCTTTTGAAACTTGAGATAATTCTGTTTCAAAATCCACAATTTTAATTCGTTTTTTAATTGTGCGACTTTTGTTTGTTTTTAGTTTTACTTCAAGATAACATAAATTACTATCAATATATTTTCTGATTCTTATTTTATATCGGTTTTTCTTGCCGTTTTGGTGCCGCAAAAACAAGTCTTTCTGTTCAGTATCAAAATATAAAGTTTTGTAATTAGCAGTGCGCTGTCCATTAATTTCCAGGACAAAGTAGTGTTGTTTGAGTTGAGAGAGAGTATCGACAAGGGTTGGGATACTAAAAATGAATTTTGTATCTGTTCTATTCATTAAAGCAACCTTGTCCATTTCTTTAAGTGAAATAGGTTCTAACTCTTGCAAAAACTTGTTTAAACATCCGTTCATTGGTCGACAAAGGAATAAAAAGTTAATTAAAAACTCTAATTTTGAATTAAATAACGATTTGATGAAGAGAGAATTTGCGCTTAAAGGCACAGTAACTGAATATGATTCACTTGATGAACTTGCTAAGCAAGAGCAAGAATTGATGAAAATTGCACGAGAAAGTGCAGAAAGGGCCTATGCACCATATTCCAATTTTTATGTTGGGGCTGCTTTGCTGCTCAAAAATGGTAAAATAATTACTGGAAATAATCAAGAGAATATGGCCTATCCTTCAGGTTTATGCGCAGAACGTACAGCGATTTTTAGTGCTGGAGCCCGCTATCCAGATGAAGCGATTGAGATTATGGCGATTACTGCCAAATCCACAAATTTTAAAGTAGATAATCCAATCTCACCATGCGGAGCATGCAGGCAAGTAATTGCCGAGTATGAGTTTAGACATTCCAATAATATTAGGATTTTACTAATGGGCGAAATAGGTAGTGTATACGTGGTATCAAGCATAAAAGAGCTGCTCCCTTTAGTGTTTAAAGAAAAGAGGCTGCGGGGTTGATAAGTGGGCTTATTATCATTGAATTATTATTATAAATTTGCACTTGTTAATTAAGTAAATAATTATGGCAAAAGTAACGGCAATAAAACCGAAGAAGACCGCAGCTACTTTAAAGTTTGATAAGAAAACTTATATAGAGTGGTATGAGAAAATGTACCTAATGCGAAAATTTGAAGAAAAGTGCGGAATGCTATATACTATGCAAAAGTTTGGAGGGTTTTGTCATTTATATATTGGACAAGAGGCTGTTGCGATGGGTATTGTTGAAGCGATTGGTAAAGGAGATAAAGTAATTACAGCATACCGTGATCATGCTTTGCCACTGGCAATGGGGACTTCAGCAAATCAATGCATGGCAGAATTATATGGAAAAACAACAGGCACGTCCAAAGGCAAGGGCGGCTCAATGCACTTTTTTGATGTCGAAAAAGGTTTTTGGGGCGGTCATGGAATTGTGGGTGGTCAGATAGGATTAGGGGCTGGCATTGCATTTTCAGAAAAGTATAAAGGGACTAAGAATGTAGTCGTGTGTATGATGGGAGATGGTGCTGTTCGTCAGGGTATTCTCCATGAAACATACAATATGGCTATGTTATGGAAACTACCTGTAGTTTTTCTTGTAGAAAATAATAATTATGCAATGGGGACCTCTGTTGAACGCACCACCAATGTGTTAAAATTAGAAAAAATGGGAGCTTCATACGAAATGCCTTCAAGAACAGTTGACGGAATGAGTGTAGAGGCTGTTTTTGACGCTATAGTTGAGGCAGCAAAAAGAGCAAGAAAGGGTGATGGTCCAACTTGGCTGGATGTTAAAACCTATCGTTACAAAGGACATTCAATGTCTGACCCACAAAAATATAGAACAAAAGAAGAGGTTGAGAAATATAAAGGAATTGACCCCTTACAGAAGATCTTAAGTATTATTAAAGATAAAAAATACGCAACTGAAAAGCATATTAAGGAGATAGAATTGAAGGTTAAAAAGATAGTAGAAGAATCAGTAAAGTTTGCTGAGGACTCTCCAGTACCTGAACCATCTGCCTTATATGAAGATGTTTATACTCAAGAAGATTACCCATACATTGTTGAATAATAGTTATAATTAAGATGGCTGAAGTAGTAAGAATGCCTAAGTTAAGCGACACCATGAAAGAAGGCGTTGTTGCTGAGTGGCACAAGAAAGTTGGCGATAATGTAGAACCTGGTGACGTATTAGCTGAGATTGAAACAGATAAAGCGACTATGGAATTTGAATCTTTTCAGGAAGGTGTGCTTTTGCATATCGGTGTTGAAAAAGGAGCAGCAGCTCCTGTTGATTCAATTTTGGCAATTCTTGGTGATAAGGGTGAAGATATTAAGTCACTTTTAGCGGAAGAGGCTAGCAAGGATACAGAACCGAAGAAGGAAGAACCAAAAAAGGTGGAAACGCTTACTAGACCAGCAGAGAGCGCTCCAGTTGCTTCTGCACCTGTGAAAATAGTATCAGCTTCTGCACCCACTGTAGATAATACAAATGGTAGAGTGCTTGCTTCACCTTTGGCAAAGAGTCTGGCCAAGGAAAAAGGTATTAATCTTTCAATGGTTCGAGGAACTGGAGAAGGTGGTAGAATTGTTAAAAGAGACATTGATAGTTACTCAGGTGGGTCTTCCAATTTTGTTGGCAGAGAAAGCTTTAGTGAAGTGCCTGCCTCTCAGATGAGAACAGTGATAGCGAGAAGGTTAGCAGAAAGTAAATTCTCTGCTCCTCACTTTTATCTAACAATGGAAATTGATATGAATGCAATGATTGACGCTCGTATGTCAATCAATGAAGTTGCACAGGCAAAAATTTCTTTTAATGATATTATTATTAAAGCGGTAGCAGAAGGAATTAAACAGAATCCTTTGGTCAATGCTTCTTGGCAAGGCGAATCTATTCGTTATGCGGATCACATTCATATTGGCGTGGCGGTGGCTGTTGAAGACGGATTGGTTGTTCCTGTTGTTCAGTTTGCAGACGGAAAAACTTTAACTCAGATATCTACACAAGTGAAAGAATTTGCTGTTAAAGCGAAAACGAAGAAATTGCAACCTCAGGAAATGGAAGGAAACACCTTCACTATTTCAAATTTAGGAATGTTTGGAATTGAACAGTTTACATCGATTATTAATATGCCGGAGGCCTGTATTTTGTCTGTTGGAGCCATAAAAGAGGTCCCAGTCGTTAAAAATGGCCAAATAGTACCTGGCAATATAATGAAAGTGACATTAGCATGTGATCACAGAGCAGTAGATGGAGCTATTGGTTCGGCTTTTTTGAAAACACTTAAACATTTGATTGAGAGTCCAGTGTTACTTTTAGGTGCTCGGTCAATCTAATATTAAATGAAATTGTAATTTTAAGCCACGCTAAAAAGCGTGGCTTTTTTTATGAAAAAATATTTATCATATATCTGTACTAGGCTCAATTTTATTGTTAATGTCTAATTTTCTCAGAACACCAATAGAATTTTTGAAAGGAGTTGGGCCAAATCGTGCAGACCTACTTAAGATGGAATTGGGAATATTTACGTTTAACGATTTATTGAGTTATTATCCCTTTCGATATATTGATAAATCGAATTTTACTTCTGTTCGAGAAACGGGACCAGACTCACCAGCCGTTCAGATAAAAGGTAAAATACAAAGCATCAGGGCCATTGGTCAAAAAAGAGGAGCTAGGCTTGTTGCCAAGTTTTCAGACAATACTGGTGTAATAGATTTGGTTTGGTTTAAGGGGGTTAAATGGATGAAATCTAATTTAAAATCTGGAGAAGAATACGTTGTTTACGGTAAACCAAGTATGTACGGAAGCGTGCTCAATATTGTTCATCCAGAAATGGAGACACTAGAAGAATTTAGTAAGTCGGTGTCCGGTGAATTGCAACCGGTATATCACTCTACTGAAAAAGCCTCTAGCTCTTGGTTGAATAGCAAGGGGATAGAAAAATTAATGAAAATTTTGGTTGATAAAATGGGTAGAGCTTATCCGGAAACATTATCAGCTGAGCTAATTTCTCAGCTTAGACTAATAGACAAAAACACAGCCGTAAAAAATATTCATTTTCCAGCCAATCATGAATTATTTCAAAAAGCTCAATTAAGGCTAAAATTTGAGGAATTATTTTTTGTTCAGCTTGGATTACTGAAAATTAAAGTTGATCATCAAAAGCAAATTCAAGGTTATGTTTTTGATGCAATTGGTGATAATTTTAATGGATTTTATTCTAATCACCTTCCGTTCGAACTTACCAAAGCGCAAAAGCTTGTTGTTAAAGAGATTCGAGCGGACCTTGGTTCTGGCCGACAGATGAATCGTCTTCTGCAAGGGGATGTTGGAAGCGGAAAAACAATTGTTGCTCTATTGGTTATGCTTATTGCTCTGGATAATAATTTTCAGGCTTGTTTAATGGCTCCCACGGAAATATTGTCGAATCAGCATTTTGAAGGTTTAACAGACTTACTAAAAGAAATGGACATAGAATTGGCTTTATTGACTGGTTCAACAAAGAAAGCAGCACGAAAGCTTCTTCATGAGAGGCTAGAATCTGGAGATTTGAATATCTTAATTGGTACGCATGCTTTGCTTGAGGATAAAGTCAAATTCAAGAATTTGGGTCTTGTGATAATTGATGAGCAGCATCGTTTTGGGGTGGCACAACGTTCGAAGCTTTGGCGAAAGAATAAATATCCACCTCATATTTTAGTGATGACTGCTACGCCTATCCCAAGAACTCTTGCTATGACTTTTTATGGCGATTTGGATGTATCAATAATAGATGAGCTTCCACCTGGAAGAAAGCCAATAAAAACCATCCATAAGTATGATTCTAATAGGTTGGCAGTTTGGGGATCTGTTAAACAAGAAATTGAGAAAGGACGTCAAGTTTATATTGTTTATCCGTTAATTAAAGAATCTGAAAAGTTAGATTATAAAGATTTAATGGATGGCTATGAAAGTGTTAGACGAGATTTTCCTAATCAGCAGATTAGTATTGTTCACGGGCAAATGAAAGCCGCGGACAAAGAATATGAGATGCAACGTTTCGTAAAACATGAAACACAAATAATGGTTGCAACTACGGTTATTGAGGTTGGTGTAAATGTGCCCAATGCATCGGTAATGATTATAGAAAGCGCAGAGCGTTTTGGGTTATCTCAATTACATCAGTTGCGAGGGAGAGTAGGAAGAGGAGCAGAGCACTCATTTTGTTTTTTGGTTACGAGTTATAAGCTTAGTTCTGATGGAAAAACTAGAATGGAAACAATGGTTAAATCTAACGATGGGTTCGAAATTTCAGAGGTTGATCTGAAGCTAAGAGGCCCTGGAGATATTGTAGGTACTCAACAAAGTGGCATGCTTGATTTAAAGATTGCTGATTTGGTTCGGGACGGACAAATACTTCAATTGGCAAGAAACTCTGCTAATGTGCTTTTAGATGAAGATCCCGAAATGCTGCTTCCAAAAAACACTTTAATAGTAAGGGAGTTTAATAGAACTAAGAAGCGGAGAATAGATTGGGGAAGAATATCTTAATTACAAGTTAACTCAATTAGTTCCATGAAAATATTTATCT
>Ga0055584_100007434_pt1 | contig 10745 bp, 8 predicted proteins | sample OSDHelmetaG_FD_58716 | JGI IMG/M metagenome (GOLD analysis project Ga0055584, IMG submission 58716) | Pelagic marine sediment microbial communities from the LTER site Helgoland, North Sea, for post-phytoplankton bloom and carbon turnover... | ecosystem: Environmental > Aquatic > Marine >...
GGCCAACTAACGGGCGCACTCGGAGGCGAGAGCGTCGGCGTGGCTTCGGTGGTTCAGCGCGAAGACGGTGGCGACAGCGTTACGATCGTTGTCCTGACGCAGACCGCGAGCGAAGCCGCCCTCGGTCGTGCGCTCGCGAAAATTGAAGCGTTGCCGGTCGTGATGGAGGCCCCGCGCGTCATCCGAATCGAAGAGGAGGTCTAGCCGTGGCTATCGAAGCGAAGCCCAATAGGAGAGCTTGGTTCGAAAGCCTCGAGGATTCCTCGGAGCGCTACGACCTGGACGAGGTGGTCTACACCGATTCGAAGGGCGGGCTTCTACAGGTCGTTCACGACATGGATGAGCTGAAGAAGACTTCCGGCGAAGAATGGAAGGAACACTTTCAGGGGCGAGCTCGCCGAAACGAATGGCCGTACGGCTCCGGCGTTTGGGGCAAGAAGGAATGGGTCCTGCCCGATATCGACAATGAAAATGTCGTGTCGATGTACGAAGGGCATACGAATCTCTTTTGGGCGGAACGGTATGGCCGCGAAATCGGGATCGAAGATCTCTGGTTGAAGCTCTGCGGTAACTCGCACACGGGATCCTTCAAGGATCTCGGGATGACGGTGCTCGTTTCTCAGGTCAAACAGATGATCGCGAATGGAGCCGACATTCCGGCGGTCGCGTGTGCGTCGACGGGGGATACCTCTGCAGCGCTCTCGGCATACGCCGCCGCTGCCGGAATCCCAGCCATTGTCTTCCTGCCCCGAGGCAAAATTTCCCTCGCACAGTTGATTCAGCCCGTGGCGAACGGAGCGATCGTTTTCGCTCTGGATACGGACTTCGACGGCTGTATGGATATCGTGAAGAAGGTCTCTGCCGAAGACGGTGTCTATCTCGCGAATTCCATGAATAGCCTTCGTATTGAAGGTCAGAAGACGGTCGGCCTTGAGGTCATCCAGCAACTTGACTGGAAGGTGCCGGATTGGATCGTGATCCCCGGTGGCAACCTGGGCAATGTTTCAGCTCTCGCGAAGGGCCTCGACATGCTCTTCGAATTGGGGCTGATCGATAAGCGTCCGCGCATTTGCGTGGGGCAGGCCGAAGCGGCGAACCCGCTCTACCTCGCCTATCAGACGGAATTCGAAGTATTTGAACCGATCGCAGCACGCACGACCGTCGCCTCGGCGATTCAGATAGGAAACCCGGTTTCGTACAAGAAGGCCGTCGATGCGCTCAAGCGATACGATGGCGTCGTCGAGCAGGCGAGCGAAGCCGAGATCATGGAAGAATGTGCGAAGGCAGACCGGACAGGGCTCTTTAACTGCCCGCATACTGGCGTGGCACTTGTTGCGCTCCGAAAGCTTCAGGCGCGTGGGCTCGTTAAGAGCGGTGATCAAGTCGTTGTCATTTCGACTGCGCATGGCCTCAAGTTCGTGGACTCGAAGCTTGCCTATCACTCGATGAAACTCGACAACATCGTCTCGGAGCATCCTAATCCGCCGATCGAGCTCGCCGCCGACTATCAGGCCGTTCGCGACCAAATGCTGCGCGAGATCGATGCGAGATCGAGTAATTAGATGTTCACAGGTATAGTCGAGCACGTTGGCCTTTTGATCTCCGTTGAGCGCGGGGCGGACCTTACACGCTTTCGGATTGACCTCGGCCCGATATCGGAAGGCGTTGGCTTAGGCGACAGCATCGCGGTTGCGGGTTGTTGCCTCACGGTGACCGGAAGCAAAGGCAGTGTTTTTAATTTCGAAGCGGTTGCTGAGACAGTGGAGAAGACGCGTCTGGGCTGCTTTGAGGCCGATACTCGAGTCAATCTCGAGCGCGCCATGGGCGCGGGGGCTCGTTTCGATGGCCATATCGTGCAGGGGCATATCGACGGAACGGGGCGGGTGCGTCGTTTTGAACGGACGGGCACCGACGGCAATGATGTCAAATTGCATATCGAGTGCGACTCGGAACTTGCCGGACAGCTCGTGGACAAGGGCTCGGTCACGATTGATGGTGTCTCGCTTACAGTAGTCGCTGTTGTTCCCGATGGCTTTTATGTTGCTCTGATTCCCCACACGCTTGAGATCACGACCCTTTCGGACCTAAGAGAGGGTGATGCGGTCAACCTCGAGGTGGATGTCTTTGGCAAGTATGTGAAGACGTATCTTGATCGGGTGTTGCCCGGGCTGGTCGCGGGAGGGAGCCAGTAGGTTCCGCTGCGATCTTGACAGCTCGTTCAAGCCAACACGTTTCTGTGTCGACGTCCGCGTCGAACTCCACGTCAATGTCCGTGAATGATGCCAATCCGAAAGGCGAACCGTATTGATGCTCGTTAGGCAACTCCTCCGAACGTGGAGTGCCGTTTCGGCCTTCGCAGTACTCTTGATTGGACTGCTTTGCGCCTTTGTCGCGCCAGGCCAAGCCCGCGCTCTAACTGAAGCTCGCGCATGGCAGGACACGCTCGACCGCGTGGCTCCCGCAGTAGTCGTGCTGCGGATTAGTTCGACGCGAAGCTTCGATGATTCAGGGGCGGGGACGTCGACGGCGACGGGCTTCGTAGTGGATGCGAAGCGCGGACTCATCTTGACGAATCGGCACGTCGTGACGCCGGGCCCGGTCGTTGCGGAGGCGGTCTTTCAGAACAATGAAGAAGTGTCTGTCCAAGCGGTTTACCGCGACCCTGTTCACGATTTCGGCCTTTTTCGATACGACCCCAAAGACGTGCGCTTCATCGAGACGGGAGAGCTGGCTCTCGCACCAGAGCGCGCTCGGGTCGGGACCGAAATCCGAGTCGTTGGGAATGATGCCGGTGAGAAGCTCTCGATTTTGTCGGGAACCATCGCGCGGCTGGATCGCGATGCGCCGGAATACGGGCGAACGTCGTTCAACGACTTCAATACGTTTTATATACAGGCAGCCTCCGGTACTTCGGGAGGATCCTCAGGCTCGCCAGTGATCGACATCGATGGCCAAGTCATCGCATTGAATGCCGGCGGTAAGCGGATGGCCGCGTCGAGCTACTACCTGCCGCTCAATCGTGTGAAGCGGGCCCTCGAGTTGGTGAAGGCAGGCAAGCCGATCACGCGCGGCACGATCCAGACGGTGCTCGCACATCTGCCTTTTGATGAAGTTCGCCGTCTTGGCCTTCAGGAGGACACCGAGGCGCAAATCCGAGCGGTATTTCCTGAAGGGACCGGCATGATCGTGGTACGCCAGGTCGTGCCCAGTGGCCCCGCAGAGGGCTTACTGCACGTGGGAGATGTCGTTGTTGGAGTTGAAGGGGAGGCCGTGAATGCGTTCCTGCCGATCGAGGCGCTGCTGGATGCACGCGTTGGCGGAAAAATCGCACTCGATATCGAACGTGGCGGAGCTCCCATGAGTGTTGAACTCGCGGTTGAGGATCTGCATGCGATTTCTCCGGACCGCTATCTAGAATACGCAGGTGGCGTGCTGAACCCGCTCTCGTATCACCAGGCTCGCAATGCCTCGGTTCCGGTCGAAGGTGTCTATGTGGCGAGCAGCGGTTATGCGTTGAGCCGGGCAGGGGTCCCGCGCCGGGCCGTGATCACGGAGATCGCGGGGCAGACGACACCGACTCTCGAGCGCTTCGAAGAGGTGCTTTCGTCGCAGCCGCACGATGCACGATTGTTAGTGCGATTTTTTCTTTTGTCACAGCCGAGGGCGCCTGCGGTGGCGCTCCTTCGTAACGATCGCCGCTGGTTTTCTATGCGGCAATGCCGCCGTGACGACAGCACAGGGCGATGGCCATGCGAAGATTCTATTGCCGCGCCGGCCGCCGAGGCGCCCGAAGGCGGGGAGACCGCATTCGAACTAGAAGGGCCCTGGGCGGTGAAACGAGTCGCACCCTCGCTCGTGATGGTTTCCGCATCAATCGCATACCGACTCGATGGGGTCCACGGCGAACAATTTCATGGGGCTGGGCTGATCGTCGACAAGGAACGAGGATTAGTTGTCGTTGATCGGGAGACGGTGCCAATCGCTTTGGCAGATCTTAACCTCACCTTCAACGGATCCGTCGAAGTGCCTGGGGAGCTTGTCTATTTGCACCCGGAACGAAATCTCGCGGTCGTGCGCTACGACCCTGCCCTAATTGGAGATACACCGGTTCGAGAGGCAACGATTCGCGAAGTGGATCTCGAAGTCGGCGACGACGTCTGGCTTGTGGGCTTAACGGGGACTGAGCGTATAGTTTCGCGCCGTACTCGGATCGCACGGAGGGAGCCGATCAGCCTTGGCCTAACGCACCCGCCGCGATTCCGCGAAGCGAATCTAGAGGTGGCTTCAGTCGAAGATGCCGCGCAAACGGTCGGTGGAGTGCTTGTCGACGGCTTCGGACGCGTATTGTCCTTCTGGGCATCGTTCTCCATGGGGAGCGGTAGCGCGAACGACGGGTTCTTTGGCGGCATCCCCAGCTACCACATTCGACGGATGATTGATCCGCTTAAGCGCGGTGAGCCGGTGGCTTGGCACTCACTCGGCCTTGAACTCGAACCGCTCACCCTCGCGTCTGCACGCGATAGGGGGCTCTCCGAGAAGCAGGCGCGAAGGCTTGAAGGACACGATCCCAAGACGAAGCGCGTGATGTCCGTTGTTCGCCGAACGAAGGGTATGCCGGGCGAAAATCTCTTTCGCGAAGGTGACCTGGTTTTGGCGCTCGACGGCGAGCCCGTGAGTCGAATACGTGATCTCGTTAGGCTGACACGAGGCGGTCGCTTCGAGGTTCAGATTCTTCGCGATGGCCAAGAAGAGACCCTCGAGGTTGAGCCCTCGCTCATGAGCGGGGAGGGCACGACACGTGCTGTGCTGTGGGCGGGTGCATTATTGCAGGCACCTCATCCAGCTCTTGCTTCGCAATACGGTATCGCCAAGGGTGGGGTCTACGTATCGCGCCATTGGTTTGGTGCACCTTCGACGCGGTACGGCGTGGAAGCCACCAGCCGAATCGTCAAAGTCGATGGTCAGCCGGCCGCGGATCTCGATGCGTTCCTCTCTATCGTTTCAGGCAAAAAGGACCGGGATGCGGTTAGGCTCGACACTTTGGATTTGGATGGAAAACCCGGCGTGATCACACTCAAGCTGGATCTTGAGTACTGGCCCACCTTTGAGTTGCTTCGCGAAAAGGGCGTATGGAAGCGAATCAGTCGGCGCGAAAAATCCGCCGCGGTCAGTGTGGCAGAACGTTAGGTGTCCGCGAAAGAGCTGAGAAAAACGAGAGAAAAGAGGGATATGAACGATGAGCTTCTTTGATATCGCGACCGCATCGACCACAACAATCCTGCGCGGTGGTCTCGGAATGTCCACACGCTCCGTCGGCCCCCGTCCCGAGCAGAATCTCGAGATCTATGAGTTTGAGGGCTGTCCATTCTGCCGAAAAGCGCGCGAAGCACTTTCGATACTCGACCTCGAGGCGGATGTGAAACCATGCCCCAAGCGAGGAAGCCGCTTTCGAGATCCGCTCGTCGAGCGCGGGGGAAAGGCTCAATTCCCTTACTTGATCGACCCTAATACCGGCAAAGAAATGTACGAATCAGGGGATATTGTCGACTACCTCTTCGCGCAGTACGGATCCGGCCCGGCCCCTGCGGCTCTCCGTGGGGGTGCAATCGCGACGCTCGCGGTCGTTGCTTCCGGCGTCGGCCGAGGCAAGGCAGGGTCCTTTATGAGGCCTTCCAAGGCGCCTGCGAAGCCGCTCGAACTATTTAGCTTCGAGGCCTCGCCATTCTGCCGTCTCGTCCGTGAGACGTTATGTGAGCTCGAACTTCCGTACTTGCTCCACAACGTCGCCAAGGGCAGTGCTCGTCGAGACGCGTTCGTCGAGCTCTCCGGCAAGATGCAGGTGCCTTACCTAGTTGACCCAAATACTGGGATCGAAATGTTCGAGAGCGCCGACATCATCGCCTACTTGGAGGCGACGTATGGATTGGCCGGTGACTGACTGCGGCGCGCTGTGGCGAAATGCGGCGCTCAGGAGCGTTTCGAGCCTGGCTAAGCGATCCGGTCCAAGAGGAGCGTTGCGATGCCCAAGAACGAAAAGAAACCGAGGGCATCTGCGGCAAACGTGACCAGGATTCCTGAGCCTAACGCCGGATCCTGACCCATAGCCTTGAGGAGCAGGGGAACCGCTGCGCCTACGAGGCTTGCGGTGACCATGGTGACAATCATGGCCAGGAAGAGGACAAGACCCATGTACAGGTTGCCGTGGAGTAGGTAGGCGATTGCGCCGCTGATGACTCCGGCGGCGCTGCCGACAACTAGCCCGACGAACATTTCTTTTCCGACGGCGCGCATTCCACTCGAGAACTCGATTTCGCCGAGGGCAATGGCGCGGGTAATCACGGTGAGAGTTTGGATGCCACCGTTTCCGCCGATTCCGGCAACGACGGGTAAGAAGATCGCGAGGCTGACCATTCGATCTAGAGTGCCTTCGAAGACGCCAACTATGGCGCCGGCGCCGAAGGCGGTGCACAGGTTCACGAGCATCCAGGGCAGTCGTTTACTAATTGAGACCCGGGCTGAAGTGAAAATGCGATCCTCTTCGGAGAGGCCGGCCAGGTTGTAGATGTCCTGGGTCGCTTCTTCCGTAATGACGTCGATCACGTCATCGACGGTAATCACGCCGAGCATAGTGCCGTCGACATCTGTTACGGGAATGGCGAGGAGGTCATAGCGGGCGACCAAGCCGGCGACTTCCTCCTGGTCTGCATCAGGCGGCGTCGAGAGCATTTCGCGAATCGCAAGCTCTCTAACGGGGGTCTCAGGTTGTGCCGTCACTAAACGGCGAATCGGAACGACACCCGTTAGGCGTTGGAGTTCGTCTACGACGTAGAGATAGAGGATGGCGTCGCTGCCATTGATACCCGAGGCGCGCAGGGACTCTATCGCTTCCTGCGCTGTCATTTTCTCATCGAGGGCAGAGAAGTTCGTCGTCATAGCGCGGCCGGCGCTACGCGGGGGGTAGAGCTCTGCGTGTCGAAGTTCTTCGCGCCGGGCGACCGGAAGGTGCTGCATGACGACGGAGCGTCGTTCCTCTGGGATCGCATCGACCAGTTCGAGCATGTCGTCGAGCTCAAGACGATTCAGAACGTCCGCCAGTCGCTGGTCCGAGATCGAGTCGATAATCTCGGGGAGTAGCTCCGGCGGAAGCTCGGTGAGCATGGTCGCGGCGCGGTGATGCTTAAATAGGAGGTCAATGACGATTCGGATTTCGTCGGGGGTGAGATCCGAGAGAAGGGGGCCCAGATCCGCGGGATGGATCTTCTGGAGCAACTTCTCAGCACGGAAATGTGCTCCTGTCTTGAGTAGACGACGTAGGACTCGGGTTGTGACGACGGGCTGAGCCATCTTTTCCCTTCCTCGTCCGGCGGCGGCGCGGGCATTTATAAAACGGAGGCGACGCGGGGGGCTCGACTGCGGCCGCGAGGCGGTGAGCTTCCCTGAGCGTCCAAGGGGTTACCCCAGATCGAGTTGGGCTTCTACCCCGATGCGGCCCTCCGGGCTCCCGGAGAAATTGACCGGGCTAGGCCAGCATAATTCGAGCCCAATTCGATTATTCGATCAGCAGTGCTCAAGCTTGCCGCCAAGTTGCCGATCTAGGAAGTACTCTTGACGGGAATCACTATTTCCCGAGCAGTATTCACCTGAACAGCGACTAGGGGAAATAATGGCGAGAACGCGGCTACGAGGGCTCGAAATCGGCGGAATTCAACTCGGGATCGAAGTTCCCGAGACCTTCGAGTGGGAGTGGCCTGAATCGCCCGTCTCGGAATTTCAGTGTCTTCCGCGTGAGCCCGAAGTGCATATCGGTCTTAGGGTCGATACCCCCGGTAACCACGACCTTGGCGGTGAACGCTATTCGGTTGGCGCTTGGACTTTCGAAGTAGCTCGCCACGGACGTGATTGGATCTTGGGATTATCTAAAGGAGGGTGCCGCGCTCAGCTCGCACACTTCGATCGAGAATTTCAGACGGGTGAGATCATAGTCGCCCCGGAAATGGCTGCAAAGCGCGCCTATCCCCTGCGCGGTCCGATCGACGAATGGATCGTGCTTCATCGAACGGTGGCCCGAGGTGGACTTTTTTTGACAGGCAGTGCCATGGCGCTTGATGGGAAAGCCATTATTCAGCTAGGCGAGCCCGAGTCAGTTGGCGGTAGACGATCGGGTAAGGCGTCGACATCTTTGTTAGGGCGGAGTTCACTGCTTCTCCGCGAAGAACGAGAACAGCTGCGACTGTTCCGAACACCGTGGACGGATTCGATCGACCCACGACTTTCCTTCGAATCTCGCGTCGCGGAATTGCAGCGAACTCAAGAATTCGAACTGGCGTTTAGAGATCAGCTCGACCCGGCCGACGCCGCAGATCTACTCGTCACCCATGCGGTCGTTCCGTTATGCGACGATGCACTTCTTGATCGAGTGCTTCTAAACGCCCAGCGAATCGCACAGGGGACCCGCGTCGTCGATCTGGGTGCTGCTACGGCGACAGATGCTCCTATGGCGTGGCAGTCGACGCAAATGCAGTCTGCCTTCGCGCCTCCGCGAGGTGGGCTTTAGGCAATATCAATGCTTCAGGGGGCGCATAGCCCATGGATTTGACCCGTTTTGTGTCGACTTCACTCAGAGGCAGAAAAACCTCCACTGGGGGTGCTTCACCCGTTGCGTCCACTTCCGATCGGAGGTTCCTTCGAGCGCGTCCACTCGGGAGTACGCGGGCTATCGGAGGCACTCACCTTACGATTGGAATCATCCTTTCTGCCATGAGGGACTCTCGTTGACCTGGTACTTCTGAAGACGGGACCATGATGTGGAATGGCGCACGTGCTGGCCAAGCATGTGTGGTGAAGGGAAGCCGTTATGATGAAGCAGCTGATCGAAGACATTGTTAAGGCCTTAGTTGATCAACCGGATGAAGTGCAGATCAAGGAAATGGTCGGAGAACATGCGCATGTTCTCGAGCTCACCGTGTCCAAGGCAGACTTGGGAAAGGTGATCGGGAAAGGTGGGGCGCACGCCTCCGCTATTCGTACCCTGATGGCCGCTGCCAGCGGCAAAGAAAAGAAGCGCTATATCCTCGAAATCATCGAGTATTAGGTTCGACTCCCCTCCGCTGGCTCTTGGAGTAAGGTTTAGACACCTGTCACAGGCTTCCGGTGTGAGGCCGTCTTTTCGCGCATCGAATGCACTTGGGATTCGGCACTCACCGACCGATAACCACGCTGGGTTGACGCGATTTAGAACGTCGATCTCAGGAGGTCGACGGTCGATGCAAGGTGAAATAGGGATAGTTGAGGCGCCGGGAAGCCCTGGACGTCAGGCGCTTGCGCCAGAAGCACAAAGGCTTTTCGATGAGGGCCGAGCCGCCCTCGACTCGAACCGAGTTTCTGAGGCGCTGGAGTCATTGCGCCAAGCGAGTGCAGAGGCCCCTGAACACCCACAGATTCAATCCTTTCTGGGGCTCGCTGTCGCTCGTTCCGATAGTGCATTCAGCGAAGCGCGCACGCTCTGCGAAGATGCGGCGAGTCAGGAATTTTTCAATCCAGAGCTCTATTTGAATCTGGCAAAGGTTTACTTGCACTTCGGTCGGCGTTCTGAGGCTCTCCGCTATCTGCGCCGAGGACAGATGATCGATCCGGGACACGATGGGATCCAGAAGTCTTTATCCTCGCTTGGGAAGAGAGGACTCCCGGTCGTCCCCTTCTTGCCAAGGCGTCATCCGGTCAACCGGGCTCTCGGAGCCGCGCGAAGTCGCTTTGTGGGGGCGTTTTCTCGCGTATGATTGGCTGGCGCCATCGGCGCTGTTGATGGCTGTAGCGCGCCTCTCAGCTGTTCTCCATTCGTACATCCATTGTGATCATATTGGGGTGTGGATGGCGCGAAATCAGCGATTCCTTGACAGGGTCTCGGCAAATCTCTAAATATACGTCCGCTCCGCAATTGGCGCGGAGCAGGGAGAACAAAACGTGGGCAGTGTTATCAAGAAGCGCCGCAAGAAGATGCGTAAGCATAAGCAGCGGAAGCTTTTGAGGCGACAACGACATAAGAAGTAGTCGGGCGCGTGCCTTTGGTGCGCATCACGTCCTGAGCCTTGCCGGCTGGGATGCAGCTCGAATACTCGTTCCACTCGACCGGTCTTGGTCGAACGCAAATGGAACAGCGATAAGCCGTACTCCATGCACGTTTAAAAACGAGCTTAGGAGGGCGGCTTTTTTGCGTTTCTACCTTGAACAAATAGTCGAGTTCAAAGAGGGCCAGAGGCCACGCTTTGATAAAGCTCATCGTATTTCGTCGAAGATTGGCTGCTCGCCGCCGCGGAAATCCGAGCAAAACTGCACTCATTGATCGCAAGTTAGGGAGGCATGTCTGCGTTTTTTTTGAGGTATTGGCTTGACTGCTTTGAGATCGTGTTGTTTCCTCAACCGCAACAAACGCTCTATGCGTGCGGTTTGATACATGAAGGCTTGATTGTGCCTTCAAGTTGTCGATCTTCGATACCGATAGGAACTCGCAGTTAGGTCTGTGAAGTTCCGGATTTCCCGACAAAAGCTAACGAAGCACGTCTTTGTTTGACCGAGTTGGGAATCGGGATCGGAAGTTGTTTCGTGATCAAAGTGTCTTTTCGAAGGCAACAAGAGCACGAAGGGGCAGGTCGCAGACCGTGTTCACGAGTGATTGACAAGGGGGGAAACCCAAGAATGGCAGCTCGAAAGAAGGCCACTAAGAAGAAGGCCACGAAGAAGAAGGCCAC
>Ga0055584_100007435_pt1 | contig 10745 bp, 11 predicted proteins | sample OSDHelmetaG_FD_58716 | JGI IMG/M metagenome (GOLD analysis project Ga0055584, IMG submission 58716) | Pelagic marine sediment microbial communities from the LTER site Helgoland, North Sea, for post-phytoplankton bloom and carbon turnover... | ecosystem: Environmental > Aquatic > Marine >...
CGTGTTCAACCTCGCGGTGGCGGACCGCAAGCTGCACACCTTCGGGAGCCGCTGGTACCGGCCCACGGTGGCCGGAGAGCCGTTCTGGGAGATCGAGTACGCCTACCAGTTCGGAGAGTCGCGCAGCACCAAGAGCGCCAGCGACACGACCGACCTGGACCACAGCGCCTACATGCTCCACGTGTCCGGCGGCTACGCCTTCGACAACGCGCCGGGCCTGAGGGTCGAGGGCCTCTTCGACATCGCGACGGGCGACGACGACCCGAGCGACGGGAACAACAACCGCTACGACTCCCTCTTCGGCGTCCCGCGCTTCGAGTTCGGGCCCACGGGCATCTTCCGTGGCGCCTCCCGCGCGAACATCATCTCCCCCGGCCTCCGCTTGACCGGCGACATCGCCGAGGGCTGGCAGGTTCGGGTGACCCAGCGGCCTTACTACCTAGAGTCCAAGACGGACGCGTGGACCACGACGGGCCTCCGCGACGACACGGGTGGGTCGGGCCGACACTTCGCGGACATCACGGAGCTGAGGGTCCGACACCCGCTGCTGAACGGCGGCGCTCGCCTCGAGTTCGGCGGGGCCTATCTCGCCGCCAAGGAGTTCGCCAAGAACCAGGGTGACGGGAGGGACTCGATCTACACGTACGTGCAGATCCAGTTCAACTTCTGAGCGCCCGCCCGGGCACGCGGCTCAATGGCCCTCTTCTGAGCGCTCTTCCGGACGAAGGCTCAGGAGCCGGAGCAGCCGTTCGGCCGTCTCCGCCTTGGGCCGCCCCTCGGCCGACCAGACCGGGCCATCAGCGTCGAGGACCGTGACGCTTGACTCCGCCGCGTTGAGGGCGCTGGCACCGTTCAGGACGATCCAGTCGGCGTTCTTGCTCACGAGCTTGGCCGCCGCTCGCCGGGGCCCGTCGGCGGTCTCGAGGGCGAAGGCGATCACCTTGCGGGCGCCCTTGTTCTGGGCCACCGTCCGCAGCAGGTCGGGGTTCTCCACGAGCTCGAGCGCGGCGGCCTCGCCGCCCTCCTCCTTCTTCTTCCACTTGCCCTCCAGCCGCTCGGCTGGCCGGAAGTCGCCCACCGCGGCCGCCATATAGAGGGCGTCAGCGGCGGGGAAGTGCTCTTCCAGCGCCGCCAGCATGTCGAGGGCGCTCACCACGTCCACCCGCTCGACCCCCGGCGGGGTCTCCAGGTGGACGGGACCCGCGATCAGGGTCACCCGGTGCCCCGCGGCCGCGGCCGCGCGCGCGATCTCGAAGCCCATCCGACCGCTGGATTCGTTGGAGAGGTAGCGCACCGGGTCGATGTGCTCCCGGGTCGGGCCCGCGGTCACGAGCACGTGCAGGGGTCCCGTGGCCAAGGTCAGGCTCCCGGACCGAGGGCTCGCTCCGCCGCCGCCACGATCGTCACCGGCTCCGCCAGCCGCCCCGTCCCCTCGTCCCCACAGGCCATGTGACCCTCCTCGGCCTCCACGAAGGACCAGCCGTCCCCCCGGAGCACCTCGAAGTTCCGCTGCACCGCCGGGCTGGCGAGCATGTTCGGGTTCATGGCCGGGCAGAGCAGGCGCGGCGCCGCCGCCGGCACGGCCAGGAGCGAGGTCGTGACGAGGTCACCCGCCATGCCGTGGGCGAGGCGCGCGGCGAGGTCCGCTGAGCAGGGGGCGACGATCACGAGGTCCACCGCGCGCGAGAGCTCGATGTGATCCATGGCCCCGCGACGCTCCTCGCCCCACTCGGTCACCTGCGCCGACTCCCCGGTCACCGCCTGGAAGAGCTGCGGTGACACGAGCCGGGCTGCGTTCTCGGTCAGGACCGTCCGGACCCGGTGCCCCTTCTGGGCGAGCTTGCTCGCGAGGTCGCAGGCCTTGTAGACCGAGACCGAGGCGGAGCAGCACAGGAGGATGTTGGCCATCTCTGGATCTCGCTCTGGGGTCGGGGGGCTCAGGCCTTGGAGGGGGTCGGCAGGCCGACGATCTTGCGGATCTCGGTGACGGCTCGATCGAGGTCGTCGTTGACGACGATGTGATCGTACTTCACGCGCTCGCGATACTCGTCCTCGGCCTTCTTCAGGCGCCGCTCGAGCACCTCCGGCGTCTCGGTACCGCGCCCGGAGAGGCGCTGGCGCAGCACCTCGAAGCTCGGGGGCGCCACGAAGACGTAGATGCCGTCCACCTGGAGCGCCTTGAGCTGCAGCGCCCCCTGGACATCGATCTCCACCAGGTACGTCTTGCCGGCTGCGATGGCGTCGCGCATGGGCGCGCGAAGGGTGCCGTACATGTTCCCGTGGACCTCCGCGTGCTCCACGAAGTCACCCGCCTCGATGCGGGCCTTGAACTCATCCACCGAGAGGAAGTGGTAGTGCGTCCCGTCCACCTCTCCCGGCCTCGGAGCGCGCGTCGTCGCGGAGACGCTGAACACGACCTGGTCGTCCTCGAGCAGCTGCCTGCAGATGGTGCTCTTCCCGCAGCCCGAGGGGCCAGAGATGAGCAGGACGGAGCCCTTCTGGTCGGAGGCCATCATTCGATGTTCTGGACCTGCTCCCGCAGGCGCTCCACGTGGGTCTTCAGCTCGACGACCAGGTGCGCCACGTCGGCGTCGTTGCACTTCGAGCCCACGGTGTTGGCCTCCCGGAAGAACTCCTGGGCCAGGAAGTCCAGCTGCCTGCCGACCGAGCCGCCCCCGGAGAGCACCGCCCTGAGCTGCGCGAGGTGGCTGTCGAGCCGGGTGATCTCCTCGGAGATATCGAGCCGGTCCGCGAGCAGGGCGATCTCGCGGGCGAGGTCCCCCTCGGCGAGGCTCTTGTCCCCTGCGAGCTCCCCGACTCGCTCGACGAGGCGAGCCCGATGGCGCGTCGCGGCGTCCGCCATGCGCTCCGAGATGCGAGCCACCAGCGCGGCGATCTCCTCGCCTGAGCCGGCCACGTCCGCGCCCATGGCCTGTCCCTCTGTGGCCCTCATCTTGAGCAGCGCGTCGAGCGCCTCGTCCACCACCGCCAGGACCACGCGAGCCTCGTCCCCCGCGAGGTCGACGCTCTGCCTGGAGCGATCATGGATGAGCACCCCGGGCAGGCCGAGCATCTCGGTCATGGAGTCGATGGGCCGCAGCCCCTGGAACCGCTGGCCCAGGGACTTCTGCAGCTCCTCGTAGCGCTCCACCGCCGAGAGGTCGACGCTGAAGGACGGCTGCCCGCCGGTGCGGGTGACCTCGACACCGACCTGGACCGCGCCCCGCGAGAGCCGTGCGCGGACCGCCTTGTCCACCCCGCCTTCCAGCGCCGCATATCCCTGCGGAAGGCGCACCTTTGCCTGGAGGTGCTTGTGGTTGACCGTCCGGATCTCGACAGAGATCGACAGCTCCGCGCCATCGGCCAGCGTGCGCTCGGCGCGGGCGGCGCCGAAACCGGTCATCGAGAAGAGCGTCATGCTTGCGCCCCGGGGACGGGGCGAGCGACCCGGTCAGGGATCAGCGGAGCTCGAACCCGCTGACCTCCTCCACGGAGACGTACGGGGCGGCCTCCGAGAGCGAGCTCGTGTTCTGACGCTGGTTGTTGAGGACGTGGATGACGACGGCCGAGGCAAGGAACGCGAAGGCGACCCAGGCCGTGAAGCGCTGCACTCCCGAGGCCTTGACGCCGAAGGCCTGCTGGCCGGCCGTCCCGAGGGCATCTCCGAAGCCGCCGCCCTTGCCCTCCTGGAGGAGGATGACGACGGTCAGGATGATCGCCGCGGCGACGAACAGGATGTAGAGGAGCGTGATAAGCATCGTTCTAGGGGGCGGGCCTTGGCGGCGTCCGCAGAGTTTAGGGCGCCGAGCCTCAGCTGGCGGCGTCAATGATCGGGAGGAACAGCTCGGGCCGCAAGGAGGCGCCGCCCACAAGGGCGCCATCAATGTCAGGAACTGCCATGAGCTCGGCGGCGTTGGTGGGCTTGACGCTGCCTCCGTAGAGGATCCGCATGGCCGCGGCGTGGTCCTCGCCGAAGGCCCCGGAGAGGACCCCACGCAGGTAGGAGTGCACCGCGCCGGCCTGCTCGGGGCTGGCGGTCTCACCCGTCCCGATGGCCCACACGGGCTCGTAGGCCACGGAAACGCGGGCCAGGGCCGCCGTATCGATGCCCTCCAGGCCCGAGGTGAGCTGGGCCTGGCAGACGGCCTCGGTGCGCCCGTCTCGGCGCTCCTCGATGGTCTCACCCACGCAGAGCATGACCTCGAGGCCGTCCTCGAGGGCCCGACGCACCTTCCGCGCGATGAACTCGTCCGACTCGCCGTACACGTGGCGGCGCTCGGAGTGCCCGATCAGGGCGACCGTCGCCCCGATGTCCTTGAGCATCCGGGCGGAGACCTCTCCGGTGAAGGCGCCCTCCAGCTCATCGCTGCAGTTCTGACCGCCGACCTTGACGTGGGATCCGGCGGTGGCGCGGGTCACCTCATCCAGGTGCAGCATCGCGGGAAAGAGGCCCACATCGACGCCGCTCGCGGCGTGCTCTCGCACGGCCACAGCAAGGTCACGCGCGGCGCGTCGGTCCAGGTTCATCTTCCAGTTGCCAGCGACGTAGGGGGTTCTCACGCGGTGCCTCGGAGGTGGGTGGGGATCTTGGGGAGGGGAGGGTGCGGGATCTGGTGGTCTCCGGTTCGGAGGGTCCGCCCATCCAGCTCGCAAAGGACGCCCGCGTCTTGGACGAGCGCCTCGAATTCGTCGGGGCCGATGGCCTGCTGGCCGTCCGAGAGGGCCGCCGAGGGGTCCAGGTGGACCTCGACCATCAGCCCGTCCGCCCCCGCAGCCATCCCCGCGCGCCCGATCGCTCGGACCAGGTCAGAGCGGCCCGCCGCGTGGGAGGGGTCGGCGATGACCGGGAGGTGAGTGGCCGCGCGCAGATGCGCGATGGCGCCCACGTCAAGGAGGTTGCGGGTCACCTGGTCGAAGCTGCGGATGCCGCGCTCGCAGAGCACGACCCGCGTGTTTCCGCCGCACAGGAGGTACTCGGCCGCGCCGAGGAACTCCTCGACCGTCGCGCCGAACCCCCGCTTGAGGAGCACCGGACGGTCGATCGTCCCGAGCTCCTTGAGGAGCGAGGAGTTGGCCATGTTCCGTGCGCCCACCTGGACCATGTCAGCCGCCTCGAGCACCGCCTCGATATCCCTGGGGTCGAGCACCTCGGTCACGATCCCGAGGCCCGTCGCCGCCCGGACGTCCTTGAGGTGCTCGAGGCCCCGCGCCCCGAGGCCCTGGAACGAGTAGGGCGAGGAGCGGGGCTTGAAGGCGCCGCCGCGGAGCAGGGTGGCGCCGCGAGCTTGGACGGCGCGCGCGATCTCCAGCAGCTCGGCGCCGTCCTCCACGGCGCAGGGGCCCGCGATGACGGAGGCGCTGCCTCCCCCGAAGGTCGCGCGTCCCACCTCGACCGTCGTCGGGGCCCGGCGAGCCGCCGACCACATCGGGGGCTCCCCCGGCCGATCGAGGACCTCGACCACGCCCGCCAGCGCGGTGAAGACCGCCACGACCACGCCCCGCTCGGGAGCGGGGACCCCCTCGGGTCGAAGCTCTGCCAGGTGGCTCACGGGGTCCTGCTCCACCAGACGGAGGCCGAGGGCCCGGGCCGCCGCCTCGACCGCCGCGCGCTGCGCGTCGTCGATGGTGCTCTGGAGGTGGAGGAACATGGGGTGGGATCGGGGGCACCGCGGTTGGAGGCGCGAATGCGCGATTGGCCCCGGCGAAATAGCGCACCATTATAGGTGCAAGGCCCCGCAAGCTCGGGGAGAGGACCGGCATAAAGTCGGTCGCGAGACATGTCAGCCGACGACCAGCACGATCCAACGCCGGAAGACACCCTGGAGGCCCTCCTGGACCTGGGGCCCCTGGACGCGCTCCCGCGCACGGGCTGGGTGCTCAGAGGCGTCCAGCCGGCGGAGTCGGTGGCCGGGCACCTGCTCGGCGTCGCCCACGTCGCCCTCGCCCTCGCGCCCCGCGTCGATTTGCCGCTCGACCTCGGTCGGGTGCTCGCCATGGCGGTGCTCCACGACGCCCCGGAGGCCCGCAGCGGAGACATCCCCGGCCCTGCGGGGGCCCGACTCGCCCCGGGGCAGAAGCGCGCCCTCGAGTCGAACCTCGCCGACGAGCTCCTGACCCCGCTCTCCGCCACCGCCCGCGCGGCCTTCGCGGAATACCAGGCGCAGGAGAGCCGGGAGGCGCGCTTCATCAAGGCCTGTGACCGGCTGCAGCTCGGCGTCCGCCTGCTCGCCTACGAGCGAGCCGGGTGGCGAGGACTGGACGAGTTCTGGGACGGCATCGACCCGGAGCGGTTCGACGAGTTCCCGCCGTGCCTCCAGCTCTGCGAGGCCCTCCTTGGGGCCAGGCGAGGTGTGTCTTGAGGCGACCTCGCGTCCTCTCCCTGATCCCCCTCGCCGCGCTCACGGTGGTCCTCGGGGTGCTCGCGGCGGCGGTCCTCACCGACCCCCCGCTGGACTTCCCGTTCTCGGAGCCGCCGCCGGGCTCCCCGATGCCTCCCGTGGACCTCGCCCTAGGCGACCAGACGCTCGCGGGGCGGGTGGTCGGACCCGACGGTGCACCCGTGGACGGCGCGGGAGTCTCCCTGCGGGAAGGAGCCCGGCCCGTCTGGACCTGGACGTCGTCGGACGGGTCGTTCTCCCTGCCCGAGCTCGAGCCGGGATCCAAGCGGGTTCTCGTGACCGCCCTCGGCCTCCAGGCCACCGCCTTCGACGTCGAGCTCGACCCCGGGGCGCCGGCGCCGGTGGTCCTCAAGCTGGAGCGGCCGATCGTGGCACCCGGCGTCCCCCAGGAGCTCGCGCTCCAGGACCTTCGCGGCCAGGTGGACCTCGGGCCCCTGGCGGGCGCTGACTCCGGCTACGAGCTGCTCCTCCGCCCCCTCCTCTCCCCGTCGGACCTCGCCGGCGGCTTCCCCAGGCGCGTGTCCGTGGATGGCGCCGGCCTCTTCGAGGCGCCGCTGCTCCAGGAGGGCGACTATCGGGTCATCTTGCTCGCCCCCCACGACCGCGGCGGGAGCGGGCCAGACCTGCTCTCCACCGGCGAGGACGACGTGATCACCCTCCGCCACGGGGCGGACGGCGCGACCGGCGAGGTCCGCCTCGTGTCGCTGGCAGGATCGATCCAGGGCACGGTGATGGCGCCCGCCTCCGCTGACGACGGGGGGGACCGGCCCGTGCGCGGCGCCCTGATCCGCGCCGAGCCGCTGACCGAGGTGGAGGCGGCCGCAGGAGACAGCAGCGTGGTGCTCGAGGCGGACGACTTCAGGGCCACTCGCACCGACCCGGAGGGCCGATTTGTACTCCTCGACCTGCGCCCGGGACGCTATCGGGTGACCGTGGTCGCCGGGCGCGCGCGCCGCCAGTCGGATATCGTCATCAACGCCGGAGGGACGGTGGACGTCCACTTCCAGACGACCCGATGAACCGCATCACCGCGCTCCTCTTCGCCTTCGCCGCGCTCCTGACCCATGTGCTCGTGGTGCACCGGGACCTCGGGGGCACCTTCGGGGCGCCGTATGAGTCAGCCCACGTGGCCTTCCGGCTGGCCCGTAACCTGGTGACCGAGGGGAGCGTCTTCTGGTGGCGTGACCCCGCGACGGCCGAGACCGTCGGCGGCCTGTGGTCCTACCCCTCGCCTCTCCTCGTCTTCATCAGCTCGATCTTCGAGCGGCTGTACCTGCCCGTCACGCGCGGGGTGCAGGTCACCGGGATCGTCTCCGTCCTCGCCACGGTCTGGCTCTGCACCCGCTTCGACCTGACACGGATCCTGAGCGTGGTCTCCGCCGTCCTCCTGGTCTCGTGCGGCGCCGTCGCCGCCGCGGGCGGCAGCGGAACCGAGTGGCCCATCGTGATGGCGCTGGGCACGACGGCCTTCGTCGCCATCGAGAAGAACCGTCCGATCTCAGCGGCCCTCGCCCTGGCCCTCCTGGCCATCTCCAGCGCCGCCTCCGTGGTCCTGGTGGCGGTGCTCTTCGTTCAGTCCATGAGACGCGACGAGCTGTTCGGATCGCCCTCGAGGGCGCGCCGGGTGCTCTTCTTCCTGCCGGCCGCGGCGGCCCTGACCCTGGCCGAGTGGGCAGGAGCCTCCCTCATCGATGACGTCAAGCGGGCCTTCTCCTGGCCGCCCCTGGACGCAGCGCGGGGCCTCGCTCAGCTCAGGGACTTCCTGGTCTCGACGGTCTCCCCCATCCTCTTGATCTACCCGCTCGTCGCACTGTTCCGGCGGGAACTCTCCCCGGTCGGACGCCGCGCGCTGGTCATCGCTCTCGCCTGGTGCGCCGTGACGGTTCTCGGCGGCGGCGGCCCGCTGACCTTCGACCTCGCGTTCGTTCCGGCCCTCCCCTTCGCGTTCATCGCCATCCAGGAGGGCCTCAGGATGGCGCTGGACACCTACCGGCCCACGGTGGAGCGCCTGGCCTGGATCTCCATCCTCTTCACCAGCGTTGGGTCCCTGGCCGTGAACCGCTTCCCCGGCGAGTCTCCCAACGAAGGCGATCAGACCGTGGTCGCCCGCCTCCTCGCCCCCCGCGCGGAACGCTGGCCCGAGTCGGACCGCACGCTCGGGCGCTCGAGCCTTTACTCGGAGGTCCGGGACACCAACAAGCTCCGGCGAATCGGCGGGTTCCTTCGGGATCGCCTCCCGGAGGACGCGACGCTGCTCACCCCCTGGCCCGGGGCGATCGGCTACCTCGCCCCCTTCCGGGTCATGGACATGCTCGGCCGGACCGATGCCCTGCCTGGATACCAGCCGGCTTCGTGGTCTCCAGCCCCCCCCCGAGCCCACATCGCCGCGGCCCTCTCCAGGGAGCCCGAGTACATCCTGCCGTGGCTCAACGGCCTCGATGTGGTCTCCAAGGACGGGCTGGAGAGCGGCCTGCCCGAGTACATCCTCCGTATCGACGCCGAGGACAGCCCCGCCCACCGAGAAGAGCTGAGCGGCCTCATGTCGTCGTACGAGCCCGTGGTCACGGTGGGCCGGCAGAAGACGGCCGCCAGGCTGATCGACCCGCTCCTCCTGCTCCGCCGCGTCGGCACGTTCACCCCGCCGGACATCCGCCACCGGAAGCGGAGAGGGGTCCTGGAGTTCGTCGCGGGCTTCGCGCCCCCCGACCCGGAGTCCCCGGCGGCTGACCTGCCCCAGGTGTTCGACACGATCATCACCGCGGTTCGGGCCGACGGCTCGCGGGTGGTGCTCGACCCCCTCGGCCTCGAGCGGACAACGCCGGGAGAGGGCGATCGGCTCCTCACCACGAACGGCCTCGTCATCGACCCGCGCTGGCCTGATGCGGTCTGCCTGCTGCGGATCCCCCTCCAGTCCCTCCGGGCGGCGCCGAGGACCGAGCGCGTCGAGGTGCGCCTCATTCACCACCGGCTCCCCGCTGGCTCCGGGATCTCGGACGCCGCGGAGCCCTACGTGTTCGAGGTTCGCTGAGCACGCCCTCCCCATTCTGACTTCCACGCGGACGCGCGACCCGCTCGAATAGGTCGGTGGAAGTCGCGGTCTGGAGAGAGCTGGCGCCCCTGAGGCCAGGAGGCGCCGAGCGCTGGAACGCGATCGGCGCCCCGGCGCCCTCGTTGGGTGAACTCGACCGCCTTCGGGCCGCGAAGGGGCCGGCCGTGGCTCGCTTCGTCTCCCTCCAGGCAGAACTCGCCCGACGCCACGGTCCGCGCCTCGATCCGGGGTTGCTGCGCTTCCTCACCTCCAAGGGCGCCGAGCAGGCCACGGCGAGCGCCGTCGCCCGTCACCGTGCGGACCGGTTCGCCCGGGTCGGCGAGGGGCGAACGCCGTGGGACGCGTGCTGTGGCGTGGGCTCGGACCTCCTCGCGCTCGCCGAGCGCTTCGACCACGTCCTCGCCACGGACACCGACCTGGAGACGCTCCGGTGCGCCGCGGCCAACCTGGCCCTCTCCCGGGAGTCAGCCTCCGGCTCGGCGGCTGGCCGCCGACGCGGCGATATGACGGGGGTGGCCGACGCCGTGACGCCCCCCTTCCTCGCCGCTGCAGCACCCCGCGTACTCGGACTCTTCGACCCAGACCGCCGGCCCGCTGGGCCCCGGGAGGCACGCGCGGATCGCTGGAGCCCGTCCCTGAAGGACGTTTTCCAGACCGCGTCGAGCCTCGCGGGCGCCTGCGTGAAGCTGCCCCCATCCCTGGAGGAGGCCGCCCTCTCCGAGCCCGCCGGGGGGATGCCCCTCGCGCTGTCTTGGACCTCCCTGGACGGGGAGATGAGGGAGCTCAGCGCGTGGAGCGGCGCGCTACGCGCCGAGGCCCCGGCCCGGGAGGCAGTCTCCCTTCGATCGACCGGCGAGGTCAGCTCGTACGCGGCCGGACGCCAGGCGCTCCCCGCCTCCGAGCGGGAGGCTCGGCCCGGGCAGTGGCTGGTTGAGTTGGACCCGGCGCTGTGGCGAGCGGACCTCGCGGGGACCTTCGCCGCCGAGCACGGGGCATCCCCCCTCGAGGCCCAGGGGCCAGGCGGATTTCTCCTCGCGGGGAACCGCGTCGCCCACCCCATGGCTCGCAGCTGGCGCATCGCCGGCGTCGCGCCCGGAGATCGCCGACGCGTGCGCGCGCTCCTCCGGGACCACTCCGTGGGACACCTCACCGTCAAGACCCGGCACCACCCCGAGAGCGCGGAGGTCCTCGCCCGGCGCTTCCGGACCGAGGGCCCACGCGCAGGCCTCCTCGCGGTCACCCGCCTGGCCGGTCGCGCGGTCGCCCTGCTCCTCGAGGACTGAGCCGGGCCCCACCCC
>Ga0055584_100007437_pt1 | contig 10744 bp, 10 predicted proteins | sample OSDHelmetaG_FD_58716 | JGI IMG/M metagenome (GOLD analysis project Ga0055584, IMG submission 58716) | Pelagic marine sediment microbial communities from the LTER site Helgoland, North Sea, for post-phytoplankton bloom and carbon turnover... | ecosystem: Environmental > Aquatic > Marine >...
CAATTCCGACTTCAGAACATTCAACGCCTCATCCCAAACAATTGCCGCTTGGGCGTGATTACCACCCAACACTCTTGGTGGAACATCATGTTGTCCATACAGGAACAAAATAGCAATTTGCTGCTGAGAAAGCCGGCGTGAACGTCGCAATTTGGCAACACAATTGACCACATCCACCGCCTCACAAGGTCGCTCCACCCGACTCATGCCTGGAAGCATCCGCACACCTTCTATGCGGGACTTCACCCCTTTTACCCCCCACAGCCACGCTTCTTCAACGTTCTCAAACGGAACTTCACCACCATTGCCGGTACGCGGCGGGACAAAACAAGGATGTTTCATATGTGATCTCCCATAGCTTTCCCATCTCGCCCTATAATATGAATATGTTCTTAGTGTACGTCAAGAGATTTTATGAGATAGTGTTCCCATGTTGAGACATTCAGAGATATGGGCGGCGATCGATGGGTTGGCGACACGGTATGGCATGTCGCCCTCTGGCCTCGCGAAGCGGGCTGGGCTCGATGCGACCACCTTTAACAAAAGCAAGCGATCCACACGCGACGGCAAGTTGCGCTGGCCCAGCACGGAAAGCGTTGCCAAGGTGCTGGAGGCAACCGGTGCCACAATCGGCGAATTTCTGGCGGAATTGCCAAACAGTTCCAACAAGACAACCCAGCGAATACCGGTAATTGGCTGCGCGCAAGCTGGGACTGCTGGCTTTTTTGATGATGCCGGCTATCCGACTGGATCCGGCTGGGATGAGGTGGTGTTCCCCGATGTGAGCGACCCCAATGCCTATGCCCTTGTGGTCAGCGGCGATTCGATGGAGCCACTCTATCGCGACGGTGACCGCATCATCGTCTCCCCCGCCGCCAACATCCGTCGCGGCGACCGTGTCGTCATCAAAACGCGGGAGGGCGAAGTGATGGCCAAGGAATTGGTGCGCCGCACTGCCCAATGGGTCGAGCTGCGCAGCGTCAATCCAGAACACGCGGACCCAATGCTACAAACATCGGATGTGGAATGGCTGGCGCGCATCCTCTGGGCCAGCCAGTAGATCGCTATAGCGGGCGGCGTGACCGCATCGCAGCAGATAGCGTGCCGTCGTCCAGATATTCCAACGCGCCGCCAACCGGCACACCATGGGCCAAGCGGGTAATCCGTACCCCTGTGTGCGCCAACGCGTCGGAGAGATAATGCGCCGTCGTCTGGCCGTCGACCGTGGCGCCCAACGCCAGCACGACCTCCTCAACGCCCGGATCCCCTGCCCGCTCCAGCAAAGCAGCAATACCCAAATCCTCTGGCCGGACATTGTCCAAGGCCGACAGCAGCCCACCCAACACATGGTAACGCCCGCGAAACGAGCCACTGCGCTCCAACGCCCATAGGTCGGCCAGCGTCTCCACCACACACAGGCTTCCGGTCTCCCGCTTAGGATCGGCGCAAATGCTGCACGGGTCACCAAAATCCAGGTTCCGGCAAATGCTGCACTGCCGTACAGACTGCGCAACTGACATCAGCGAGGCCAAAAGCGGCTGCAACACCACCTCGCGCCGCTGCAACAGATGCAAGGCCAATCGCCGGGCAGAGCGAGGGCCGAGGCCGGGCAAGCGCGCAAATTGCCGGATCAGATGATCGATGGCGTTCTCCGCCACTGGTCAGGCGCTCGCTCTTAAAACGGCAATTTGAAACCGGGCGGCAGCGGCAGCCCCTCGGTCAATGCTGCCATTTTCTCCCGGCTCATTTCTTCGGCCTTGCCTCGGGCATCGTTAACGGCGGCAACGATCAGGTCTTCCAGCACCCCGATTTCGTCCTTGTCGACGATCGCCGGGTCCAGTTTCAGGCCGCGCAAATCACCCTTGCCACTCACCGTAGCGCTAACTAAGCCAGCACCCGATTGGCTAGAAATCTCAACCGCCTGCAATTCATCTTGAATTTCCGCCATGCGCGTTTGCATGGATTGGGCCTGTTTCAGCATATTGCCGAGGTTTTTCATCTAACAATCCTCATCTGCTGGCGGAACAATCGCATCGTCCGCCTCAATCACAATGTCCCGCGTCCGCACATCACGTACGGTCGCACCAGGGAAGGTCTCAAGCGTCGCTTGCACCAACGGATGCTCTAGCGCCGCAGCATGCTCTGCCTGTTTTGCTGCCTCTGTCTGCTCAGCAAATGTGGGCGCATCGGACGACGGCGCAACGCTTACCTGCCATTGTCCACCATACAGCCGTTCCAGCAGCACACGCATACCGCCGGCCAATTCCCGGTCAGCGCCCTGGTCCAGTGCAACCACCACCTCGCCCCGGGCAAAGCTGACCGGACGGACCTGGTTGCGCAACCGCGCCGTCAACAGCGGTTCGATCTTTCGCGCGTCAAGGTACCGGACGAATTCCGCAAAGCTTTCCGGCACCGGATGCTCTTCCGCGGCAACAAGGGCCTCAGCGACAGCCGGCATCTCATCTTCAAAAGGCGGCGCGTCATCCATATAGCTTGGCGGCGCATCCTCAGCAGAGACAATCGGCGCTACAGCAACCGGCGGCTGCTCCCGTGTTGGCGGCGGCAACGGCGGCGGCGGTTTATGAGTCGCAATCTCGCCCACCGGCATCGCACCGACAGCCTGCGGCTTTGGCGGCACAGCCTCCGTTGGGCTGGCAATAGTCGGCTTGACTGCGCTCACAGCGCCCGCACCAGCCCCATCCTGGATTTGGCGGACCAGATCCGCTGGGCTAGGCAAGTTCGCCATATAGGCCGTGCGGATCAGCACCATCTCCAGTGCCAATTGCGGCGACGGCGCCTGGCTCAACTCTCCATTGCCCTTAAGCAGTGTTTGCCACAGCCTGGCCAGCACAGGCAGAGACAACGGCGTCGCCATCGCCTCGCCCCGCACTCGTTCGGCCTCTGGCATTAGCGCGTCATTGCCTGCAGCGGGATCGATTTTCAATCGTGTGAGCCAATGGACCAGTTCCAACAGATCATTGAGCACCACCGAAGGATCAGCACCTACCGCATGCATCCGCTCGGCAACAGCAATGGCACCAGCGGCATCGCCACCAATCAATGCCTCTGCTAAGTCAAAGATGACACCGCGATCAGCTAACCCCAGCATGTCGCGGACCTGGGATTCCTCTACCCGGCCATCCGCCAATGCGATCGCCTGATCCAGTAGCGACAAGCCATCCCGCACGGAGCCATCAGCGGCCCGCGCCAGCAGTTCCAGCGCAGCCGGGGCAATCTCCACGCCCTCTTTCGCACCGATTTGGGCAAAGTGCGCGGCCAATTCCACGGCCTCCACGCGCCGCAAATCAAAGCGCTGACAACGGGAAAGCACAGTGACCGGCACTTTGCGAATTTCTGTGGTCGCAAAGATGAATTTCAAGTGTGGCGGCGGCTCCTCCAGCGTCTTCAACAACGCGTTGAAGGCCGCGTTCGAGAGCATATGCACCTCATCCAGGATATAGATTTTGTAGCGGGCAGAGCTCGGCCGATAGCGCGAGGAATCGACGATCTCGCGGATGTTATCGACGCTGTTGTTCGAAGCCGCATCCATCTCCACCACATCGACGTGGCGATCTTCGGCAATGGCCAGACAATTCTCACAGACACCGCACGGCTTGACCGTCGGCCCGCCCTGCCCATCTGGACCAATACAGTTGAAAGCGCGGGCCAGAATGCGAGCCGTCGTGGTTTTGCCGACGCCGCGAACGCCGGTCAGCACATAGGCCTGGGCAAGCCGGCCAGCAGCAATGGCATTGGAGAGGGTTCGAACCAATACCTCCTGTCCGATCAGCCCGTCAAAATCGACCGGTCGATATTTGCGAGCGAGGACACGGTAGGCAGGATCAGACATCCAGCGTCAAAAACCATAGGCTGGGGAAAAGGTGACTGGCGACGACCCAAACCGGAGCTCGTTGCGGCTGCTTCCTTCCGGACCTGACCGAGTTGGCGAGGGGTCTGCCCGCTGCCAGTCACCTGTTAATATAGCAGGCGCACAGCCAAACGAAAGGGCCGGCATACGCATCTTTACCGCAATAGGTTGGGCATCTCAGCGCGGACCTGGCTTTCAAGCTGATCGCCGAAGGATTGCAGAGCATCTTTCATCAGCAAATCCAGGCCTCTCCGCCGGTCTGCCGGGGAAATTTTCTCGACAAAGCTCCGATGTGCCTCCGTGCGGGCAGTCGCCGATGCGATCAATCGCCCATCGCTGCCGCGGGCTTCAATATGGCCGCCTAAAGTAAGCACCACCCGCTCGGCCTGGTCACGTGTAAACCAGCCGCTGACGCCGGGCGTTCGCTCCAGCTCCACGCGCTCCGCCTTGGCCTCGGTCGCACGAAACCGGACTATTCCAGGTTGGCCGCCGTCGGCCTGCAAATGCGCCGCCGCCCAATCCAGCAAGGCCCGCTGTGGCGGCGTGGAAAAGCCTTCCACCGCGACGGAACCAGCGGCATTAGGCCCTGTCTCATCAGCGATCTCTATAGCACCCAGCTGAAACACCAGTGCCGTCACCGGTTGCGGACTCGAAACGAAGCGATTGTCCGGTCCCTTGCTCGCACAAGCTCCCAATAATGGTCCAACCATCAACAACGTTGCAACTCCAGTCATCCACGCGCGTCGCTGAATCATCGTTTCATTCCAATCCCATAGCGCTGAGTGCGTCTTCGTCGAAAGCACGGGTGTCGGTGCAAAATTCGCAGGTTACCGTCACCACGCCCTCAACCTTAAACCCATCAACCTGGTCCCGCCCGAACTGCCGCAAGACATCCTCAATCCGATCGAGACCACAGCGGCACTGGTCGAATAACGCCATCTTGTCATAAACGCGGACACCATCTTCATGAAACAGCCGGAACAATAGCTCTTCTGCACTCAGGCTGGCATCCGTCATTTCCGCGGTTGAGGCACTGCCCAGCAGCACCAGCGCCCGGCGAAAACCCTCATCGGCCTCGATTATCTCTGCCACTTCCTCAGGCGCCGCCTTGCGCACTATCTCATCTGGCAACTTCTGCACCAACAAGGCACCTGCTCGCCACTGACCGTGTTCATCGGCAGCACACGCAAGCTTTAAGCCGCTTGCGATTTGCTCCGACTGACGGAAATAGTGATGGACTGAATCCGCCAGCGATTCTCCCGCCAACTCGACTATGCCCTGATAACGCTCGAAATCGCCCCCTGGATCAACGGTGAAGGCCAAGTGCCCGCCACCGAACATCCGAGCCGCCGACAACGGTTCGTTGGCAAGGCCCTCTAGCTGATCTTCGTCAAAACCGACATAGCCCCGCAGGGCACCTTCACTGGTGACATCCGCCACCAGCAACCGTACCGGCCCACCACCGCCACGCGCCTGAAGCGTGAACACACCGTCATCGAATTTAACCGTAGATGCCAAGCACGCCGCCAATGCCAAGGCCTCGCCCAAAAGGGTCGCTATAACCGGGGGGTAGGCATGGCGCTTTAGGATACTGTCAACCTGATCGCCCAGCCGAATAACACGACCGCGCAACCCCGTCTGATCAATCTCAAATGGCAATGAAAAGTCGTCAGTCACCGCCGTCATCGCAACACTCCTGCTAGTTGGCGACGTCAGGGAGCTGGTCCCTAAAGCCTGGTTACGTCAAGCACCAGGTCAGGATACCCTTTTGCACATGCAGCCGATTTTCAGCCTCGTCAAACACCACCGACTGCGGCCCATCGATCACCTCGGCGGTGACCTCGTCGCCCCGGTGCGCTGGCAGGCAATGCAAGAAGATAGCATCCGGGTTCGCCTTCGCCATCAATTCCGCCGTCACCCGGTACGGAGCCAGAAGGTTGTGACGTCGCCCGGCGTCAGTATCATGCATCGACACCCATGTATCCGTCACCACAGCATCGGCGTCCAAAACGGCTTCTGCCGGGTCGCTGGTGACCTGCAACACGGCCTTATTCGCCCTCGCCCACTGCACGATATCAGCGCCAGGTTGCAAGGATTCAGGGGCCGCCACATGCAAACTAAAGTCAAATCTAGCCGCTGCATGCACGATCGACGTCAGCACATTATTGCTGTCGCCACTCCAGGCGATTTTGCGGCCTTTGATTGGCCCGCGATGCTCCTCGAAGGTCAACACATCTGCCATCACCTGGCAGGGGTGAGACCAATCGGTCAACCCATTCAGCACTGGCACGGTCGCATGTTCTGCAAGTTCCAGCACTTTGGCGTGGTCGCCGGTGCGGATCATGATCACATCGACATAGCGCGACAGCACCTGCGCGGTATCAGCGATCGTCTCACCGCGGCCCAACTGCATCGAGCCGGTATCCATAACAATAACATCACCGCCGAGCTGGCGCATGGCCACTTCAAACGAGACGCGCGTACGCGTCGACGGCTTATCAAAAATCATGGCAAGCGTTTTGCCCGCTAGCGGCTTTCCTGCCACCCCGTTAGCGCGCTTCATCTCCGCGCTATTATTTAAAATAGCACGCAGTGCCTCGGACGAAATGTCGGCGAGGTCTAGAAAATGCCGCGGATCGGTCATGAGCAGGCCGTTATGCTGTTGCTATTGCAGCCGCGGTTTTGTCGAGGATCGCAATGGCCTCGTCCACCTCGGCACGGCCAATGGTCAATGGCGGCAACATACGCACGACATTGTCGCCCGCCGGAACCGTCAACAACCCGTTCTCGGTCGCCGCAGCCACGATCTCACCATTCGGCGGACCGGCAACGAAGCCAAGCATCAGACCCGCGCCGCGGACGCTCTTAAACACGGTCGGGTGCTTTGCCACCAAACCTTCTGCTTTCTCGCGCAGATAAGCCGCAATATCCTGAACGCTATCCAGGAAGCCGTCAGCCAGAACCACGTCCAACACGGCATTGACAGCCGCCATCGACATCGGATTGCCGCCATAGGTGGAGCCATGCGTGCCTGCGACCATGCCAGCCGCCGCTTCCTTGGTGGCCAATACAGCACCCACCGGCATGCCGCCGCCCAGGCCTTTGGCCGAAGCCAGCACGTCCGGCGTAATGCCAGCCCATTCGTGAGCGAACAACTTGCCCGTCCGGCCAACACCAGACTGCACCTCATCCACGCACATCAGGATGCCGAACTCGTCGCAAGCCTTACGCACGTCACGCAGGTAATCCAGGTCCATCGGCCGAATGCCGCCTTCGCCCTGGATTGGCTCAATCAGCACGCCTGCGGTTTCGCCAGTGATGGCGTTGCGCAGCGCGTTCATGTTGCCAAACGGAACCTGGTCAAAGCCTTCGGTCGGTGGGCCAAAGCCCTCCAGATGCTTGGCACTGCCGCCGGCAGCAATCGTCGCCAGCGTCCGTCCATGAAATGCACCTTCAACGGTGATCATCCGATAGCGCTCTGGATGGCCGTTATGTGCCTGATACTTGCGCGCGACCTTGATCACGCCCTCACACGCCTCAGCGCCGGAATTTCCGAAGAACACCACGTCAGCAAACGAGTTGGCACACAGCCGCTCCGCCGCTTTGACCTGGCCCGGAATGAGATACAGGTTCGAGGTGTGCATCACCGTCGCCGCCTGTTCTTGCAACGCCTTCACCATGATCGGATTGGAGTGGCCAATCGATGTCACAGCGATGCCTGCGCCGAAATCCAGGAATCGTCGCCCGGTGGCGTCGAAGAGATAAGCCCCTTCGCCCCGAACAAAAGTCAGGGTGCGTTCGCCATATGTGGGCATCAATGCCTGTGTCACGACACATGCTCCGATAGTTAGTAGTGGATCAGGAAAAAAAGCAGTAATAGAGGGTTATTCGGGCCTGTCAACGGCTCAAATCCCTATAAAACGGCGTTTGAACTTACAATGGACCTTATCCCCGCTGCCCTAGCCTACTTGGCACGTTACGCTGCCAGCACGGCACATTTGCGCCTAGTGTTGCAACGCAAAGTCCAACGCCGTGCCATGCGGACTGATACCCCACTCCCCCCGGCGACAGAAATTGCTGCCACAATCGAAACCGCTGTGGCCCGGATGACAGACCTCGGCCTGTTAAATGACACGGAATACGCCACAAACCTGGCCCGGCAGTATCGCACCCGCGGCGAGTCCCTATCCAAAATCCGCCTACGTCTTATGGCAAAGGGCCTCGGAACCGACGACATTGCCGAAGCAATACGGCCACTGGATGACGATGAACACAGCGCTGCCAAACGCTATGCAAAGCGCAAACGTCTTGGCCCATTCCGGCTAAGCCCCGGAAAGCCAGATCAACCAAAACGCGATATCGCCTCGCTCTGCCGCGCCGGGTTTTCTCTAACCGTTTCGCGCCAAATTATTGAACAAAAATGACAGTTTAACAGCTTAATAGGAACACTATTGAGGGCGATCCAAAATCACTATCTTGCCCCCAACCAGATACTACTATTAATTTAGGCCACGCCGGATCGCTTCATAGTTGGAGCGGCGTCATTACAACAACCTGCACCTATAGAGACCCGCGCCTATAGCTGCCAACTTCCACGGCTGTCATAGTCACCATCCCGAACGGTTAGGCCGCGTTTAATGTATTTCTTGCAAAATGAACCCTTGGATCGACCAATAGCCTGCACTCAGGCAGCAGCCATTCTGGCTTTTGACCACCAGTAGAGGCCCGGTCACAACGTGCTATGGAATGTTCTCCCTAAGACCGCGATTGCCGCGATAGCCAGCCTATGTGCGGCTATTTTCTACGCGGCGCTAATGCTATCACTCGGGGAAAGCCGTGTTGTCGCCAGCGCGCTAATGCTCGCGGTTTTGGTAGGCGTCGTCACGACAGCATTACTGTATTTGCGCCGCCAGCTCTCTAGCGAGGGGCAACTTCGCGAAACTCTCGGTCAAATCGCAGCTCTTTCGAGAGGTGCGATACTAGAGACTGATGCGGATTTGCGAGTCGTCAGCATCATTGATCGCTCCGGTATGGACGCTTTGGCATCTCTGGCCACACTGGCTGGCCGACCATTGCTAAACACAACCAATGAGGCCATCGCGACCCTGAACATCCCCGCTTCGGCTGCGATGCAACGCCGGACCGTCATCCGGAATGCCGACCTCTATATCCCCCAAACCTCCGGAGATCCGCTGCATTTGCGCCTCTCCGCCTGGCCAAAGAAAGACCGAAACAACAACTTCATCGGGTATTTTGGTCAGGTCCGCCCCTATGTAGATCGGGCGCACGCAGACCTGGCGGTCGTTCAAAGCGAGCGTGCATTGCGCTCTCTCATCGACAACCTGCCCGGTGCCGTATGCCTGAAGGATTTCAACGGAACCACACTGATTTCAAATCAGACCTTTGACGCAATTCAGGCGGAAACATCCAATTTTCAGGATCTGGCTGCGATGGATGCCATCGCCTCATCTCTCGGCGAGGCGGAATCGCCCACGGCGGTGGAACATGAACTGAGCGTCGGAGATAAAACATTCTCGCTCGTCGCATTTCCCATCAGCCGCGACGATGGCGGCCTAGAGGGCGTTGGATCCTTAATTTGGGACATTACAGAACGCCGCCGCGAGCAGATGGAGCTCTCGGAATCCCGCGACCGGCTACAATTGTTCATCGAAAACCTTCCTGCTGGTGCTGCCCTTATCGCAGAAGATGAGAGCGTCAGGGTGAACACTGCGCTGGAGATCATGACGGGATACTCCCGCGCACAATTGCAAACCGTCCAGGATTGGTTCCGTCTTGCCTATGGCGACCAGTCGGCCAAATCCAACTTGTTGTATCGCGAGATCAAGAAAAAGCGCCAACCGACCAAGCTGCATGCGACGGTCGCACGGGCTGACGGCGCCGTCCGAATTTTCGAGCTAACCGTATCGTTCGGCACTGGCGCAGAGGTTTGGCTGTTTCATGACGTGACCGAACAACAGGAACTGGAACAGCAATTCAAGGTTCTGTTCGACACTGCTGCGGACCCTCACCTGATCGTCGAAGGCGGTCGAATATCAGCATGCAACACGGCAACCATCCAATCGCTTCGATCACCAGATCAAGCTGCAGTTCTGCAGCGGACGTTGCAGGACCTTGCCCCACCGACCCAACCGGATGGCCGCAACTCGCAGGATATTGGGGCTGGATGGCTGCGCGCTGCCCGCACCCAAGGCACTCAACGCGGTGAATGGATGATGCAGCGCTTTGATGGAACGACATTCCCAGCCGATGTGAGTGTCACTGCTATTCCTTCCGAAACGCAGCGCCGCTGGTTGATTGAATGGCACGATATTTCAACACTCAAGCAAATACAGAAGGAGCTCGAGCAAAGCCGGAATGCCGTTGAACAAGAGCGCCAACTGGCTGAGGATCGCATGTCAGATATGGCAGAGGCGATGGGCGGTTGGGTTTGGGAAACCGATCTCGACGGGCGTTTCACGTTTATGTCCCGAAGCGTCCAGAAATTTGCTGGCGCACCGCCTGAATGGCATTATGGAAAAACGCGCCGCGACCTGACGCGCGAGACGGCATCAGAAGATAGTATCGCCGAACTCGAAAGACTGTTCGAGAACCGCCAGCCAATCCGCGGCTTTGAATTTGAACGCGTCGGCCCCGCCATCAGCAACTGGATGCGGACAACCGGGATACCTTATTACGATGCCGGAGGAAATTTCCAAGGGTATCGCGGTGGCGCCTTCAACATCGATTCTGAGAAACAGCAGCAATTTGAACGCGAACGCGCCGAAGGCCAATTGGCTGAAGCGCAGGAACGATTGCTCGTAACTGCTCACCCCCCTGTCAAATCGTCTGCAGTATGGGTTTGCCTTTGAGGCAAGC
>Ga0055584_100007438_pt1 | contig 10744 bp, 9 predicted proteins | sample OSDHelmetaG_FD_58716 | JGI IMG/M metagenome (GOLD analysis project Ga0055584, IMG submission 58716) | Pelagic marine sediment microbial communities from the LTER site Helgoland, North Sea, for post-phytoplankton bloom and carbon turnover... | ecosystem: Environmental > Aquatic > Marine >...
TTGTCATCATCGTTTCCTCTTAAGGTGAACGATGAACTAAAACTGTCTCTTAGGCAATCACCTTAAACTGTCCAACTAGGGTTGACGGGGTACACTGGCCAAGTATCCTGTCTGCTAGCCGGCTTGCTCAACAGTTTGTCCAGGGTGAGGATACTATCTAGTCCTGGTGCTCCCAGCGCGTTATCTTGAAAGACTGTCTACTGTTTGTAGCATTACAGTTTCAATTTGCGCGCTAGTAGGTAATCCATAAGTTCTCATATGCGCCACGTCAACAGTTCGGATCAAAGTCAAATACCGCTTCGTCGAGAAAACGATTTAGAACATTGGTAGTAATACGTGAGACGTCATTCTCATAGTTTGCGTGAGAGAGACTGCCAGACCACGCGATGGAGCCGGTCGAAAAAACAGCGCCGAGGGAAGGTGTTTCAAAGAACACCATCTCACTGCGTATAATTTCTGCCTCTGTACCTCCAAGTCCCGGAGCCGGGTCGGTCATGTCTTCCGGTGTCATCAAATACAAATCTGAGTGCCGTTCCGAGGATGCGAGCACGAGAGTATGTGGTGGTGTACCTAGAGAATGGTTAGTGGCGTCCAGTTCCAGACCCGCAGCTCCGCCCCCCGACAAACCGTAATCACCAATGATGGGACCTTCAACGCCTTCAAATATAAAAGCGGCACGCGGATCACGACTTGCCTCTGTCATTATATATGGTGACGAGCAGTCGAATCCCTGGGAAACCATACCGATTCCAACGAGTTCATTAGGTGGCCGACCGTTACGACGCCAAAGCCCGGTATATTCCCCAGTAAAACTTGCGTAAAACTCTCCCGGCATCGGTGCGACTGCACGAATACCGTCTTCAGATTTTCGACATTCAATCACACCAGGTAACGTCGGATGAAACGAGACTCGCCAATAAAATCCGTTAGCACCCAGGTACATTAGGCGCCCTCCATCGTCCAGATATCCCTCTACACTATCTAACATCCCGGCGGAATAGTACTCCGGATGCGTCCCGGTAATCACCGCTTTGTAGCCATTGAGGATTTCGGCGCCATCTACCTCAAGATCTTCATCAGAAATCACATCAAACGATTGGTTTATATGCTCAAGCCAACCAAGGATGTGTGTGTCGGCATTGAATTGCCATACATTCGAGCCCGCCCCACCAAGGTGGCCAATATGCTTTGGCTGCATGTTGACAATAGGTCGCAATCTTGAAGAATAATACACGCCACTACCGTCATTGTGTACATCATAAAAACAAAGGCCTATTTCGGGATGCGATTGCACGAATAGATCAATCGGGTTCATCTGAAGAAGACGACCGCAAACGATTTCTGTCTCAGGCACATCAATTCCGATTCGGTTGTTCCCATATGCCATATAGCTGGCAGTTGGCAATATAAAAGCTACCTTTGCAGTTTTCCTACCTCGGGGAGGGCGAACCGAAAATGGAATATAATATTCTTCATCTTCGCTGTGAAGATGGACTGCATAAACCCCGCTGCCAATGCCATCTGGTAGTTCAATTTCGAAATCTGATTTCCAGGCGCAGTCGTAAAGATCATCATCGTGAAAATGAATCGCTGCATAGTCTTCCGGTTTGTTTCTCCAGCAGTGTTCATCTCCATTCCACGCGTGCCCAGCCACCCCTCGTGTAGGGAGATTTACGAGTCGGCCATGAAGTTGATTGTCCGATGTGTCCGTAATTTTTTCGCCCGATATGCCAACTGAAAAGTCCCAGGCGGCGATCAGTCTTTCACAATGTAATATGGCGAGGCTAGTTCTTTCTATTGGTTTTAAAACACGAGAATAAATTCGCGGTGCTTCAATGCGACCGTTGAAATGTTCCCTTGCAGTACTGCCGATTCCAGCTCGTGCAGCGATAGTTATCGGCGCGTCAATCTTTGCAGCAACCATAGCGTTAGCTACATTTTTAGAGGTTCCACCAGCGTCACCAACATTTGGATAGGGTTTTAATGGATGCTGAGAAACGGCGATGGTGCCATTGTCAGCATCATAGTCGGCACTCAATAGATACCATCTCTGAGCAATGAGGGTAGCGCCTGTAGAAACTTGAGCATTTTTAATGCCGTTAATCTCAATTTCAAATCCAACGACGCCCTCTGCGTCAATGAACAGCCTAAAACCTGTACGCGATTCCTGGTTTTCCTGGCTTAATATGGTTTGTGGTCCACTTCCTGGCAAAGTGGGCCAAATCAGTGCCTGCATTCCAAACGAAGTTTGCGTATTACAAGGAGGCGCACTGTCGATCACCGCGTACGAGCCCGCATTAATGGGCTGAAATCGACCATCGAAAGGGCCGCCAAGATCAAGTTCGATGACTTCCTCGCGATAACCTGGTCCAGATGGATTGATATCACCGTGAATGACGCGGACGAGATCTGCATCGTACTGCTGCACACCATCACAACTAACTTTGACTTGAATAGACTCACCCGGCGAGGCACTAATTCGGTCGGTGTATCCAAGAATACGAGACATGCTAAAGCACATCCTCTAGATTCTGCCCGGTACTAGCTTTCCAACGTAGTTTAAAAACCTGCCATTCCGCGTCGGCCAGGTCCGTAAATTCCCACCCATCCACTATGTTAATTGGCTGTCCACGCTCTGGTGGCAGGCGCCCAAGCCCCCAGCATTTGAAGGGCTCTTTCACAACCAGAACATACTTTCCAGACTTGGGCCCACCTCGCAGAAGATTTAGTACCCTCTGTAACCCTGGTCCAGCAACTCCTAATGGATTGGCGTGAAATTCTGCCGCGTACTTGAGATCATTACTGGTGATCTGATATTTAGACATGTCCTGATTCGTTAGTTGCCGATAACTTGCTCAACGGTCTTTTGAAGCTTATCAAAAAGCTCGTCGATTTGGTCTCGGGTAATAATAAACGGTGGCGCCACAACGATGGCTTGACCGATCGGACGGCATATCAATCCATTTTCCAACGCTACGTTAGCAATCTGTTCGGCTACTGGTTGATCTGGTGGAAAGCGCGTTTTCTTATCTTTGTCGCCGACCAACTCCAGAGCGCCCATCAGTCCTATGCCACGGGCCTCACCGATGTGCGGATGAGGCGCAAAGCTTCGGAGTCGCTCCTGAAAGTATGGGGAGACATTGACAACGTTATCAAACACCCCCTGATTGAGAATGATATCAATTGCTTTTAGTGCGATTGCACAACCGACAGGATGCCCGGCTGTAGTAAAACCGTGCGGGAATTCCTCGAATTCTTTGGCCGCTTCATTAAGTTTCTCCATCACGGAATGAGAAATCATGATCGCGCCCATTGGAAAGTATCCCGCAGTAACACATTTTGAGGCGACCACTATATCTGGCTTTATATCGTAGGTTTGGCATCCCCAGACCTTTCCTGTACGCCCGAAGCCACAGATGACCTCGTCGGCGATCAGCGGAATATCGTATTTTTTTAGAATCGGCTGAATGGCTTCAAAGTAACCTGCTGAAGGGAGAATTACCCCACCGGCTCCCATGACGGGTTCGGCAAAGAAACCGGCAATGGTTTCGGACCCCTCGGATTCAATCTGCGCTTCAAGGTTGCGAGCGCATCGTGCAGAAAATTCGAGTTCGTTCTCACCTTCGTTTGCGTATCTCCAATGATGAGGACAATCAGCAAAAAGAAAACCATCCATAGGTAATCCAAACGCCTGGTTATAGTCCTTGCCGGTCATACTAGCGGTAATCGCTGTCACACCGTGGTAGGCATTGATGCGGGATAATATCTTGCGACGTTTAGGTTTGCCCAATCCGCGATTCATCATCCAAAGCATCTTCACAACTGTATCGTTAGCTTCAGATCCTGAATTCGTAAAAAATACCTTATCCATCGGCACTGGGGCAATCTCCAGTAGTTTTTCAGACAAGGCCACAGCGGGTTCGCTGACTCGGCCAAAAAATGCGTGATAAGCCGGAAATTTTTTGTACTGGTCGCACGCTGCTTGTACTAGCTCTGGATGGTCGAATCCGACAACCATATTCCATAGTCCCGAGTTGCCTTCAAGATAGCGTTTGCCATGGGAATCTTCGACATAAATGCCTTCCCCTCGCGACATAACAACAGGGCCGTTTTCCTTAAGTGTGCCAAGATCAGAAAAACCATGCAGCACTGACTGAAGATCCCGAGCTTCCCAGGATTCGGGGGGAAGATATTGAGTTGATGTCATTTTCGTCTCGCTATGTGAAATATTTGGATAGTTTTTTAGCGTCGATTGCGCTACATGTCTTACCTTTCGGTCTTAAGGTTGTCATGTCATCGGCTGCCAGCATCGCATTTATGATGGCCTCTTCTATCGATTCGGTTACTGCCATGTAGATCGGGTCGAGTAACTCATCATTCATCATTTCCAACGGCAATCTTGAACCTGCCATCTGCGCCATTGGGCAACGGTTTGCGGTACTGAAGGCGAGAAAAATATCACCTGAATTATTACCGCCAGGTGTACCACCGCGACCAATTCCGATTGCCGCGCGTTTGGCCAGGCGTTGTAATTGATGAGGCGCCATCGGCAGGTTGGTAGCCAGAACAACAATAATTGAGCCATGCTCCTGTTCCATCAGGCGATCCTCCAGCATGTCTTTCCCAACCGCTTTACCTAACACCGTTAACCAGGGTCGTAAACCGTGATTAGCTTGAACCAAAGTTCCGATAACAAATTCATCACCGTCAAATTCCACTACTCTTGAAGATGTTCCCGTACCACCCTTGAACTCGTAGCAGATCATACCGGTTCCGCCACCAACGTTACCTTCGGCGATTGGCCCAGCTGCTGTTGTGTTTAATGCCTCGAGAGCATCCTCTTCTGTAATATGTTGCCCATTGATGTCATTCAACACACCATCATAAGTCTCCGCTACCACAGGCAGAGCCCAGAGATGCTCGGACTCCCAGGCAGTCGAAAACTGCTGAATAATCCATTTCACTGCCGCATGGTGAACCATACCGACACTATTTGTGTTGGTAATACATATCGGTCCAACGAAGTAACCGCCATCCTTTATCCAATGCGTACCTGTCATCTCTCCATTGCCGTTCAACGCATACATTCCGGCCCACACTGGGTGTGGTTCTGATTCATGGCCTCTGGGCAGGATAGCGGTCACGCCACTACGTACAGGGCCTTTGCCTTGAATCAAGGGGCCTTCGCCTTCGATTCGTGTGCAATACCCCACTTCTACACCAGGCACATCCGTGATTGCGTTGTGCTTGCCTGTCTTACCTGGAAAAGGTAACCCTAGTTCACGTCCTCGTAGTTTCTTCATTAGTTTCCCTGACTCAAGATCGTTTTCGAAAATAGAGACCTAATGATGCAATGGCAAACGAGAAAACCAGCATTAGCGTGGCAATCGCATTGATCTCTGGTTTAACGCCTCTCCTTAACATACCGTAGATAAATACAGGCAGTGTTGTTGAGTCCACACCCGCGATGAAATAGGTAATCACCAGGTCGTCCATTGAAATAATAAATGCAAGTAGCGCTCCTCCCACAATGCCGGGGAGTATCTGTGGAAATGTAACGCGCCTGAATGTAATCCAGGGATTGGCACCAAGGTCGGCAGAAGCCTGCTCCAAAGAATCGTCCATTCCTGCGAGTCGAGCACTGACAACGACGAACACATATGAGATCAGGAATGTACAGTGTCCGATAATAATCGACATCATTCCAAGCTGTATGCTGAAGTTTACGAAAAATACCAGTAGCGCAATTCCAAGAACAATGTCGGGCATTACCATCGGCATGTAGAGCAAACCTTGATAAAATGGTTTCAGCCGGAAGTGGTGTCGGTACACTGCCAGGGCTGTCGCTACTCCAACAATTGTTGAAAATATTGTTGTACTGACAGCAACGATCAAACTGTTCTTCACCGCACCTACAAGTTGATCCGTAGACTCAACATACAGTGTTTGCTCAGTGAGTTTTGTCGATTGTCCGAAGATCGATAAATACCAGTCGAAGGTAAAATCTTTCCACACCATCATGTTTACGGGGTGGCTGTTAAATGAGTAGACAACGACAATAATAATAGGCGCATAGACAAAAAATAAAAAAAGCAGTCCATGGAGTGTCAACAATCGTTTCAACCACTTTAGCTTCATCTAGCAATCTCCGAACGACCAATTCGTCGAACATAGAAAATGATTAATATAAACATAACCAACATAATCATCACCGAGAGGGCAGCACCGAAGGGCCAATTTCGCGCTGACAAAAATTGTTGTTCAACAAGATTTCCAATCATCAGAACCTTTGCCCCTCCCAATAAATCCGGAACCACAAAGTTTCCCAGACTTGGAATGAAAACCAACACGGCGCCAGCGGCTATGCCAGGCAGAGTTGCTGGAAGGATAACTCTCAAGAAAGTCTGATAGGGTTTGGCACCTAAATCAGAAGAAGCTTCAACCAGTGATCGATCAAGTTTCTCTATGCTGGCGTAAAGTGGCAGAAACATAAACGGCAACATTATGTACGCCATGCCAATCAGAACAGCGGTCTCAGTGTAGATGATGTCTATCGGCTCGGAGATTAAGCCCAGTCCCATCAGTGTGGTGTTCATAAATCCGCTTGGACGCAAGATCAACACCCAGCAAAATAGACGCACCACCAGGCTAACAAAAAACGGTAGCGTGATGATAAATACAACGAAAGTTCTCCACCGCACTGCTAGTCCGCTAACCCAAATTGCTGCCGGGTAGCAGATCAAAAGAGTGATAACGACGTTGGTGAAGGCAATTCTTACAGAGCGAAAGAATATTTCGGCGTAGACAGGGTCAAACTCTTCCCACTCACCATCGGCCCAACCAAGAATTCGACCGTAATTCAAGTGATAGAAGTTCCACTCAACTCCTCCATACAACCCTGGCTCCAAGAAGCTATAAACAATCATCACAGACAATGGGCCTAGAAAAAAGATGCCCAGAAAAATCGAGCCCGGCGTTAGAAGAGCAATAAGTCTGCGGTTTTCCTGCTTACCCGGCATGTTCTGACTCGATGATCAAGTGTGGCTCACTTCTTCGGTAAGAAAGCCGAACAGCCTCTCCGGGTTTGACCCGGCTAAATGCCTCATTTCCTGCTGCTGTTGGTATCGCAGTTATGGTGGAGCCATTAGCGAGTTGGCATACATATTTATTTGTAGCGCCCTGAAACAGCGACTGTTCCAATACGACGTCCAGAATTCCCATAGAGCCTTCCACGTGCTGTTTTGCAATATCCAGCTGTTCCGGTCGAATGATGAGCGTCACACTATCTCCGACCTTTGCCCCCACACCAACAGGAATACGAAGGCCATCTTCGGTAAACAATATTGGGTCTTCGGTGGTGTTCTGAATTTTTCCGGAGAACAGCGCACCATCACCAATAAACTCCGCGACAAAGCGGGTAGTTGGCTGGTGATAGTGTGCTTTAGGCGGCCCGACTTGTTCGATCCTGCCCTGATTTAAAACAACGACCTGATCAGACATTGTTAATGCCTCTTCCTGATCATGTGTCACAAAAAGAAAACAGATGCCCAGGTCATGTTGCAGGTTCTTCAATTCAATCTGCATAGACTGCCGCAAATTACGATCAAGTGCCGACAGTGGTTCGTCAAGTAACAGAAGCTTTGGTTGATTAATAATCGCCCTTGCCAGCGCGACACGTTGTTGTTGTCCGCCGGATAACTGACTTGGTTTTCGACGATCAAAACCAGCAAGACCTACTCGCTCCAACGCCTCCCCCACCCTTCGGTTACATTCGCTTCGGGATACACCAGCTACTTCCAGCCCATATGCCACATTGCCGCTAACGGACAAGTGTGGGAACAGCGCGTAGTTTTGGAATACGGTGTTTACAGGTCGACGATATGGCGGCACCCCGGTAACCAGCTCGCCGCCGATGCGAACCTCACCTGAGTCCAGATCTTCAAATCCGCTGATAGCTCTGAGAAGGGTTGTCTTGCCACATCCGGAAGGGCCCAGCAGAGTCACAAACTGACTCTGCTGGATCTCTAGTGAAATTCCGTCAAGCGCTGTAATGACACCGCCTTCCGGTGCGGGAAATCGCTTTACAGCGTTCTTGACCTCGGCAATGGACTCCGAAGTCTTTCCGATCACTGTGCAGTACGAACCTTGGTCCAGACGCGATTGTATTTGCGTAAGTCATTACCCAAATCTTCGAAAATCTGGAGCTTTGCAATGACTTCGGGAGATGGATTGGTGTTCGGATTAGATTTCAGGTTATCTGGCAGCAGTTCGCGTGCAGGTATATTAGCTGAACCATTTACCTGCTGTAAGGTATTTAGCGCGGCGATTTCCGGCTGCATATAAAACTCAAAGAAACGGGTGGCGCTGTCCTTATTAGGTGCATCTTTAAGAACACAAATATCTTCCTGGTACATCGTTGCACCCTCCTCAGGTATGACAAACCCTAGCTTGTCCGGCTCATCCAGCGTGTACACAGTAGCACCAACATACCAGTGAGCCGCTGCGATATCACCCGATTGAACCAGCGAGACGATGTCGTAAGAGAAAGCAGAAATTTTGTCCTTGCGCTCCAGCAGCCATGCTTCAGCTTCCTTAAGTGCTTCACTGTCTCCAGTGTTAACGGAGTGGCCGTTTTTGATCAGAGCGACACCGATGGTTTCTCGCAAATCATCCAGCATCGTGATTTTCTTACCTTGGTCAGGTAGTGCAAAAAAATCGTCCCAGGTTTTGATTTCGCCCGCTTCTTCTTTATTGTAAAAAACACCAACAGCACCCCAAGCGTATGGAAGGCAATATGAACTTTCCGGGTCAAGCTTAGAGCGCTTGTTATCGGGGTCGATGTTTTCAAATCCTTTTAATGTGTTGACCTTAGCATCGTGCAGTAAACCTAACTTCTGCATAATGTCACGCATATGAACTGAAGGAAAAACAAGGTCATAGCCGGTAGCACCCGCCTGGATCTTCGCCAGCATTTCCTCATTTGTTCCGTACGTATCTAGAGATACTTTAATACCGGTTTCTTCCGTGAACCGGGTCAGAACATCAGGGTTAATGTAGTCGCCCCAATTATAGATATTGAGTTCACCTTCAGCGTAGGTAGGCTGGCTTATTGCAATCATGCCTCCAACGAATGCAGCAAAAACTTTGACCAAAGTTTTACGTCTACAAACAATTCCAGCAGATACTTTAGTATGCATTTTTATCTTCCTCTATAGTTGATTTTTCGACTCGATCCGATAAACGAGAGCGTGTTGCAATGCTGCTACCCGATTAAGTTATTGAATAAATGTAATCTATATGTCTTAATCTCGCAATGTTATCTTTCTTTCGTATTCGCTAACAATCTATCATGAAGGGTATATTTTCTTTATCAACGCCAATTACGTTTCCAAGATTTGAAGAGAAACTCACGAGCGCCCTGCCAGAGCTACCCCGGCTGGAAGCACAGGTAGCGCAATTCATGATTCTTAACATCGGTGATTTAAGTTTCGAGACTGGTGCATCAATATCCAGAAAAGTGGGGGTAAGTGAGGTAACGGTGAGTCGTCTGCTACGCCGTCTGGGATATCAGGGAATGCGAGGATTGAAACGAGAGCTTCGTGATGAGTTGTTTGAACGAGAACCTATTCAAAAAGAAGACCTAGAAACTCACGCAGTGACTGATGAGATTACGCGTAACATGGATCTCGAATACAAGGCGTTAAACGAAATCTACCAACAAGCAGCATCTCCTATGTGGGGCCAGCTTGTGCAATCAATAATCGAGGCGGACGAACTCTACGTTACAGGATTTCAGGGGGTTCGGGGTATGGCTGAAGATTGTGCCCGGCGGCTGGGAATGACGCATAGAAACGTACGATTTCTGAGTGCCCACGACGGAATGTTGGCGGAATGGCTCAATTGGGAAAATGACATTTCTAAAGCGCCCTCTCGATGTTTGATTTTGATCGATGTTGTTCCCTATGCAAGAGAAGCTGCGATCCTTTCAAAACTATGCAATAAAGAAGGCTATTCGTTAGTCGTTTTTACTGACGAGATGTGCCACTGGGCGAAAAATTACACCGACATGGTTATTTACGCAAGTACCCGTACCGGGATGAACTTCGAATCCACGGTTGCTATTTGTGCCGCCTTGACCCTCATGGTGAATGCCGTCGCTGGGCAAAATTCGGCGATATTGAATGAACGTCTTGATAAGTGGAAAAGCTACACACGCGCCTTAAAAATATTTTAGTACACTCGCAATCAAGAAGATTCGAGGTGCAATAAGAGGCGATTGTATGTGGCACAATCCTAAAGCCACTCTGTGCAAATACTTTTGCCGCTTTGTTAACGTCGCAAGTGTAGTGGGATGGGAAGTCCATGGGTTTACTTTTGAATCGGTCGCAAACATACCTTAATCGATCGATTTCGATACAAACCCGAAATTTAAGATATATGACGTAATGTTAGACGATTGTTCGTTCCGGTCATTCGCATACCAGCTCAACCTGCTTTTTGATGACCCTGCACCTCGGCTGCGAGCTCGCTCAATAATTCTTTATCGAAATATATGTTCTTCAATTTTCATTCACAATGTACATCATTTTCTGGTTTCTAACGTCTAGCTCAGCGCCCGCAAAGATATAAACAGATTTCCGAGACGCTTGCGACTACTTGTTATTCGTTTCATCTGAAATACCCGCTGCTAGTCTTCTTGAATTGCAGATAGTGGAGAAAAACGTGGTCTGTCCCCAGCAACGCT
>Ga0055584_100007439_pt1 | contig 10744 bp, 7 predicted proteins | sample OSDHelmetaG_FD_58716 | JGI IMG/M metagenome (GOLD analysis project Ga0055584, IMG submission 58716) | Pelagic marine sediment microbial communities from the LTER site Helgoland, North Sea, for post-phytoplankton bloom and carbon turnover... | ecosystem: Environmental > Aquatic > Marine >...
ATTGTTTGTAGGAGATACGATCCGCATTTCATCCGCAATTGACCCTTCGCTCAACGCTGAAAGCCTTGTGATTCGCTCCGATGGCATGGTCTCACTTTCCCTAATTGGCCAAGTAGCAGTTGCCGGCAAAACGGTTGAACAGCTTCAAAAGGAACTCGACAAACGTTACGAGGCCTGGGTCATTAACCCAGAGATGCTTGTCCAACTCATCAAAGGTGAAACTCCGCTCGAGGATATCATTAACTCCGTCGATGCAAGAGCGGGGCAGGGAGGTACAGGTCGAGCCGCAACGGTCTCACCCGATGGCACCATCCAACTACCGGGCATTGGAAGTATTCCAGCAATTGGATTGACACTTGAAGAAATGGGAAGAGAAATCAATGCCCGTTACCAAGGCCGGCAAGGGGGAATCGAAGTCACACCCATTTTGACCCAACGGGCACCAAGTTACATCTATGTCGCTGGTGAAGTCCCAACCTCCGGGCGATTCGAGATGGTGGGCCCCACCACTGTCATCCAGGCGATCGCCCTCGCAGGAGGGTTCAAACCGGGTGGAAACGTCAGAGAAGTCGTTGTATTCCGCCGCGATCAGGATTGGCGACTCACGGCGACCCGGTTGGATCTCAATGGTGCATTACTCGGAAAACGCCCTCATCCGTCCGACGAAATTTGGCTTCGGGATTCTGACATTGTTCTTATTCCCAAAAAACCAATTCAACGAGTCTCGGAATTTGTTGAACTGTACCTCACCAACACAGTCTACAGCATTTATCCTCAACAGGCCGTCTTCGACATTGATAACAACACGGGTTTCTAAAGGGTTTGTTTCTAAAGGGTTTTAGACCAACCGACGGTTCCTTTCGGCCAATATTCTAAAACGGCACCCGCATACAATCCGACGTCCTGAATCGCTTGCGTTTTATTAACGCGGGCGATTTTTTTATACAGCCTAAGTAGTCTCCGCAATTTAATTTAGCAACCATGACCATGATTCCACTCCTCCTCATGGGACGGACTGCGAGATCCCAATATCGACGCACCCAAAAAATTAAAAATTGCGCGGCCATTAATTTGCATCCCGCTGAAATCACCTCCATAATGATTTTTTAGAACATCGCACTCACGGCGACCGACATGGACTTAGGCCAACTCCGATATTTTAATAAAATCGTTGAACATCGGAGTTTTACGCGCGCTGCCAAAGACTGCTCAGTGTCACAGCCCGCGCTAAGTCAACAGATCGCAAAACTTGAAAAAGAACTTGGGCAACCGCTGTTTGAAAGACAGGGGCGTACCATCCGAATGACGCCCGCAGGCCAGGTCCTTCAAAATCATGCTCAAAAAATTCTCCAACTCGTTGAAGATGCCAAGCGGCAGATAACCGACGACGGCCAAACCGGACAAATCTGCGTTTCCGCGACACCCACCATCGCACCGTATTTTTTCCCGGAACTCCTTGAGGGCGTTGCATCTCAATTTCCCAAAGCAGATTTTTCGTTGATTGAAACCGGTGCCGATGCGCTAATAGAACTTTGCTTGAAAGGCGAATTAGACGTTGGCGTACTGGCCATCTCTCCCTTAGTGAAACGATCTGCAAGCCACCTCTCTTTCGCATCCCTCATCGAAGAAGAGCTTTTGCTGGCAATTCCTGCTCAACATCCTCTCGTCAAAAAAACAAGAATTCACCTGAAGGACGTAGCCCAAAATAACTTCCTTATGTTACCGGCCAATTGCAGTTTGTGTCTGACGATAGATAGCTTTCTCCACCGCAAAAAGTTTCACCCCAAATCAATCACCCGCGTACAGCAACTCGCGACACTCCAAACAATGATTAGCTCGGGCTATGGCGTTTCGCTAGTCCCCAAAATGGCCGCGCAGGACAGTTCCGGTAAAATCATTTACCGCTCACTCAGTGGCGAGCAACCTCGTCGAGAGATTGCTTTGTGCTGGAATTCGAAACGTTACCAAAGCGAATTACTTTCGAATTTCCTAAAAGCGCTCATCGAATTTTCGGGAAGCCAATTCATTTCTGCCAACACCCCGGTTGTCGAACCGCTGATCAATGCCAGAGTTTGAATCTCGATTTGAGACTCCGCGGCCCCAAAGACCTCACCGCATTAGTCATCGGAGAGCAGGAAGTTCGCTTGCGTTTGAATTTGGGAGATTGGCACGTCGATGTCCACCACGACTCCGCTGCGATCAATCAACATCGCTCGGGGAAGTACATCTGTAGGACACTGTTCCCAAACGGGATTCGCTCCTCTTTTCTGGATGCTACCGTTCCCAAAAAATACGCCCGCGGCGGCAGATGCCTCCCCCAGCAATTCGCCGTCCAATTTCTCATCAACTGAAATTGCCAACAATTTACCCCCTCTTCGCCGCCATGATTTTGTATTTTCGCAGGTTTGTAACAAGCCTCTGATCGAATCCTTATCTTCGCTCGACCAGAGCAGTAAAACGACCACGCGACCGGTCAAACTCGAAAGATCAACAGAGGTCTGATTGTACTGAACTTGATTTAAATCAAGCTTCGAATTCACCAAGTCCAGCCGTTTCAGCCCATTTTGACCAAATCGCATGGCATTGGGTGACAGTAATTCGTCGCCATTCCCGTCTAATTGTCGAGTCGTTTCAGCAAGAGATCGATAGATTGTTGCTGCAGATTCATAATAGGCTTGCTGTTCGAGCCACCGAGCAACCTGATCAACATCTTCAATCACCCAAGAGTTGCATCGGTCATCTTGCAATAACTGTTGGGACAAACGAACCAGGTTTTCATTTCCTTCAACACCGTTAATCCAGCGATTATTAAAAGCCTCCTGATAACCTGACACCGAGATCATCAAATTGCCTTTTAGGAAATTCAGCATTTTCCTGACCGGTTCAGTGTCAAACTCCTGCTTCCGTTCATCGAGTTGGCCAACGATTAAAACGGCGTCATCAATTTCTTTTTCGATATAATAATTAAGCACTTGTTGAATTGTCGCGACTACCAACGGATCATCAGGAAACTCTCGCATCAAATTCATCATTGTTTCACCAACGACCTCTACACGGGTCGATTGCCCGGGCTTAAGCCGTTCGAACGCGAGCTGTTTAAACTGAGCTAATCCAGCGACCCTGGCAATTCGCGGATTGGAATCAACTAGAAAGGTATTTGCGAAAACTCTCAAATCTTCGGTCGCATCGGGGCCACTCAATTCCTTGGAAAATCCCAGACCGTAGATTACGGACAACGCCCCAATTTTTGTCTCGATTGCAAACGCCCGGTTTTTCTCCGTCAGCTTTCTGGTCAACAACTCATCGGCTACCGCAATTTTCTGGCGAGATTTCGCTTCGATTTCAAATTTAGAAGGCGTTTGAATTTCTGCCCGACCAAGTTCGACTAACATGGCAGTCAAGTCTTCGATCGAACTCAATTCCACTAAGCGCCCAAATCGATCACTCTTCAGATTGGAGCCCGAAGCGACACGTGCTTCCGTCGGTTTGGAAACTACTCCTTGCGGCGTCGACGGGAAGAATCGCCCCAGGGCCAATAAACTCAAAAGCAGAGTGGTGACGATGCCAAGTACAAAAGCCGGTAAATAAACGCCCGCTTCGGCCACCGTTTTTTCATTGGAAAAACCAGCGCGGCTCTTCTTAGAGTGATCTTCTCGCGTACCCCTTCTCATACTGATTCCCAAGCCATCTGAAATTGCACTCGAGTCGAACTCAACAAACTTTTGCACACCGGTTGTGTGGTTGGTCCTGACCGAAATCTGCAATCAGTATGCTTAAAGTGCGCGAAACATTCAATCAAAATCGACAGACGGAAACCTGCTCCACCTGTCGAAGTCAGCAAAAAACAATCGCTTCTCGCTGTCTTCGATGCAAATGGACTTAGTTCGAGCACGGCTTAGAAACCGGATCAGGGCAACTCAATGGATGATTTCGGTGCCGTTTCACCCTCAGAACCAGCCGCAGACTGCTCTGATGAAACGAATATCATTCGCAATTGATGCAGACCATCTCGCAGATGGTTCGCTTCTTCTTCCGTTAGGTTGCCCTTGGTTTTTTCCTGTAGCATCCCCAAAAGGTCAATAAAGTGCTTTGCCATTGGAAGATTGACGCTCGGTTGCCCGGTCATCGGATCTGGAATCAGTCCCATCGCCGCCATGGCCTGAGTAGCCAGGGTGGACATGAGCACCATGAACGAAGCGGGAGGCAAGGCATGCTCTTCCGCTTCACCTTCAGGCGCATCAGCAGAGTCCTTTAATTCCTCTTTCTCTTTCTCAACTTGAGACTTCCAATCATCATCGACAATGATCTTGGGTTCTTCGCCCGCACCGGTTTCTTCCGACATCGATGGTTCCTTTGAGTTAACTCAGATTAAATATTTTAACACGCGTTTAGACTTCAATTTCTTTCATTGAGCCGTTACTGGAACGGCGAACTGCCGCTTGAACAAATCCTGAAAACAGCGGATGAGAAGCCGTTGGCTTTGATTTAAATTCGGGATGAAATTGAACCGCAACAAACCATGGATGATCAACAACTTCAACAATCTCAACGAGAGTGTCGTTCTCGCTGGTTGCAGCAAATCTCAAGCCGTGGGCTTCGAGTTGCTTGCGGAACACATTGTTAAACTCATAGCGGTGGCGATGGCGTTCGGAGATTTGCTTGTTGCCGTAACATTCCAACGACTTGGTCGCGTCGTTCACAGTCGAAATCTGAGCCCCGAGCCTCATCGTCCCTCCCTTGTCGGTGATATTGTTCTGCTCATCAAGCAAACATATCACGGGGTAAGGTGTATCTTTATCAAATTCTGTTGAGTTCGCACCTTCTAGCCCTACCACATTACGGGCAAATTCAATTGCGGCACATTGCATTCCCAGACAAATCCCTAAGAAAGGAATTTTTCGCTCCCGCGCCCAACGAATGGCCTCGACCTTCCCCTCAGTTCCACGCTCGCCAAATCCACCGGGCACCAAAATGCCATCGTAACCGCTCAACAACCGCTCGGGACCTTCGTGTTCAATATCTTCACTTTGGATGCGACCAATGCGAATTTGTGCGTGGTTATCAATTCCAGCATGGTCGATCGATTCATAAATCGATTTGTAAGCGTCTTTGTGCTCAGCATATTTTCCGACAACAGCGATACTGATTTCAGTTTCGGGATTCCGCAACCGATGAAGCAACTCCCGCCAGTTATCAAGATCCAGCGTTTGCTTTGGTAGACCCAGCTTATTGACGATCAACTCATCGAGACCATGCTCCACAAGGCTCAATGGAACTTCGTAAATGGAAAAGTCTTTATCTCGTTCTTCAATAACTGCCTTGACCGGTACGTTACAAAACAACGCTATTTTCTCTCGATCGGAAGCCGCCATCTCTCGCTCGGTACGGCAAATGAGAATATCCGGCTGAATACCAATCTGCCGGAGCTGACCCACAGAATGCTGGGTCGGTTTGGTTTTTAATTCAGCAGCTGCCTTGAGATAAGGTACCAGCGTTAGGTGAATGTAAAGGCAATTCTCTTTTCCAACGTCAAGTGAGAATTGTCGAATAGCTTCGAGGAACGGCTGACTTTCAATGTCACCCACAGTTCCTCCAATTTCGGTGATGACAACGTCAACATCTTCACCGCCGAGTCTCCCAATGCAGTTCTTAATTTCATTGGTAATATGCGGGATGACCTGAACAGTTTTCCCAAGGAACTCCCCGCGTCGCTCCTTTTCGATCACACTAAGATAGATCTGGCCGGTGGTGTAATTCGATTCGCGGGTCAACGGTGCGTTAGTAAATCTCTCGTAATGGCCGAGATCGAGGTCTGTCTCACTGCCATCGTCCAGCACATAAACTTCGCCGTGTTGATAAGGACTCATTGTTCCGGGATCAACATTGATGTACGGATCCAATTTCTGCATCCGCACACTGAGGCCGCGTTGCTCTAAAACCATGCCCACCGAAGCACTGGTGAGGCCCTTTCCGAGCGAACTGACCACTCCCCCAGTCACAAAAATATGTTTCGTCATCAAGTTTCCTCTATTTTGCGGCGATTCATCACGCCCGCCCCCGCAATTGATCCAATCCCAGCCAACAAAAATAGCGCAGTTTCCGTTGGAAATGCGCAATATGAAGATTTGAGAAACCGTCCTCGCTGTCGAGCGTCATCTTAGCAATTGGATTGCCGTCTGACAAACGACTGGTAATCCTCCAGCGTGTCGATTCCAGCAATCGGATGATCTATTTTCCCCACAAGTATTTTATGGCCATTCGACAAAATCCGCAGTTGTTCGAGGGACTCCGCCTTTTCGATCGAAGTCGGTGATAATTTTGGAATGTTCTGCAAAAATCCTCGGCGGTAACAATAAAGCCCCACATGCTGGAAAAACAAGGGCGGCTCGGAGGTCAAATAGCCCTCACTCCAATCCCTCGGGTGCGGAATCACGCTTCGGCTAAAATAGATCGCATGCATTCGATTATCAAAAACAATTTTGACGCAATTGGGATCCTCAAGCATTTTCCGACTTCGAATCGGAGTCGCTAAGGTAGCCATCGGAATCTCAGGGTTTCGATCCAACAGCTCAATGGCCTGGTCGATTGCAGTCGCTGCGATTTCTGGCTCGTCACCCTGAACATTGACAATCACCTCGAATTCAGGGAGGCCCGCGGCCACCTCGGCTACGCGATCGGTTCCGCAAACATGGTTCGGATCCGTTAAAATCGCTTCACCACCAAATTGTTTGACTGCATTGACAATCTCGAGGTCATCGGCCGCAACGATGACCCGATCCGCCAGAGCACTTCCAGCAGCCGATTCGTAGGTGTGCTGCAAAACCGTTTTACCGGTCTCTTTGAGTAATAATTTGCGGGGTAATCGTGTAGACGCCAACCTTGCCGGAATGACAATCGCAGACTTCGTCATTAAAAATCTCCTAGTCAGTATGATCTGATATTAACTCTCTCGGATCAGATTACCACTCCCAGTTGCCAAGTCGGTGTTAGCCACTTTGAATTAGCAACTTTGAATTCCGCACAACTAAAAACAACCTCATTCGAGTTCCGGACTAGTTGTTTCGGTCCGCCGTCTCCAAGATCGGACACCCGTTCCACTCGCTCGATTCCAGATTTCCCCGCAAAATTCGTTCAATCCGGAAATAAACAACCTGAGATGGCCTTTGACTCGAGGGGATATTTTGAGCGTTAACAATCCAATTGCAAATCAGTTATTTCCTGAGGCGTGGCTGTCGCAGACCACCTAGATTGGATATTTACTCAAAAACGGCCAATACCGTCATTTAGTCCAAGTCTATCTACAGATATACTTGGGGCAGAGTCGATCAAACTCGGAATCCTCGGATACTTGATCGAAAGCATAACCTTCAGCCAAGGCCATGAAAATCGCATCGGCCGCGCGTGAACCGAAAACATGAATCGTATTCAAACGCTGTATAACAGTATCATCGGCAAGAAAGTCATCGCCGCTGTTACCGGATTGGTCCTTTTTGGCTTTCTGCTGGGCCACGTCGCTGGCAACTTAAAGGTCTTCACCGGCTCCACTGAGCAGGGAATTCCTCACATCGATGAATACGGACAATTCCTCAAAGTCGCGGGGGAACCCCTTCTGCCTGCTGGAGCATTGCTGTGGGGCGCCCGGCTCGTCCTCCTCACCTCGGTGATATTGCACATCACTGTCGTCGTCCAGCTTGCCATGCTCAGCGCAGAGGCTCGGCCTGTCGCTTACGTCAAAAGTAAGAAAAAGGCAGCGTCGCTTCCGGCCTTGTGGATGATGTTTTCAGGTTCACTCATTGCAGGTTTCATCGTGTTTCACATTCTGCACTTCACGACGGGAACCATTCAAATCGGAGAATTTGAACATGGTTACGTCTACAATAATCTGAGAAGTTCCTTCTCGAATCCGTTTGTCGCGGGAGGTTACATCTTTGTAATGCTCGTGATTGGCATCCATTTAAATCATGGCGTCTGGAGCATGTTCCAAACGCTTGGCATCGATAATCCAGACAGGAATAAATTCCTCCGAACCGCGTCGACCGCATTGACGATGGCGATCGTCCTCGGCTTCATCGCAGTCCCTGCCTCTTTCTTGTTTGGACTGATGCCGGAGGCGGCTAACTACGCGCACGAATTGTTGACCGGCCACTAATTCCACAAATCACGTGTTTCGATACGCGTTCCCAAAACCGACACCGAATCAAACCGTTTTTAAAAGTAAATAATATGCTGACGCTCGACTCAAAAATCCCGGTCGCCCCGATCGAAGACGCCTGGACTTACCACAAAAACAACAACCTTAGATTAGTTGGCCCCAAAAACCGACCTAAATTCAAAGTCATTGTCGTCGGCAGTGGTCTTGCTGGAGCGTCGGCGGCGGCATCGATGGGAGCGATGGGCTACAACGTGGAATGTTTCTGTTTTCAGGACTCCCCCCGTCGTGCTCACAGTATCGCCGCTCAAGGTGGCATCAACGCCTCGAAAAATTATCGTAACGATGGCGATTCCACTTGGCGTCTGTTTTATGACACCCAAAAAGGCGGGGATTACCGGGCGCGGGAACAAAACGTCTACCGCTTAGCTGAATTGAGCACGTCGATCATTGATCAAGCAGTTTCGCAGGGTGTTCCGTTCGCAAGAGAATACGGTGGAAAGCTTGCCAATCGCTCATTCGGAGGCGTATTGGTCGAGCGAACCTTTTATTGTCGCGGGGAAACAGGTCAGCAATTATTACTCGGCGCCTACTCGGCACTCGAAGAACAAATTGCTGCTAAGAAAGTAAAGATGCATACCCGGCATGAGATGCTCGACCTTGTCGTGGTCGATGGTCGCTCGCGGGGAATCGTCGTTCGCAATCTGGAAACCGGTGAAATCACCTCTCACGCTGCCGATGCAGTTGTCCTCGCGACGGGTGGTTACGGCAATGTCTTCTACCTCTCCACCAATGCCAAGGGATGCAACGTCACCGCGAATTTCCGTGCCTATCGCAAAGGTGCCGGGTTCGCCAATCCTTGCTTTACGCAGATTCATCCGACTTCTATTCCAGCCTCCGGGGACTACCAGTCAAAATTGACCCTGATGAGCGAATCGCTTCGAAATGACGGGCGAATCTGGGTGCCACGTAACGCTGACGAAAAACGGGATCCCCGAGATATCCCTGAAGAAGACAGATTCTACTACTTGGAAGAGCGGTACCCTCGTTTTGGTAATCTCGTTCCCCGGGACGTAGCCGCCCGCAACGCCAAAGATGTGTGCGACCAGGGTCTCGGTGTCGGACCAACCGGCTACGGGGTCTATCTCGATTTTGCCGCCGCGATCGAGGAAAAAGGAATCGATGCCGTTAAATCAAAATACGCCAACTTGTTTGAAATGTACCAGCGGATCACTGACGACGATCCCGTCGAAACTCCAATGCGAATCTACCCTGCCGTGCATTACACAATGGGTGGTCTCTGGGTTGATTACAACCTCATGACCAACGTTCCGGGTTTATATGCGATCGGCGAATCCAATTTTGCGGATCACGGAGCCAATCGCCTCGGTGCGAGTTCTCTCATGCAATGTCTAGCTGATGGTTATTTCATCATTCCCGTGACAATCGGCGACTTCCTCAGCCGCCATGAGTCGGGGGAAATCACAACTGACCATCCGGCTTTCAAAGAGACTGAAACCGCAGTCAAAGACCGCCTTAATAAATTACTGGCAGTTAAGGGGACTCGCAGCGCGCAGTCATTCCATAGGGAGCTAGGAAAGATCATGTGGGAACACTGCGGCATTTCGAGGAACAAGGAGTCACTCGAAGAGGGACTCCGAAAGATCCCGGCACTCCGTGAGGAATTTTGGCGAGACCTTAAGCTCCCCGGCAATCCGGCAGAGCTGAACCAATCACTTGAGCAAGCTGGACGCGTGCTCGACTTCCTCGACTTCGGGGAATTGATGTGTCGCGATGCGTTGCTGCGTGATGAGTCCTGTGGTTGCCATTTTCGGGAGGAACACCAAACCCCCGAGGGTGAAGCCGAACGAAACGATGAAGACTACGCTTTCGTCTCTGTCTTTGAATACAAAGGCGAAGGAACCCAACCCGAGTTGAACAAAGAACCACTGTCCTTCGACGCCTTGCCGTTGGCAGCCAGGAATTACAAAACATGAGAATTAAATTACACGTTTGGCGTCAATCTTCTCGCTCCGACAAGGGGCGTATGGAATCGTATGAACTCGACAATGTTGTCGAGGAAATGTCGTTCCTCGAGATGATGGACACGCTGAATGAGAAACTAACCGTAGAAGGAAAAGAACCGGTTGCATTTGACCACGACTGCCGCGAGGGAGTTTGTGGGATGTGCTCGATGGTGATTAACGGCGAAGCTCACGGCCCAAAATCGGAAACGACGACCTGCCAATTATATATGCGGCATTTCGATGACGGGGCCGAGATTTTCATCGAACCCTGGAGAGCGAGTGCCTTCCCTGTTGTTCGCGACCTAGTCGTTGACCGCTCTGCTTTCGATCGCATTATCCAAGCCGGCGGTTACGTCAGCAACCACTCCGGGCCCAAGCCTGACCCCAACTCCATTCCAATCGAACCCAATGTTGCGGAAACCGCTCTCGACGCGGCGACTTGCATTGGTTGCGGTGCGTGCGTTGCCGCCTGCCCCAACGGGTCTGCGATGCTGTTCACTTCGGCCAAAGCTTCTCACCTCGGATTGTTACCGCAGGGTCAACCCGAGCGTTTTGACCGCGCCAAATC
>Ga0055584_100007440_pt1 | contig 10744 bp, 11 predicted proteins | sample OSDHelmetaG_FD_58716 | JGI IMG/M metagenome (GOLD analysis project Ga0055584, IMG submission 58716) | Pelagic marine sediment microbial communities from the LTER site Helgoland, North Sea, for post-phytoplankton bloom and carbon turnover... | ecosystem: Environmental > Aquatic > Marine >...
CCGCTGCACAACGCTCGGCGAACCTCTCGATTAAGGAAAACTGATGTATAGCCTTTATTTTTGCCCCGGCACCTGCTCAATGGCGGCGCATATCCTGTTGGAAGAATGTGGCGCTGACTATGAAACGATCCCAGTAGCGCTGGGCAAAGGTGAGCAGCGAGGGGAAGAGTATCGTAAGATCAATCCGCATGGGAAAGTCCCGGCGCTGATGGTTGACGACAAAATTATTACGCAGAATGTTGCGATCCTGCCTTATATCACCAGCCAGTTTCCGGATGCGAAGATAGCCCCCGGTAACGCGGGAGATTATGCGCATTGTCTGGAAACCGCTGCTTGGCTTACCAGTGCGGTTCATCCGGCATTTGGGCTGGCGTTACATCCGGAACGGCCGGGCGGCGAAACCAGCCTGGGCGAAGCGGCTGAAAAAGCCATTGAAGATGGCGCGTGGGCGACTTATTGGGCGGCAATGCAGGAGATCGATAACCGGCTCGCTAATCGTGAGTGGATGATGGGCGATCAGTACACCTTCCTTGATGGCTATACTCTGGTGTTTTACGGCTGGGGTAAGCGCATTAATATGCCGATGGATGATCTCAAGAATTTCTCCGCTTTCAAGGACCGGATGATTGCCCGACCTGCTGTGCGGACCGTTTTGGAGAAAGAAAATAGCCCGCTCTTAAACGCGGCGTGAGGCGTTAAAACTAGATATTTCTCGCTGGATAGGTTGGTCTTGATTGTACCCGTCATCGGTCCCGACAGGGTTAGTTCTTAACCGCGTTTGGAAAAAATAGCTGCTGACCATTTTTGCGAAATCTTTGGATAGCGGCTTGCCCAGCGGTCGATGTTAGCCAGTCAACGAAACGCTGACCGGCCTTCGCTTTATTAGCGGGGCACCGCGCTTTATTCACCAGAATTACCGCATACTGATTCAGCAACGCCTTGCCGCCATCGACATGGATTTTGAAACCCTGCTTATTTCTAAAGGCAATCCAGGTCGCGCGGTCGGTGAGGGCATAGGCACTCATCGCAACCGCTGCGTTGAGCGTCGCCCCCATACCGGACCCGGTCTCACGATACCATTCGCCGGATGCAGCCACGGCGTTAATACCGGTGCTCCGCCACAGAGCCTGTTCCCTCTTATGCGTTCCCGAACTATCGCCGCGTGAGACGAATAAGGTCTCGGTTTGCGCGATCCGGGTCAGGGCAGCAGGCGCAGTTTTAAAGTTGCTGATTTTAGCGGGGTCGGAGGACGGTCCGACGATAACAAAATCGTTATACATCAGCCTATGCCGTTTTACGCCGAACCCTCTCGCCACGAAGTTTTTCTCATCCGCCTCCGCGTGAACCAACAATACATCGGCGTCGCAGTTGCGGGCATTCTTGATCGCCTGACCAGTACCGACCGCAACGACGTGAACGGTAATGCCGCTATCGGCTTTGAAGAGCGGCAGGATGTGATCGTAGAAACCGGAATTCTTGGTCGAGGTCGTTGATTGCAGCAGGATCGATCGTTCTGTGGCGGTGGCGCTGGTTGACAGAGCCACCAACAGCGTAGCGGCGAGCAAAAGGGGAATGGCAGATTTCATGATCAGAGAAGTATTCTGCCTTCGAGATAGGCTTTGGCGGCTTCCGAGGTTGGGGCACTGAAAAAGGTGCTTGCCGAGCTATGTTCCTTTAGCTCGCCGCGATGCAAAAACACGACTTCATCGGCAAGGCGTTTTGCCTGCCCAATATCGTGCGTAACGAAGATGATCCGCGTTCCGTTCTGATGCGCGCGGGTGACAATCTGTTCGATGGCCAGCACAGAGGCCGGGTCGAGGCTGGCCGTTGGTTCGTCTAGAAACAAAACTTCCGGTTCTGTCGCGAGGGCCCGGGCGAGGGCCAATCGTTGTTGTTCACCTACTGAAAGCGAGCGTGCTGGCTGTCGGGCGAAATCGAGCAGCCCGACATTGTCGAGAATCTCATCGCGGCGGTCGCGCTTTGCCTCGCCTTTAAGCCCCAAAACAAAATCGATATTGGCGGCAACCGACCGCCTTAGAAGAACAGGACGCTGAAACACCATGGCCTGCCGTTGGCGTATAGCATCGCTCATCGCAACGCCATTCCAGCACACCTGGCCTGTTGTTGGGGGGATTAGCCCGTGCAGCAAACGCAATAACAGGCTTTTCCCTGCGCCGTTGGGACCCATGACAACCGTTAGCGTCTCGGTTTGCAGCGTTAGATCTATCGCGTTGATATAACGCGCCCCATCATATTCGAGCGTCAGTCCTTTTGTGTGCAGCGGCAGGAGTGATGACCGGCCTGGTTCAGACATTTGCATACCGCCCGGTTGTCAGCCTTAGAGACATCACGGCGGCGTTCACCGCGAAGGCGATGGCGAGAAGGACGAGCCCGAGGGCGAGCGCCAAAGGCAAATCTCCCTTGGAGGTCTCGAGGGCAATAGCAGTCGTCATGACCCGGGTAAGGTGGTCTATATTGCCGCCGACAATGATAACGGCACCCACCTCGGCAATCGCACGACCAAATCCGGCTAGCGCAACCGTCATTAGTGAGAACCGCGCATCCCAGATTAACGCTCGGATTGCTGCGTGGCGTGGAACGGAGAGTGAGCGGAACTGCTCGGCATATTCATTGTTGAGGTCTTCGAGGACCTGACGCGACAGGGCCGCGATGATCGGCATGATCAGGATGACCTGTGCGATGATCATGGCCGTCGGTGTGTAGAGTAATCCGAACGAGCCCATCGGCCCGGCGCGCGAGAGATGGAGATAGACAATCAGACCGACGACGACCGGCGGCAGTCCCATGAGCGCGTTGAGCACGACAAGCGCCGGACCGCGTCCGGGAAACCGGGTAATAGCGAGGATAGCACCAATGGGCAGACCGAGAACGCAGGAGACAACCATCGCGGTCAGGCTAACGCGAAGCGACAGCACGATAATTTCGATGAGGTCGGCATCGCCAGAGAAGACCGATTCAAAGGCGAGGACAAAGGCTTGGGAAAAATCCTGCATTGGAAGGTTATTGACGCAATTCGCTGAAATTTCCAGCCAATAATAGGGGATTTACGAATTCACGCCTGGTGAACTGACTTTCTGCCTGTCCTTTGCGCTATTCGTTGGCTGCGATACACTTTGCGGCACATAGAACGAGGGAGGGCTATCCAATGGTTGATGCAAAAGGGCCATCAGAGCTGGCTGAGGAAGATGAATTCCAGCGGATGCGGGAACTCGGTGATTTCATGATCTACCGCTCGGCGATTAACAAGCTGGCCGACGGTGAATGGTCCAGCGAGGAAACAAAGTTCAATCTCGGCCCGCTCAAACCGTCTTTGATGGGGGAAGATCATCGTTTGCCGGCAATGCCGGAGAGACCAACCATCATAGACTTTTTTAAGCTGCGCTTTGGTCCCTCGAAGCAGCATTTGCTACAGAGCGCCGCCCTTGCGCAGAAGAACGGCCTGCCAGAAAAGATGGTGCTGGCCTGTCTTTTGCATGACGTGTCGGTCATCGCCTTCTTTCGGCCAGATCATGGCTATTGGGGCGCGCAGATGCTGGAGCCCTATGTTGATGAAGAAGTGTCCTGGGCTATCCGCATGCATCAGGCATTGCGCTTCTTTCCTGACGAGTCAGTTGGCTATGAATATCCCGAAGCCTATGCCAAACGGTTTGGTGCGGATTATCGAGTGGAGCCTTATATCCAGCGCGATTACGACTATGCGCGAAACCACAAATGGTACATGTCAGCGCGGCAAATTTGTCTCAATGACCTCTACGCCTTTGATCCCGACACGTTGGTGTCGATAGATCAGTTTGAAGACATCATTGGACGACATTTCAAACACCCGGAAGAGGGGCTTGGCAATGACAGCAGTCCGGCATCGCATATGTGGCGGACATTGCGTCGTCCGGCGAATGTGCTTTAGCGATTTTTATTGATCTGGTTTGAATAAGGCGGTTTTGAGTTTCTCGAAATCGTCAATTTCTAAGCGTTCTAGCCGTGTAAATTGGGCGCTATACACAGTTGATAAAAACTTTTTGGCATGAGACGCGTCGAGGTTAAAAATTTCAATTCCTTCCGACTTTAAGGAGCGTGTTTCCCATTTTATCTGATCATCAAAAGCGCTGTTGCTTTTTCGCTCATAAGAAAGGCCTGCTTGATCTAATTCCCTGCGTTGTTGGGTGGATAACGAATTATAGGTGTCATTGTTGACGATGAGCATCAAGCTTGGGCGAAAAAAACCGGGGTTAATTCTCACTTTGACAAAATTGCGCCAACCTCGTGGTGTAACCGCTCCATTGGGACCAATAAATCCATCGATTGTGTTTTTGCGAAGGGCGTTAGGAATTTCTGAAAATTTTACGGTGACATGAGTCGCCCCGAGAGCTTCAAGGAATGGTCGATAAAGGGCATTGGATCGAATGTTGAAGCCCGAAAGGGAAATTCCCGTTTTCGCGCTTAGTTTCGGATGCCGCTTTAGATAAATATTGTATCTATAAGGATCTGACTCTGGCCAGGCGACTATTCGAGCATTGAGCCCATCGGACCACGCATTCTGTAACAGGGACATTCCACTACCGCGCCGAATTTCTGAGATGCTTTTGTTACTGGCTATTGCGGCCAAAACGGCTTTTACAGTTCTTGCGTAAGATATGCTGGGACAAATCAGGAGGTCGAACGTGCCGTTTTCTAAAGAAGTGCTCTGCTCATGTCTCGATATTTTATCCGTTGGGACATGGTATTTAAGTTTTAAAGAGCTACTATTTCTATTTATTTCAGGATGAAAAAACTTTTTGTATAGCCGAATTTGATCATGGGCGCGCGACAGACATGTACTGACGGTAAGGACGCGTTTTCCGTCCTCAAAACGTTTTGTGCTTTGGCTTTCCGACGTGGTCTGGCAGCCGGACAAGGCTATTACGAACGATAGAGATGTGAACGCTAGAATTAGGCGCATCGCCTTACCTCGATGTCGGGGTTGTTAAAATGTGATTACTTTCAACTCATATGATTTCAGCGGTGGCTATTTCGATCAAGTGCCAAAATCACAGGCTCGGCAAGGCGTTTCCCTCATTATGTCGAATTATGTTAGCGTTTTCGCAAAAGTGGAGAGGCAAATGGCAGACAATCTCAGATACTACATAGCCTGTAATAACGGCCTTACGGTGCTGCAGGGAAATGGTTCCAGCTTTCAGGAGCTGGGCCAGAGTTTCCCCGGTGTTACGCTTGAATATATCGTGGGCTGTCGGGAAACGCCGGAGGTTCTGTTTGCCGCCGTTGCCTTCGATGGCGGCTATCGCTCTGACGATGGTGGGTTGAGTTGGACGAAAATCCTCGAAGGCGATGTTCGGACCTTTACAGTGGATCCGCATGATGAACGCATCGTCTATGCCGGTAGCGGACCGGTTTGTCTGTATCGCAGTGATGATAACGGTAAGACTTTCGAAACCGTTGATAGCTTCCTGGCTCTGCCACAATCCGTTCAGGAGCAGTGGACGGTTCCGGCAACTTATGCCGGAAAAGTGCCGCCACATGTCAGGCATATCTATATCCACCCCGACCGGCGTGATCTGATGTACGTCCTGTTGGAACATGGTGGTGTTTTGCGCAGTCTTGATGGTGGCGCGAATTGGGAAGATGTCAGCCGCGGTATCGATTACCTCGATATGCATATTATCGAGAACCTGCCGGGTGATTTCGACCGCTACTATGTATCGTCAGCCCGTGGTTTCTTTCGGACAGATGATGGCGGCAAGATGTGGCAGCGGGTCGAAGAAGGCATGCCCTATGGCAACACTGAATATTACAGCTATTCGCACGAATGGCTGTTCTGCGACGGGCCTGGAGGCAAGCCACGCATGGTGCTCGGTGGTGGCAGGGGATCTCCTGGTTATTGGGTCCGTGAAAAGATGACGCCGCATGGTCATATTCTGATCAGCGATGACGAGGGAGCAAACTGGCGCAACTCAGCAAACCTGCCCATCGATATGCCTTACATGCCGTGGACGTTTTTGACGCACCCCGACAAGTCAGAGGTGTTGTTTTGCGGCATGGGCGATGGGGCCCGCGGTTTCGGCATGGCTCCAGATGCCCGTGGCACAGGCGCTTTCTACCGCTCGAATGATAGCGGTGAAAGCTGGGACTGCATTATGCCAGACATGCCGTCAGTTCTGACGGCCTGGATTACGCCAGCCTAACCGTCTGTTAGTTGATCGAGACGTACCAGCCGCCATTGACGTGCAGCGTTTGGCCAGTCGTGTAGCGCGAATTCGGACCACAGAGAAAGCGTACAGTCTCGGCAAATTCCTCTGGCGTGCCTTCGCGGCCAGCGGGTATTGGTTTTGCCTGAAAATGTGCTGAGATCGCACCGGGGCGTTGGATGCGACCGGGGGCGACACAGTTCACCGTGATATTCTGCTCTGCGAGTTCGACCGCCAACGCACCGGTTAGTCCGGCGAGGCCCATCTTGGCCGCAACATCGACGGAACGGTTGGGATTCCCGGTATGGGCAGAGGACGCGCCGATATTGATAATTACACCACAACCGTTCTTGGCGAGATGCGGGATTGATGACTTGATGCACAGAAAGGCGCTATCCAGTTTGGTTGCCATATAATGACGCCATTCGTCATAGGTTATATCCGTTACCGCGCCGCTTGAGGCGGGGCCAACATTGTTTATCAAAATATCGAGGCGGCCAAATGCCTTTACCGCAGCATCGACCATGCCCTGCACCTGTTCTTCACTGGTGACATCCGCGAGGTGAACGATGGCTTTGCCACCGGCCGCTTCAATTTCTTTGACCACCTCAGCGGCGACATCGCCGGAAGTGCGGCCATTGATGACAACACTGGCGCCCGCTTTTGCAAGAGAAAGTGCGATATTTCGTCCTATATTTCCTGTGCTGCCGGTTACAATGGCAGCCATTCCGTCGAGTTCTTTTTCGGTGGTCATTTTAGTTCCCGTTTATTATGTCTGTTGCTGATAATTTTATAGCGGACAGTCGCTATCGAATCGACGGCTGATTGCTCGGTTATTGTATCTGAGGCATTCTGCGACATATCGGGAAAAGCCGAAGCGATAAAGGCGGAATTCTCAGGATTTGAGTTTGAATTAGCGTAATGCCGGACATCTTAAAAAATAACTGGGCCTATGTCTTTGGGTTGATTGGTCCTCTTGCGTATTTCTCTGTCTATGGACTTTGGATACCTCTAATTTTGATCATTCTCATAAATGGACCCGTTCTCGTAGGGGCGTTGGGCTCTAACCATGAATGGTTGAAACGATGCCTGCCTTATTTTGTTTCCCCCCTTTTTGGCGCTATATCTGCAACATGGGCTTTAGTCCCGTTGGATGCCATTTCGACGGCCTCTAAATTTGCGGGATATTTTTGTCTGGCCATTGCCGTTGGGTTGGTTGTTCGACAGGCGACGGAGGATGACAAACGAAAACTCGTTTTTAGCACGGTGTTTGGATTGCTGTTTGCCTTTCCTATTGTCTTCCTCGACATCGGTCTCTCTGGCGGTCTTTCAAGCTTTTTCAAATCCGTGGACTTCAATCCAAATGCTTATAGCCGAGGGACGGCGATAACAGCCTGTTTGCTGTTTCCATTGCTTGTGGGCTTGTTCCGTTATACCGCGTCCTGGCGCGCCGTTTTGTTCAGCTTGATTTGTCTTGGGGTGATTTTTGGCCTTTATATGGAGGCGGCCAAGCTAGCAATTGTCATCAGTGCAATTGTGTTTTTTCTCGTCAAATGGCAGTCAAAATTATTTTGGCCAATTGTCACTATTCCTCTCTTGATTGCATTTATTTTCCCGGCCTTTTTCGCACTTCCTTTGACGCATGCGCAAAAATGTCGACTGCATTATGTAATGGATTCAGCACATCATCGCGTTATGATTTATCAATTCGGGGTTCAAAAAATTCTGAAAAAACCAATCCTCGGCTGGGGGATGGATTCTTCGCGGTCTGTTCCAGGTGGTACTCAGAAAATTGAGTCAATCAACTGCTTTCGAGCTGATGGAAACCCGACTGTACTAAGCATTGGGGGAAACATGCCGCTGCATCCCCATAATTCGGCGATCCAGATCTGGCTGGAATTAGGATTAATTGGCAGCATGCTGCTTTTCGGGAGTGTTTTGCTTTTCCTCAAACATATGAAACAAGCTGTTCAATCCAATGATGGCATTGCTGCATTTGCGGCGAGTTTTTGCAGCGCCTGTCTGATCTATAATATTAGTTTCGGCTTATGGCAGAGCTGGCTGATGTTCGCGATGATATTGGTTGGCGGTATTGTTCTTTCTCTTCGACCCAGCGCCTCCCTTAGTCAAAAAGAAGAGGTGTAGATGTCGTTCGGAAACCTCGGTCGAAAAGTTTCACGCGAAATTGGGAAAGGCTTTCGGAAGGTCCTCGCGCCAAAAGGAGTGCGCGAATTACCGCCGGAATGGCCAGAAGATTTTTCTGATTTCACCAAGCAATTGTGGCGTCAGGTTTCCACCTGCACCATGACGTCGAAAACCCGTGTGGCGTCGCTTGAGCGCGCCATCCGCTATCTGCACGAATACAATATTGCCGGAGACTATGTTGAATGTGGCGTCGCCGCCGGTGGCAGTGTGATGGTTATGGCGATCACGCTACAGGATCTTGGCATTACGGATCGGCGGATATGGCTATTCGATACCTTTGAAGGCATGCCGGAGCCAACCGAGCACGATAAAGGCCGCTTCGATACGCCGGCGCTAAAGCTGTATAATAAGAAGTTTGATCCTGTTGATGGATGGATCAAGTTTGGCGTTGAGGATGTCCGGGCCAATGTTCTGACGACGGGCTATCCGAAACAGAATTTTGAATTCGTTAAAGGCAAGGTACAGGACACCTTACCCATCAAAACGCCGGAAAAAATTGCCATGCTCCGACTTGATACTGACTGGTATGAGTCGACAAAAGCTGAGATGGAAAACCTGTTTCCAAAACTGGAAATTGGCGGTTTGATCCTGATCGACGATTACTATCGCTGGAAGGGTTCGCGCAAGGCGGTGGACGAATATACCGCCGCAAATGACATCCGGATCTTCTGGTCGCGGCTCGATGAGAATGCTGTGCTTGGGGTGAAGCAGGCATAAAAACCGGCCCTGTCGTGAAACAGGACCGGGTTTTGATGAAACGTTGTTTCTAGTATTTCGCTTTTAGTAGTTTGGTGTATACGCCGAACGCAGCCTTGATGTCGGCTTGCGGCAAATTCATCACGTCATTGACGACCTTCGTCAGGTTTTTGGCATTCATCGGGTTCAGGCGTGATTTACGCTTTTCGATGTCGGCGATAAAAGCCGGGTCGGCCATTGTCTTGTCGAACGCTGTGCGCCAGGCTGCCACAAGATGCTTGGGCATGCCAGGAGGGCCCGCCATGGACCGGCCAATCTCACTGCCGGCGCCGATCACCGCCAGGAAGGTTTTCTCGGCCTTGTCACGGCCAAACTCCACAACGGTCGGTGTGTTGGGAAGATAGGCCTGTCGCGTTGCAGCCATTTGATAAATTGGAATCAAAGTTCCCGCTTTGATTTTATCGGCATGGCTGACATTCAATGTCGTCCAGCTAGTGGCCGAGGCATCGAGCTCGCCACGTTCGACCGCGAGGAACGATGTCTTGGTACCACGATAGCCGCTGATGATCTTGAATTTGGTACCAGCAAACATATTCATCGCGGCGATACCAATATAGGTGTAGTTACGCCGTCCGATGGAGCCATAGGTGTATTGCTTCTTTTTGGCGTCCTTCCAGCCCTTAAAACCGGACCGTTTATGTGCCATGCCGACAATATTCGCATCGGCGAAGCGGCCGATATATTGATAGTTCTTAGCGTTAAACCGAACCTTGGGGTTGAACAACGTCTCCTGGACGACGCTGATCTGCACGAGAGAAACCAGGCTACCATCCTGCGCACCGGCATTGGTCGTGTAGTTCATCGCCTTATTGCCGCCACTGCCCGGCATCGACTGGACCACAACTGTTGGTCCCCCGGAAAGATGTTTGTCGACATGACGCGAGAGAAGCTGAGCGTAGAGCCCATAGGCACCCCCCATACTGCCGCCGATAACGATCTTGATGGTTCTGCTTTTGTAGAAATCGGCAACCTTATCGGCACTGGCGTTGAATGGTAATAATGCCGCGCCGAGAAAGGCGAGATACGCATAGTTACTTTTCATGTCACGTCCTCCCGTTCGTTGTCATGTAGGTTTGCTATTGCCTAAAACCTGACACGGAGTAGGGGTATTGGTCAAATGACGAAATTTTGCCGAGTGCCTTATTGTAAACACATAGCCGTCCTAACGTGTTTCTACTGCACGTGGGGTGCGGGGCTGAGTTGCCGTGATCACAGCTATGTGATCTTCTTGCGGCGACGTGTTTGAATAGCGCCTGAATAGAGCGCAAAAAGTTTTTTGGGGATGTTATGAGTATACCGAAATCTGTCGCCAGCCTTTTCGCTGGTTTTTTGTTGTTTGCATTTTTGATTGGTCTGCCAGGGCAAGCCGTCGCGCAATCTGGCAGCTACACTTATCCTAGCTCGATGAATGCAGGTTTCAAGAAAGCGATGGGTCCTGTTCTCGATGCGATTTCAGCGCTGCCTAATGGTGGTAAGAAGCTGGCGAACCAAATTGGTAAGGGGTTGCGTTTCGATAGGCCAACTGAATCGGCTCATTGGGAAAACAAAGTTTTTTCGGTTTATGCGGTCAAAGTGAATAATTT
>Ga0055584_100007442_pt1 | contig 10742 bp, 10 predicted proteins | sample OSDHelmetaG_FD_58716 | JGI IMG/M metagenome (GOLD analysis project Ga0055584, IMG submission 58716) | Pelagic marine sediment microbial communities from the LTER site Helgoland, North Sea, for post-phytoplankton bloom and carbon turnover... | ecosystem: Environmental > Aquatic > Marine >...
TAATAATAATTATTTATATACTTATAACTAGCTATCAAACCAAGTACCGGATTAGCAACGGGGTAACAGGCACCACAATGGCCCATAGCAATAACACCTGTACCGGCACCGTACCGCGCAGTTCTTTCAGGGTGGCGCTCCTACTGGGCGCGGGTCTAGTGTTCGTCAAGCAGGCGATGGAGGTTCTCTCGTTCGGAAGCAATGCCGGCAGAGTCTAAGAGTAGTGAAGCCGAGAACAGCAGGAAGCGTGTATGCTGATACATGATTATACCTGTTCAAGCGGTTGGATTTGGACGAGTGTACATGCAGGGGCGCGGTAGAGACCGATCGCTGCAAGAGATCCTGGCGAAGGTTCGGACTGTGAGCGCCAGCTACACTATGTATATGAATCCAGACAACCAGGGAGTGTCCCATGGTAAAGCTCAAGCGGGTCGTGCTCGACGTGCTCAAACCGCACCAGCCAAGCGCGCTGGAGTTCTGTCGTGAAATAGCCAGCCTGGGAGACGATTACCGGGTTCGCCTGAGAGGTGACGAAATGGACGAGAACACCCAGACCCTGCAACTGGAAATCAGCGACGAAGCCATCGAAATGGCACCGATCGAGGCCGCTATCACCAGCCTTGGCGCGTCGGTGCACAGCATCGATATGGTGGAAGTTAAAAACCAGGGAGAAGAGACTTAAGATGAGCGTTGTCCGACGCACCAGGGGGTTGTTGGAAATCTCGGGGTCCGCGGAAATCCTTCGTCGCTAACTTGTGGTGAATGGTTTCGATGGCGCTCTGACTATGCTCGGTCTGATTATCGGGTTCCTGTTCAGCGCATCGGATGATCTCGATGCGGTGGCCAATACTTGCCTTGCGGCGGCAATCGCGCTGGGTATGAGTGGCGTGAGCAGCGCTTATGTCAGCGAAGTTGCGGAACGAAAGCATCAGCTGGAAAAACTGCAGGACGCGATGATAACCGATCTCAGCGATACCAAATACGGCGCGGCTGCACGCTGGGTGCCACACCTGTTAGCACTGGTTAACGGCAGCGCGCCACTGGTATTTTGCCTTCTCATCATTTCCCCGCTGTGGTTTGCACAGTCGGGTACGGTGCTGCCGATGCCGCCACTTCAGGTGTCCATCCTGATCGCTTTTGCACTGATATTCGTGCTTGGGGTGCTGCTCGGAGGTATAGCCGAGGTGTCATGGCTGCGAAGTGGCATCCAGACCATACTGGTGGCTGCCATCACTGTTGCATTGATTTACGCACTGACAACCTGATTCGATGCGCTGGCATTGTGATGACAGGCAGACTGTACTGCGGAAGGTTAAAAGCACCGAAGCCGGTCTGTCGCAGGATGAGGCGCGCCAGCGCCTGATCCGCAATGGTCCCAATGCCATCGCTGAGAAGCAACATCGCCCATTGTGGCTGTTGCTGCTGTCCCAGTTTCAGGATTTCATGATTCTGGTGTTGCTCTCGGCGGCTCTTGTCGCCGGCCTACTGGGTGAACCTGAGGATGCCATCGCGATCCTGGTCATTGTTATTCTCAATGCAATTGTGGGCTCGGTACAGGAATTTCGTGCCGAACGCGCTCTCGCGGCGTTGCATAAGCTTGCGGCGCCGGAGGCACGGGTTATCCGCAGTGGCCAGCCGGTGAGCATCGATGCGCTGGAACTTGTTCTCGGGGATATGGTGCTGTTAAAGGCGGGAGATATCGTTCCGGCAGATATTCGCCTGCTCGAGGTCGAAGAGATGCAGGTGGATGAATCCGCGCTGACCGGCGAATCCACCAGTGTCAGCAAAAACCAGGAAATCCTCGAAGGCGAAGACCTGTTACCGGCAGACCAGCGAAACATGGCTTTCAAGGGGAGCCTGGTCACCAGTGGCGGCGCAAGCGGCGTGGTGGTGGCAACCGGCAGCGAGACCGAGATGGGACGCATCGCGGATATGTTGCAGGTCGAGCCGGGAGTCAAAACACCGCTGCAGCAAAGGCTAAGCCGTTTCGGCAGTTACCTGGCATTATCGGTGTTGGCGATTTGCGCCATTGTATTCACCGCAGGGCTACTGCAAGGGCAGCCGATTCTGCTCATGTTCCTCACCGCCGTCAGCCTGGCAGTGGCAGCCATCCCCGAGGCCCTGCCTGCGGTAATTACGGTGTCACTCGCCCTCGGGGCGCGCAAGCTCACCCATAAAAATGCGTTAATTCGTAATCTGCCTGCTGTTGAAACCCTGGGATCAGTCACCTGTATTTGCGCCGACAAGACCGGGACTCTCACCCAGAACAGGATGACCGCTGAAATTTTCCACGTTGCAGGACAACGCTACAAAACCCTTGGCCAGGCGGCAAAGAGCATCCCGGTTGAAGAGCTTTGTCAGGCGCTTGCGCTGAACAACGATATCAGCCCGGATGCCGATAAGATTGTGGGGGAGGCAACGGAACTGGCACTTTACGAAGCGGCACTGGCAGCCCACTTCGACCGGGAAGCCCTTTCAAAGCAACACCCCCGAGTAGGAGTGTTGCCGTTTGACAGCAATCGCAAACTGATGACCACCTTGCACAGCTACGAAGGCGGCGTCGTTGCATACATCAAGGGGGCGCCAGAGAATTTGTTGCCGCTGTGCAGTGCTCAGCAGAATGCCCCGGGCTTCGATAGCGGTCAGTTGCTGGACGAGGCCTCTCGCCTGGCAAACGAGGGGTATCGCGTCCTGGCTCTGGCTCAGCGCGAATTCCCTGCGATACCCGCTCAACTTAATTCCGCCGATATCGAAAAGGATCTGCAGTACCTCGGGCTGGTGGCCCTGATCGATCCGCCGAGAGAGGAAGCGCCCGCGGCCGTTGCGGATTGCTTCAGTGCGGGAATTAAACCCATGATGATCACCGGCGACCACCCGGGAACTGCCCTGGCCATCGCCCGTCGACTGGGGATAGCCGGGGAAGACAGTGAAGCGCTGACCGGCGCTCAGTTGGCCGAAATGGATGAGCAGGCACTCGCGCTTGCCGTTACCGAAACCTCTGTGTTTGCCCGGGTTACCCCCGAGCAGAAACTCCAGATCGTCAAGGCACTGCAGAAAAATGGTGAATTCGTTGCCATGACTGGTGACGGGGTCAACGATGCACCGGCTCTGAAACGGGCCGGTATTGGCATTGCTATGGGGAAAAAAGGTACTGATGTCGCGCGGGAAGCGGCGGACATGGTGCTGCTTGACGATAACTTCGCGACTATCGTCAGCGCGGTGCGTGAAGGACGCTCGATATTCGATAACATCCGCAAGTTTATCAAGGACACCATGAGCTCCAATTCCGGGGAGATCTGGACACTGCTGCTGGCGCCCTTCATGGGTTTGCCCATACCCCTGCTGCCTATCCATATTTTGTGGATCAACCTGGTTACCGACGGACTTCCCGGCCTTGCCTTCAGCGCCGAACCCGCTGAACCAGGTTTGATGGAGCGACCACCCCGGCCGCCACAGGAAAGTATCTTCGCTCATGGTATGTGGCAGCACATTATCTGGGTCGGCCTGTATATTGCCGGCATCACTATCGCGGCCATGGCATGGTCACTGGATCGCGCTGACGCCCACTGGCAGACGATCACCTTTACCGTGCTGACTGTGTCACAGCTGTTCCACTCACTGGCGGTCCGCAGTGAAAGCGCGTCTCTTTTACGCATCGGGCTATTCAGCAACCTGCCCATGTTGTTTGCCGTCACCCTGACCCTGGGCCTGCAACTGGCGGTAATCTATCTGCCGGGCCTCAATAGTATTTTCCATACCCAGCCACTCCCTGTCTTTGATCTGGTAGTGTGCCTGCTGCTGTCCTCCACGGTGGTGCTGGTAGTGGAACTGGAGAAGTACCTGGTGCGCCATGGGTATATATACCGTTAAAACTGTGTGCAGCCACTTCCGAGGGGATGGCGGGTAGGTAGGTGTCCGGTCGTCGCAATCGCATTAAAACTAGACTGGGTGGTTTGAACACTTTAAACCGTAGGCTATGATGTCGTCGCGGAAGCGCTGTGGATGCCTAGAGCTTTTCCATGGGAATCACATTACCAGGCACATACTTTTAATCGGTGAAAATATGACTTCGGACAATACACAGTGGAAATTGATCGCGCGGCCAGAAGGCGAAGCCAAACGTGCTGATTTTGAAGTAACCAGTTCGCCAATTCCTACGCCTGGCCCGGGCGAGGTGTTGATCAAGAACCTCTACATGCTGGTGCCACCGTCTATGCGATTGTGGATGAATGAAAAGGAAAGCTATTTCCCGCCTGCTGCGCTGGGTGAGGTTATGACCGGTATAACGCTGGGGGTCGTAACAGAATCCGATTCGTCGGATTTGCCGGTAGGAACCTATGTCAATGGTATGGGAGGATGGCAGCTGTGGAGTGTCGCGCTGGCAGCAAGTTTACAAAAACTTGATCCTCATCCCGACATTCCGCTGGAACTTTACAATACAGTGCTCGATGTACAGGGTCTTACTGCCTATTGCGGTATTACTGATATTTGTGACCCTAAACCAGGCAAAACGCTAGTTGTGTCCGCGGCAGCAGGGAGTGTTGGGTCTCTTGCCTGCCAGATTGCCAAGCACCGTGGCAGCAAGGTCATCGGGATCGCCGGTGGCGCGGAAAAATGCGCGTGGCTGGTCAATGAATGCGGTATTGACGCCGCGATTGATTACAAATCGGAAGACGTCGCTGAGCGACTCGACGCACTGGCGCCAGAGGGTATTGATGCCATATTTGAAAACGTCGGCGGTGAGATTATGGACGCCTGTCTTGAGCGGATAAACGATGGTGCCCAAATTGCCCTGTGTGGCCTGATCTCCAGTTACAACAACGATACTACCCAACGCACCAGCGCACTGATGTCGCTGGTCAATCGGGGCGCGCGATTACAGGGGTTTTTGGTAAAAGACTATCTGCATCTGCACGGAGCGATGCTGCAGGAATTGCAGCCGCTGGTGTTAGACGGCACCTTGAAATATCAAGTTGACGTACTTGATGGATTGGACAATACCCTTGAGGCAATGAGTCGCATATACAGTGGCAAAAACAAGGGTATTCAGCTGATTCGCATCAATCAGGAATAAGCTTGCCCAAAGGTGGGGCTAATGACCGCGATCACCTCATGGGAGACTGACAGGGGTCATTGATTTTTGTCGTTCAAGGAATGTCGTCGATACCCAATGCCGAATTATTCTATCGCTAACGCCCATGTGTAATGCGTATTCCAGGGGACGATTTCTTCTGAGCTATTGTGGATATAGTTTTCGATCGCCTCCACGTATCTTCATAATTCAAAGACTCGATGCTAACTAATCCTGGTTCCGACACAAGCAGCTATAGGCCAAATGGGAACGTATCGGGCATACCTTTGGCGCTTTCCCTGGTGAGGGGTATGACCGCGCGAGTTTCGTCAAACCATATGTATTCGTCAAACTGTCGAGGTAACGATGCATAGAAATAGTGGCTTTGCAGTTCGGCCTCGGGACGGTAAATAACCCCGATAGCGCGCTCCAGTCGCTCGGGCAGAAGACTGATCCGGGTGATTTTCTGCAGCGGATCACTTAACGGCAACAGAAAATTGTCCGTATGAACCTCATGGCAGACGCGTTCGTAGCTGTCGATATGCGAGGGTTGTACCTTTTTGGTTTCCATCGGTCCGCCCCACTCGGAGGCAGCCGCAACAGTGCCATGGTCGGTGCCAAAGCCGATGCTGTAGGCCGCGTCACCATACTTTTGCCTGACAAGCTGACCGATATTGAACTCACCTCGGGCGCTCATTTCGGTCGCCCGCGCATCGCCGATGTGTGAATTATGTTCCCAGACGACTATTTTTGACCGTGGACCTTGAAATGCCAATATCGATTCCAGCGTTTCAAACATATGCTGATCGCGCTGGTTCCAGGAGTTGTTCTCGGCATAGTAAAGGGTTCGGTAGTAGCGTTCGGCATTGATCACAAGGCGAGCGTTCTGCTCGGCATCGAAGAAGCGCTTGCCGTCTTTCTTTGAATAATCCAGCCGCTTTTTCAACAGATCCTGCAAGTTCGCTATCACCTCGCCTTCACATTCCCGATAATGCTTGTTTATCATGACCTGACCGTATAACGCCGGGTCACTGGTCCATGGTGTCAGGCAACCGTAGCGCACTCTGGCTACCTGCGCGGTCTCGGGGTCGACCGCATCCAGGTCGGAAAACGTGAAAAAGCAGAGCTCTCCGGTAGTGGGTCCGGGGATGTACCGCGCACAAAATGATCGATATGAGCTGCATCGGGCCAGTCGGCTTCCACTGCTATGCCGGTAAACCCTTTCTTAAGGATCAGTTCCTGAGTGATCCGCGCTCTCATTTCGTAAAACTCCGCGGTACCGTGGGAGGCTTCACCGAGTAATACCAGGCGGCTGTCTCCTGTCCGGGCCAGCAAGTTGTCCAGATTGGCGTGATCAACAGTGGCAAAGTGCTCGCTGGATTCGTAGATCAGCGCTGACAGGGATTTTTCAGCCCCTTGCGGCGCAGCAGCACCGGTTGTTTCGTCCTCCCAGCCCGCTGCACCGATGAGAGGCACAAACCTGACGTCACCGAGGTCTTCGGTCAGGTATTCCTGTTCGCTAACGCGCCGCACACGCAGGAGCTTTTGCCGGCGCAAATCGTCACCCACGGGAATCACCAGTCGGCCACCGATAGCCAGCTGTTGCTTGAGGGTATCTGGCACAACCGGGCCTCCGGCGGCGACAACTATAGTGTCGAACAGGGCGTATTCCGGCCAGCCAAGCGTACCGTCGCCATGCAGCACGTGGATATTGTCGTAAGCCAGGGCCTGCAGTCGCTCGCGCGCCGAGTCTACCAGTATCTTGTGGCGTTCCACGGAATATACCTCTTTGGCAATCTCGGCGAGGACCGCGGCGGCATATCCCGATCCGGTGCCAACTTCCAGAACACGATCGTCAGGCTGTAGCTCAAGGGCCGCGATCATAAGGGCAACGATATAGGGTTGCGATATTGTCTGGCTTGCGGCAATGGGAAGTGGAGAGTCGCTGTAGGAAAACTCCACCAGCTCTGTCGGTACGAATTCTTCACGAGGTACCGAGTTGACCGCATTGAGAATGGTTTGATCCCGCAAGCCACGAGCGGCCAGCTGGTAATCGATCATCTGCTTTCTCAGGTCCTGGAAGCGAGTCATAATTAACTCCTTTCGAATGCTCGTGCGAGCGGCGTGTTCACGCTGCAAGATTAGTTAACCGAAATACATGTATAAGTCATGGGAAGGGCGTGATGCTACAGGAGTTGGCGCGCTTGCTTTAAGTGTCAACTTATTCACACTTTTCTGGTGCCGCCTTATTGCTGCATTTGCTGAATGGAGTCCGTAGAGCGAATCCAGGGTTTGTTGGCTTGAATCTCCTGCGGCAGCACATCGATGACCTGATTAGCCTTATCTGCACTGGGAAATGGCCCCATTACCAGCAAATACCAGTCCCGATTCTTTACCCTGGTAGTCAGCACCCGCACTGGAGGCTGTATATTGGCCAGGTGTTCATCTGCATAGAGGTGTAAGGCCCTCTCGTTTGATGACCCCAGCAGCTGCAGCATCACTGTGTCCGGCGAGACCCGCTGAATCCATTCCCTGGCCTCGGTCTTACGCGCTTTTGACGCCTCCGTTGATGAACCCTCCTTTTCTCCGTCCTCCATTGCGAACGCGAAATTCAGGTCTTCGTCTGTGACCCGGTCATTCTCGCGCATCAGAAGTAGATAGTAGCGCGCCGTCCCCGAACCCTGTCGTGCGGCCATGCTGTACCACTCAACCGCCAGTTGGTCATCGTTGGGAACAAGCTTACCCTCGCGATAAAGCTCCGCCAGATTGAGTTGTGCGGTCTGGTTGCCGGCGGTGGCCAACTCTTCCCATATCGCTATCGCCTGCGTCGGATTGCCCTTGCTGATTGCTTCGTAGCCCTGGTCCAGGGTTGCGGCAGCAGTGCCGCTGGCCACAAAAAATACGATTAAAAGCGCAACAAGAAGTTGTGCTTCGCTGTTTGAGCCGCTGAGCTGGGGCAGGAGTCTCTTTTTCTCGCAAGCACACATTGCTGATTGCCCTGGTGTTCTGCCGATCTGGGGCAGCATCTAAAACCGGGTAGCCACACCCCAGAACCCACACAACAAAAGACCAATATTGGCCAGGAACCCGATCATCATGCCGGGGCCCCGCGATGCCGGGTCCTTGACGTAGCTCATTCGATAGAGGATGCGGCCGATAACGAACGCCAGCCCGAGTATGGCCGCTACTACTGGCATAAAGAAATTCGCACAAATCCACATGGCCGGAATAGTAATGACCATTTGCTCCAGCGTATTCATTTGCACGCGGTAGGCGCGCTCAAAACTCTCATCGCCCACTACTGCCGGTGCCAGTAGTCCGCATTCAGCCCGCGCCTTGCCGCATAGACCCATGAAAACAACGTATTGGCATAGTATGAGCAAGGTTACCAGTGCGACAAATACCATGGACGAACTCCTTGTAGTGAATTCAGTATGCTTAGAGCTTACCGTTCAAGTGCCGCGGGATGCAATCAGGGATGTTAGTCTAACGACTTCTATTTTGCGATTGATGCCAACAGGACTTTGCTTATGCCAGTGATTGAAATCCGGCCGCTAATGGCCAACGATGAGGACGAGTGGCGGCGACTGTGGCGCCTCTATCTGGGGTACTACCAGACCACACTGGCCGATGAGATTTTTGACGCCACTTTCGCCCGGCTTTTGTCAGGCGATAGTCAGGAGTATGCCGGACTGCTTGCGGTGAGAGATGGCAAGCCGGTGGGCCTGACCCATTACCTGTTTCATCGCAGTTGCTGGTCGATCGAAAATGTATGCTACCTCGAGGACCTGTATGTCGATGAGGCTATGCGTGGCACGGGCGCTGGCCGCGCATTGATTGAGGCTGTTTACGCTGCCGCCGATGCGGCAGGGTCGCCGTCAGTTTACTGGCATACCCAGCATTTTAATTATTCCGGTCGTCGTCTTTATGACCGCGTCGCGCACCTTACGCCGTTCCTGCGTTATGATCGCTACAAGGAGTAACACCTGGGCCTGAATATGATTTCTTTCGAACTGACCAAGTTATTGTCTTTACTGGTGTTCCCCCTGAGTCAGTCGCTGGTGCTGCTGTTGCTGGCGTTGCTGGCTCGGTTGGTGGGTGGCACCCGGTCAGTAACCGTCCTGTTGTTAGTTGCCGTTACCTGGCTGTATGCCTGCTCAACAGGGTACGTCGCCGATGCACTGATGGCCTCCCTTGAGTCAGACTATCCCGCACGCAGTGTATCGAAAACCGCTAAGGTCGACGCCATTGTGGTGCTAGGTGGTGCGACCAATGGCGCCACTCATGGTAATCGGCTGGCCGATATGAATGCCCAAGCCGACCGGCTTCTGCATGCAGTTGCGCTGTACAAGGCGCGTAAAGCCCCGGTGATCATCGTGTCGGGCGGCTCGCGCAGCTGGGAGGCACCCGAGTCGGCCTTGATGGCAAAGATCCTCCAGCAGATGGGCGTGCCTGAAGAAGCCATCATCGAGGAGCGGGTCAGTCGCAATACGTTGGAAAATGCCCGCTATACCCGGGATATTCTGGCAAAGAATAAATTGACACGCGTATTGCTGGTTACTTCAGCATTCCACATGCGACGGGCGGAAACCATGTTTCTGCTGCAAGGGGTGGAAGTGATTCCCTCGGCGACCGATTACCAGGTATTACATGCGCCGCCGGTGGTGCCGAAGTGGCTGCCGAGGGTAGAGGATCTGCAGCGGACGACCTATGCGATTCGTGAATACGTTGGATTCTGGGTTTATTGGGCGGGTGTTTAACGCAAGCTGAGTCGCAGTGTGAACGTCGTCACAGGATTTTATCAGCCGCGAGCACCGTTTGGCCCTGATGCGGGATCTGGACGGAGCCAAGTGTGATCCTCTTCAAATAATCGTGATTCTGGCGCGAGAAAATATGTCGAAAGTCATACACTCACGGTTCACTCTCAAGCGCTCGTTGAGGTTTCATGCTACATAGGTCATTGCCTGCCAAGCTTGTTGTCCGGTTTTTACTGGCCTGTGTACTGTCAGTTCAAGCCGTTGCGAATGAGCTGAACACTCCCGCCATTGATCTTCCCGCGGTGAGTCAAGCTGATCTGCATGAGACCTTTTCCCTGGCCGGCGAGTGGCGATTTCAGCCTGGCGATGACCTCGCCTGGGCGACCCCCCAATTTGATGACAGCAACTGGCTTGCCATGGCATTGCCCGGCCGCTGGTCCGAGCGGGGTTATCCTGAGACCAAACAGTTTGCTTGGTACCGCCTGACACTCAAGATTCAGGATTTTGACGTCGAGCGCGACGCTTATGGCGAGCAGCTTGGTATCCGGATGGGCAAGGTCATGAACGCCTACGAGCTGTACGCGGGCGGCAGGTTGCTCGGCGGTGTTGGTCGACTACCACCACTGGCGGAAATCAATTACGACCGCCAGAAAGTTTATATGCTACCCAATAATGTGATTGCCGAGGACGGTACGCTGACCCTGGCTCTAAGGGTTTGGGGCGGCGACGCATACAACGTGGCGAACTGGGGTGGCGGCCCCTACGATGGCGAATTCGCTATCGGCACCTATCCAGAGCTACTGCTGGACGGCATTGTCGGCCAGATTCCCGGTCTGATGTTCTGCGTGCTCTTTCTGGGCTTCGGCGTTTACAATCTTTACCTTTACTACCGTAATCGCCAGCTCAACAATTAC
>Ga0055584_100007443_pt1 | contig 10738 bp, 11 predicted proteins | sample OSDHelmetaG_FD_58716 | JGI IMG/M metagenome (GOLD analysis project Ga0055584, IMG submission 58716) | Pelagic marine sediment microbial communities from the LTER site Helgoland, North Sea, for post-phytoplankton bloom and carbon turnover... | ecosystem: Environmental > Aquatic > Marine >...
ATTGATGCACCGGGTCGCCCCGAGGGATTCGCAGGCCCGGCACTTTTCGTCGTTGCCGGCAGTGGCATAGATTTCGCCATCGCCCAGAGCGCGGGCCAACATAATGGCGGTCGTACCGATACCGCTTGATCCGCCATGAACAAGGAGGGACTCGCCTGCCTTGTAGCGACCGTGCTGCATCAATGCGGTCCACACCGTGAAATGCACCTCGGGCAACGCCGCACCGTGGACATAGTCGTACCCAGTGGGGAGGCGCAGCACCTGTTCCTGGGGCGCCGCGACGTACTCGGCATAGGCACCACCGACCACGAGCCCGCAGACCCGATCGCCAATGGAAAAACCGGTCGCCCCTGCCCCCAACGCCGCGACCTCGCCCGACACCTCGACCCCCGGGACATCGATAATCCCGTAGGGCGGCGTGTATTGGCCGGTGCGTTGCAGGATATCGACGCGGTTGACGCCAATGGCGTGGGTGCGGATCAGCACCTCGCCGGCATCGGGTGCCGGAACGGGTCGGCGCGCCAGCTGCATGACCTCGGCGTCACCGCGACCATTCATTTCGATGACATTCATTTCTGTCATGATTCCTCCCGTACAGCGCTCTGTGGCGCAGGTGCCATCGGGTTCCGCAAACCCGCCGCGCGCCCATTTGATTTTGTTGACAATATAGCCGGCAATCTAACCCGATATGGGCAATCCCGCGCGGGTCCTAAATATGTCAGATTGCCGATAGCAATGAGGGCACCGAGATGGATTACGACGAACTGCTGAAACGAGTCCGCAAGGAGGCGGGCCCACGCATCGGTAAAGGTGCGGTGGCCTCTTACATCCCGGCGTTGTCGAAGGTATCGCCCAAGCGGTTTGGGATTGCCCTCGCGTCGATCGACGGCACTTCTGCGCGCAATGGCGATGCCGATATCCCGTTTTCGGTGCAGAGTATTTCGAAGATGTTCACACTGATGCTGGCGATCCGCCACGTGGGTGACGATTTATGGAAGCGTGTTGGCCGGGAACCGTCTGGCAACCCCTTTAACTCGTTGGTGCAACTCGAATCTGAACACGGCGTGCCGCGCAATCCGTTCATCAATGCGGGCGCGTTGGTCGTTGCCGATGTACTGCTGTCCCACACCGTTGACGCCAAACAGGTTCTGCTGGACTTCGTCCGCGCACTCAGCGGCAACAACGCTTTGGAATTTGACGCAAACGTCGCCGCTTCAGAACGAACCCACGGATATCGCAACGCGGCCTTAGCAAATTTCCTGAAAGCGCATGACAATTTGAACAACGATGTCGATACAGTGCTGGACCTCTACTTTCATCAATGCGCACTGGCAATGTGTTGCACGGACCTCGCCCGGGCGGCCTTACCGTTGGTCAACGGAGGCTTCTCACCCCTAATCGGCGAAGCGGTGCTAACCAAATTGCAGGCCCGGCGGGTTAACGCACTGATGATGACCTGTGGCCTTTACGATGCTGCGGGCGATTTCGCGTACCGGGTCGGTCTACCGGCGAAGAGCGGCGTCGGTGGGGGCATCGTGGCCGTCCTTCCGCGAGAGTTCGCGGTATGTACGTGGAGCCCGGCGTTGGAACCTTCGGGCAACTCAAGTGCAGGCGTAGCCGCGTTGGAAGCGTTGACGACTATCTTGGGGCGTTCCGTTTTTTAGTGTTTCATCCGCACGACAGTATTTGTCGGGCGCACCAAATGCGGGAGCGATGCGGTGATCGTTGAACCGATTGGCGAAGATTTTGGGGCGGAGGTCGCGAATATTGACCTGCGAGACCTGAATGACGCGTCGTTTCCAGCGGTTCGAGACGCCTTCCGGCGCTACGCGGTTCTGGTTTTTCCGGGCCAAGACCTAAGTCAAGAAGACCAGGCGCGTTTTGCGGCACGGTTTGGACCGCTTGAAGCGGCGCCGTCAGCGATCTACCACGACGATGCCCGGCAACGGATGCGCGGCGACATTACGGATGTTTCGAATATCGATGACGACGGGCGGTTGTGGCGGCAAGACAGCCGTGTCCGACACCTGCAATTGGCCAATCAGTTGTGGCACACCGATAGCTCCTTCAAGCAGGTTCCAGCACTTGCGTCTTGTTTGTATGCCAGGGTCGTCCCGCCCGTCGGCGGGCACACCGCGTTCGCCGATCTGCGCGCCGCATTTGATGCGTTGCCGACCGACCGACAAACATTCCTCCGGCCCCTGATCGCGCAGCACACACTGATGGCCTCGCGGCGGCGGATGGGGTTCAACGATTTTACGGCGGAGGAGATCGCGGCGATGCGCGCGGTGCCCCAGCGCATGGTCCGCCGGTTGGAAGAATCCGGGCGGGAAACGCTCTATCTCGCCTCGCATATTGAAAGCATCGACCGCATGGCCGCCGATGACGCTGTGGATTTGGTGGATGCGCTGATCGCCCATGCGACCCAGCCGGCCTTTGTCTATCGGCACCGCTGGCGCGTCGGCGATCTCGTGCTATGGGACAATCGGTGCACGATGCATCGGGCGTTGGCCTTTGACGACATGCGATGGGGTCGCGACCTTCATCGGGCAACGGTCTCCGACGCCGCCAACACGGTCTAACAGACCGTGCGCGACCGCCGTACCGATCGGCGCAGGACGGCCTAACCCCGTCGAGAGACTACGAGGCTTCGCGCTTGCGGAAGGTTGCCACGTAGAAGGATTCAGGCTCCGCAAGGGCGGTCTTCGCCTCGCCGGGCTCCTGCACGACATACACCTCGTGCGGCACGATTTTTCCGACCAACGAATACCCGCGCGCACCGAATTCCTTGCGGTGGAACTCGAGAGCAGCGGCGGTGAACTCTTTGGCAAGGACGGTAATGGTTTCAGCGGTACTTTCGGACATGGTCTTCTCCTGTTTCGCCTCGCCGGTCAGGGCATTAATCGCCCTGCCGGAGAGTCCTGAGCTTGGTTATTCCGCTGCTTCGGCGGTTGCGAACTGGGCGTCCTCGGTCGAGTCGGCAAGTGCCGTGGTTGAGGCCGACCCACCCGAGATTGCCTGGGACACGGCATCGAAATAGCCGGTGCCGACTTCGCGCTGGTGACGCGTGGCCGTATAGCCGGCTTCGGCAGCGGCGAATTCCTGATCCTGCAGGGTCGCGTAGGCCGTCATGCCTTGTGCCAGATAGCCGGAAGCTAGCTGGTACATGCTGTGATTGAGCGCATGGAAACCAGCCAGCGTGACGAACTGATACTTGAAGCCCATCGCCCCGAGCTCTTGCTGAAAGCGCGCGATTTCGTCCGGCGCCAAGTTCGCCGACCAGTTGAACGACGGTGAGCAGTTGTAAGCCAACATCTTGCCGGGGAATTCGGCATGAATGGCATCGGCAAAGCGCCGCGCTTGCTCGAGGTTTGGTGTCGACGTTTCCATCCACAACAGATCGGCGTAGGGCGCATAGGCCAATCCACGGACGACACAGCGTTCGAAGCCCGTGTCTTCACGCAAACGGTAGTAGCCCTCTGGCGTGCGCTCGCCGGTAAGGAAAGGCTTATCGCGATCGTCCGCGTCGCTGGTCACCATCTTGGCGCTTTCCGCATCGGTGCGCGCAACAATGAGGGTGGGCACATCCATGATGTCGGCCGCAAGGCGCGCCGCATTGAGATTGGCAATGTGCTGGCGTACGGGAATGAGCACCTTGCCACCCATATGGCCGCACTTCTTTTCCGACGCGAGCTGATCTTCGTAATGCACCGCGGCGGCACCCGCCTCGATATAGGCGCGCATGATCTCAAAGGCGTTCAGCGGTCCGCCAAAACCTGCTTCGGCATCAGCAACGATGGGCGCATGCCAATGAATGTTGCCCTCGCCCTCCATGTGCTGGATTTGATCGGCACGACACAGCGCGTTGTTGATGCGCCGCGCGAGCTCAGGGCCGCTATTGGCTGGGTAGAGGCTTTGGTCGGGATACATCCCGCCCGCGAGATTGTTGTCCGCGGCGACCTGCCAACCCGACAAGTAGATCGCCTTGAGACCAGCGCGGATCATTTGGACCGCCTGGTTGCCGGTCACGGCCCCCAACGAATTGACGTAGTCCTCGGTGTGCAGCAATTCCCACAGGCGCTTGGCACCCGCCTCGGCGAGCGAGTATTTGATCGGGAGTGATCCACGCAGACGGGTCACTTCTTCAGACGAAAAGGTGCGCTCGATTCCTTCCCAACGCGGGGGCGTCTGGGGGCTGGCCTGGGTATTCATCGGTAGTTCTCCATGGGTTGGTCGGTAAGGAACGCAGCGGTTTTTGTGCGGCGCAGAAGAATTGCTTCGGTGCATTGTGAAATATTGACAATTTTTCTTATCGTCAATTAAGTTGATGAAATAAAAGGGAAAATATGTAAACTTCCGTTGAGCCATCAGGCCAGGATGTAAAGGTTGTAAACCCATGAGTCGTAAGGTTTTTGCAGGTGCGAAGATTCGGCGACTGCGCGAGCAGCGTGGTTTGAGCCAGACCGCGTTGGCAAAAATGCTCGATGTTTCACCGAGTTACCTGAATTTAATGGAGCACGATCAGAGACCGGTGACCGCCCCCGTTCTGATCAAACTGTCCGAAACGCTCGACGTTTCGATGCGCGCCTTTTCGAATGACGATGAAGCCCGCCTCGTGACCGAGCTGCGCGAGGTCTTCGCCGATGAGTTCTTTCGCAAAGCGCCGGTGAGCCCGAATGAAATCGAGGCGATCGCCGGGACGGCACCGTCGGTCGCACACTCGGTGATCGACCTTTATCGGGCGTTCCGCAGTGGCCGTGAGGAAAACCCCGGAACATCAACCGCGGATCTGGCACCGCGGTCGGAACTTTCGGCCTTTCGTCTCGCGTCCGAAGAGGTCAGCGACTTCATTCAGGAACAAGGCAACTATTTTCCGGATATCGAGACCGCCGCGTCCACGCTCAGCGACCAATTCGAGCGCTCTGGGATGGGGCTCTATGCCGCGCTTGAAGCGCACCTTCGCGCGGCGCACGAACTGGCCGTTGAGGTAGTGCCGCTAAAGCAAAGTGCCGGCGCACTGCGCCGATATGACCGTCCCAATCGGCGGATCATCTTGTCCGAATTGCTGCCAAGCGCGAGCCGTGGATTTCACCTCGCCCATCAGCTCGGCCTCATCGAGCATGATGCTCTATTCGATGAGATTGTCGGTCAAGCGGGGTTCCGCAATCCCGATTCACGGTCCCTTGCGCGGCTCGCCTTGGCCAACTACTTCGCCGGTGCCTTATTGATGCCCTATGACGCGTTTTTGGCCAGCGCGCAGGAGGCCCGGTACGACATCAACATTTTGGAAAACCGTTACAACGCGAGTTTCGAACAGGTTTGCCACCGACTCACTACCCTAAACAAACCAGCAGCCCGCGGCGTGCCCTTTCATTTCGTGCGGCTTGATATTGCCGGCAACATCTCAAAACGGTTCTCCGCCTCAGGCATTCAGATCGCCCGCTATGGCGGCGCGTGTCCGCGGTGGAACGTGCACGATGCATTCCTGACACCCGGCATGATTCGTACCCAGCTGTCGCAGATGCCGGATGGGTCGACCTATTTCTGCCTCGCGCGCACCGTGCGGAAGGCCGGCGGCGGATACCGTCATGCGCAAGACTATCTGGCGATCGGACTGGGGTGCGATACCACCCACGCCCATGCCTTGGTCTATGCCGATGGGGTCGACGTCGACAACGTCGATGCCGCACTACCGATTGGAGTCAGCTGTCGCATCTGCGATCGGATGAACTGCCGCCAGCGCGCCTTCCCGCCCCTGAACCAACGGCTTGATGTCGACGAAGACGTCCGCGGTCCATCCGCCTATGTCTCGGCAGACGATTTCGCGGATTAGGCGCAAGCAAGACCGGCGCCTGCCGGTCTTGCCAAGATCGTTGTGGACGCGGGTTTATCGACTCTTGATGTAGTCCAGCATGGTTTGGGCGTCTGAGACTTCAAAAGGATCGGTCGGACAATTGTCGGCGTAGCCGGGTTCAGCAAACAGCTTGGCGACCTCGCCGTCCTCGACCAACATCGAGTATCGCCAGCTGCGATAGCCAAAACCCAAATTGTCCTTGTCCACCAGCATGCCCATCTTGCGGGTAAATTCGCCGGACCCGTCGGGCAACATGGTGATCTTCTCCACACCCTGCGCTTTGCCCCACTGGAACATCACGAAGGCATCGTTAACCGAGAGGCAGATCACCTCGTCGATACCGAGATCTTTGAACGCCTGGACGTTGTCTTCGTAACCCGGCAGATGGGTTGAGCTGCATGTCGGCGTGAAGGCCCCCGGCAAGGCGAAAACGACCACGCGGCGGCCGGAAAAGATTTCGTCAGTGGTGCGGTCTTGCCAGCGGTAGGGGTTCGGTCCCTCCACCGTCTCGTCGCGAACTCGGGTTTTGAAGGTCACGTCAGGAATACGCATCGGTCTCTCCATTACTAAGGTTCTGAGCCTCTATTTAGAATTATTCTAAACTATGTCAAGGCCGCATTCAGGAGAATCTGCGTCGTCAATCCCAAGTCGTTAACCCCGCTACCTCGGACTGGAGAACATCGCCCTAAAGCATTTCTCGCCGTTCTTTGAAAACAGCACGGTCCGCGTGGCAGTGTCACGTTTCGCCCAACGCAGCTCTTCAAGGCGCGACAAAAAAGCTCGCCCAAGGCTGCCCGCAAGGTGAGAGCGTCGTTCGCTCCAGTCCAAGCATTCGCGGCATAGCGGCGACTTGTTGGCGCGAAGGGCGTCAATGTCGATCCCGAAATCAATGAGGAATGCGCTGCCGGATTTGGTCAGGGTTAGAACCTCTCCCTCCAGCCGAAGATATCGATGGGCAAGCAACCCATCGTAGAGCTGGGTGCCCATATCGCCTGCCAAGTGGTTGTAGCAAACACGCGCTTTGCGCATCGCCTCATCCTTCGGCCCGGTGCGCGTCCTTAGATGACCGTTGGACGCCGCAAGACCCATGAGGCCTTCCAGAACTTGGGCAACTTCGTCACTCGCGAGTGAGAAGTACTTGTGCCGCCCTTGCTTGCGGGGTCGCAAAAGCCCGCCACGGTCAAGTTTGGAAAGGTGGGCGCTGGCGGTCTGCAAGGTAACGCCTGCTTCACCGGCCAACTCGCTCGCGGTGAGAGCCTTACCGCTCATGAGGGCGGTCAACATGTTGGCCCGCGCGGGATCGCCAATCAGCGCGGCAACGTGGGCGATGTCAGGACCTTCTTTCATAGTTCGATGGTAAACGAACCATGAGAGTGGAGCAAACCGCTAGGGTTGGCGCCGCCGAACCAGCCTCTCCCCAGTGCCGTGACCCAGACCCAACGAAGAGGACAGGGAATGTACCGAATAGGGCTCGCGCTCCTCCAAATTCTTTGCCTCGCATTCGGCGTGACGAGTGCCGATGTTCAGCGTCAGCAGCCCACGAGACGGCATATGACGCCTGAGAGCTTCGGCCGCTGAATTCGCGAGGGGCCGCATGGTATGGCTGCGCCATGGAGGTCGATCGCAGCGGTAGGCCTACGGGACGCGGATTACGACCTTACCGATCTTGCCTGCACCAGCCATGTAGGCGATCGCGTCGTTGATCTCATCGAAGGGGTAAACCCGGTCAATGACAGGCTTGATATCGTGCTTGGCCATTTGGTCGAGCAGGGTGACGAACATCGTTCGGCTGCCGACGATGATGCCTTTGATCGTGAGGTTGCGCATGATGAGGAGCCCTAAACGTTTTGGCGGTTCGGGCGTGGTGGCCGTGCGGTTGGCCGAAACCGGGTTGGCCCCGATGTGTGCAGTGCAGCCCCCCGATGCGCTGGCCTCTAGGCATTGGTCAAGTTCGGCAAGGCCCACATTGTTGACGACGAGGTGCGCGCCTTGGCCGTCAGTGAGCGCCATGACGTCTTTCGACCAGTTGGGGTTGGTGAGGTAGTTGACGCCATCGTCCGCGCCGAGCTCTTTCATGCGCGCGAGTTTATCGTCGCTCGACGACGTCACAATCACACGGGCACCGACCATCTTGGCCCACTGCATGGCGAAGACCGAGACACCCCCGGTTCCAAGGGTGACCACGGTCTGACCGGGCTTCGCATTACCCGCTTCGACGACCGCATGCCACGCGGTAAGGCCGGCACTTTGCAACGTGCTGGCTTCTTCATAGGAGACGCTATCGGGGAGTTTGACGAGGGCCGCCGCGGGCACAACCGCTTGTTCGACCAAAAAGCCATCCTGCGTCATCGCGAAGTCCTCTTCGCGCATCGATTCGTCCCAGGCGCCATCGAGCCATCGCCAATAGTGGGTCATCGTGACGCGATCGCCTGGCGCAACATTGGCAACCCCGGCACCGACCGCCACCACATCCCCCGCATTGTCCGATAGCGGGATCAGCGTTGGCGCGATCGTGCGGCCAAATTGGGTGCCCGCCATGATCGACAGATCGCGTGCATTCAATCCGGTTGCTCTGACCTTGATCAGCGCCTCGCCGGCCTTTGGCGTCGGTATCGGACGATCGACCAGAGTCAGCTTGCCCGTCTTGCCGAAATCTCGAATCTCGTATGCTTTCACGATGGGGTCCTGACCAGGCGACGATCGGGTTCGCCAAACTTCATTTTTGTTCGAGCAAAATTCCCTGCCCCGAGACCTGATCGGTGATCCCGTTGGTGCGCAGCGCGTGCCAATAGGTCGCCGCATTGGCGGAGATCACTGGCTTGCCCAGCCACCGCTCGCCTTCGGCCGCAACGCGGGCCATCGGTAAATTGCTGCCAACTTGGATAATCGCATCAACGTTCGGGCCGTCCACTTCGGTTACAGCGGCGCGCAGGCGCTCTTCGGAGACCTGGCTGATGTTGACAGCGCTTGTCGCGCCCATGCCCTTCACGCCAACCACGTCATAGCCGTTCGATGTGTAGAAGGATGTGATATCGCGATCCGGCGTAAAGGGCGCAATCACGGCAAGCCGTTTGATTCCGCCGTAAGCCTTAAACGCTGCCAGCATGGCGTCTGAAGCAACGGTCATTTCAAGACCGGTGCGTTGCCGAACGGCCTGCTTCAGGTTCTCCCCCGCATTCTCGCCTTCCCAGAAGGCATCGGGCGCCACACCCATAATGAAATGATCGACTTCGCAGGTCATCAAGGTGGCGGCGGCATCGTCGACCTGCGAGGAAATGCGAACGATCTTCTCGAAATCTTCGTCGCTGTCGAAACTGAGATTGTCCATCGGGATTCGACCGATTTGATTGGTCACCCCCGCCGGCCGCATCGCATCCATTTCGGGCTGCACGGTCGTATTGGTGGACGGAATGATGATGCCGAATTTCATTCGGCTGCCCAGCGTGTCCTTCATGCCGTCACCCCTTTCGTGCCCGGATCAGAGCGCCAATTCGTAGCGCCACGACCTGATTCCGTATAAGGATTAGCCTCAGTATTAATACCTTCCCCTAGGATAGGGAAGGAGAGCCGGTCAGGACCAATGATCCGTCGCCTTATCTACTCTTCGAGCGCCGCAGACGACCTGAGTGAAAGGGACGTCACACAGATTCTCGAGTCCGCACGCGGGACAAACGGCAACCGCGGCATCACCGGTATCCTCTTCCTCGTCAATGGGGAGTTCCTTCAAGTGCTTGAAGGGAGTTCGGATGCGGTTTCCACAATCTACGAGACGATTGCGAAAGACCCCCGTCATGGCAGCGTCCAACTCCTCGTCGACGAGGAGGCGCCAAACAGGTACTTCAGTCAGTGGGCCATGGCGTATGCCCTCATTGACGACAACGAGGCACGCAAGATCGGCGGGAGTTTCAACGTCAAGACGGCCAGCGAGTTCGTTTCCTACGTCAAACGCCCCGACGCTTACCTGGCGGACCTCTTTAAGAACGTTCTGAGCGAAATCACGCAATCAGATGACCCCGACCGGGACTAGGAATGCCCGATCGCCGGGTGAGCCCGCTTTCTCGATGGATCACATGACCAGCGTCGTCTGCCGTCGTTTGTCGACTTTAGGGTGAGACGGCGACGATTGCCTTGCCGAAGTTTTCGCCGGCCATGAGCCGCGCAAAAGCTGCCGGTGCTTGATCCAACCCCACGACGACGTCTTCTTTTGTTTTGAGGCGACCTTCTTGGAGCCATTGGGCGCCGAGACGTCGCCACACCGGGAGCTTGTCGAAGTAATCGTAGACAACGATGCTGTTGAGCGTGGCCCGTTTGCCGAAAATGGGACCGAGCGACGGACCACCGAGGTCGGCCTCGCTGTTGTATTGCTCCATCATGCCGCACAGCGTAATTCGCGCGCCCATGGCGAGATGCCGCATCACGATCGCCAAGGTCGACCCACCCACCGTGTCAAAGTAGCGATCGATGCCATCGGGGCAGGCGTCTTTGACGGCGTCTCCCCAATTATTCGTGCGCCGGTTGACGCAAGCCGCAAAGCCGAGCTCATCGGTCACGTACGCACATTTTTCATCGGTGCCCGCAATACCAACAACCCGCACACCCATGTTGCGTGCGATCTGCCCGACCGCCGACCCCACCGCGCCAGAAGCCGCCGACACAGCAAGCGTTTGCCCTGGTTTGGGCTCGAGCGCGTAAACGAGGCCCGCATAGGCTGTGAGGCCCGGCGTCCCCAGCACGCCGAGATAGAGAGACAAAGGATAGCCCGCCAACGGCTCGACCCGATCCGCTGCCGGCGCGAGCGCTGCCGCCATGCCCTGAAGCTCGGGCGATCGCGCCTTCGCCACGGCATATTTCTGCCACCCACACCGCGCCGTGACGATATCGCCC
>Ga0055584_100007444_pt1 | contig 10738 bp, 10 predicted proteins | sample OSDHelmetaG_FD_58716 | JGI IMG/M metagenome (GOLD analysis project Ga0055584, IMG submission 58716) | Pelagic marine sediment microbial communities from the LTER site Helgoland, North Sea, for post-phytoplankton bloom and carbon turnover... | ecosystem: Environmental > Aquatic > Marine >...
ACGGCAGCCATCAAAGCCGTCATGACGAGGGCTAAAACGGCGGTTCTAAGGATCGCGATATCGCCTTTGGTGACGACTTCATCGAGGATGAATTTGATGATCAGAGGCGAGCAGATGGTCAACGCTGCGCCAATTAAGGCGCCCATCACCTGAACCGGAGCAATGCCCCCTAATGCGCTAGAAATGTTTGTGTCTTTTGGTTGTCTACTGCTCTCAGAGTGCTCGTATGGACAGGCGCCTGGGTCAAAAATCAGTGCGATACCGGTGAAGGCATCTAGCAACTCATCGCAACTGACTGTGATTCGACCAATGGCCGGATCATCAATGCAATAACCTTGGAATGTAATTTGTCGAAGAACGACAAAGTGCTCGAACTTCCAATGCAAGATACAAGGTAAATGAAGTGCTTTCAGTTCTGAAGGGTCGAGTTCAATACCTCGGCCCACAAGGTTGAAATGCTTAGCGTTGGCGAGTAGCTCGTTTGCTGACCAAGGCTGCTGCATGGCGCCATTTGCCTCAGTGAACTCCTCGAGGGTCGTCTGAGAGCCGTAGAATCGGGCGATCATTAGAAGACTCGCCAATCCGCAGTCGAAACGGGTCCGTTGTAGAATCAAATCATTGCGGGACAAAGTGTGATTTCTGCTCTGAGCGAACGATTTGGTAGAGTCGCTCGATCAAAGTTGACTCGCCGGTTTTAATCCATGCAAAGACTGGGGCTCCTGGAGAGAACGGGAAGACCTCGCCTTTTGAGTCCATCAGAGGTTTGGGGAGTGAGACGAGGGCCTCGAACCGAGCCTGCTCGAGGTGGCTGGGCCGGTTTGCCCAAACTGAGATGGGCCCGATTTTTTGAATGATTGCCGAAACGGTGCGCGGTGGAGTATGGCCATCGGTGCTCAGTTTTAAATCAATGGAGTCTCCGGGTTTCAGCACCGCTTGAGCGCTTTCGCTCAACAGCAGTTGAGCGCTCAAGGGCGGTGATGCGCTGCGAATTTCGAAGAGTTTGTCCTTGGTTTGGACAAGGTCGCCCTCTTGAACAAACTGCTGGACAAGTTTGCCAGACCAGGGGCTGCGCACGGGTCTTCGGTGGGGTAGTCGATCATCAAGCTCGAACTTTAGTTCGGCCAACTCAGAGCGTTGCTTGGTGAGTTTATTTTGTAGTTGAATTTTTTGTCGGTCGAGCGCGATCCGGGTTTGCTCAAGTTCGAAGTCTAAATTTTCCTGGGTAATTTGGGTCTGGGCGACGCGAATCGACTGTTGCATGAGCGGGTCACTGAGCCGCTGCCATTCGAAGCTGGTGAGGAGCCTGGGCCGTCCGAGTTGCTGAACCTTTTGCAGATTTTCCTGAAGCGTTTGAAGTCGTGTTATTTCAATATTTAGGATTGCTGTATTGCGAAGACGGTGTGCTTTTATTTTGGTGCGTTTAGAGATATGACTCAGCCTGAGGAGCTCTTGATCTTCTTTCCAGGTTCGCATCAATTGTTCACCCAATTGAATTTGATCCCTGATCCGATCAATTTCTCGTTGATTGTGATCGCTAGTGAATTCTGGTGCGATCTCGGCGAGGACATTGCCACGTTCGACGATGTTGCCCTCAGTGTGGTTGATGTCAACAATCTGCCCGGACTGGTGTGCGCTTACTGTTTTTGCCGGACGCTGAACGAGCGTGCCGTTGATAAGAGTTCGCTCCGGCAGCGGGAGGATGAGGAGGAGGATGCTGGTCATCAATGCGATCAGAACTGCCCCGGTAAACCACTGCTTAGTTTGGAATTGATTTTGAGGCGTCCAGCCAGAATTAGCAGCTCGGTGATACGCCCTCAAAGCGCGCGGACTAAACTTGGGTTGGGTCATGGCAACAAGATTTTGAAAACGGCTATCTTAGAGCGCGGAGGTTCCTGCAGCAGTGACCCAGCACTCTGTGTGCGGTAGGCTACAATAACTGTGAAGGCCAGCAAATGCTGTGGACCGGCGCGTCATGGCTTACAGCAGAGACCTTGACTCAATTTTAAAGATAAGATGGATGAAAAATGCATGAATCGACTGTGAACCTCTCCGGAAAGGTTGCTGTGATTACCGGCGCAAGTCGGGGGATTGGTGAGGCCATTGCCTATCGTTTCGCTCAGGCGGGTGCCAGCGTGGTCGTTACCGCAAGAACCCTAGACGATGGTGACCACAAATTGGCCGGGGGGATTAATAATGTGGTTGAAACCATCCGCAGTTTCGGAGGCACTGCAATTGCCATTCGAGCAGATCTTGGGTTAGAGGATCATCGATGTGAATTGATTAAAGCCATTGAGCGTCGTGTTGGTCCGGTTGACATTCTGATCAACAATGCTGCAGTGACCTACTTTACTCAAGTAGTGGATTTTTCGAAGAAGCATTTCGATCTGATGTTTAGAGTTCAGGTTGAGGCGCCTTTCCATCTCTCTCAGTTGGTCCTGCCCAGCATGTTGGAAAGAGGCCATGGCTCAATCCTTAACATTAGCTCCCACGCGGCCATTCACCCTGCGAAAGATGTGGGTGGTCGAGGTGGTACAGTTTACGGAATGTGTAAGGCGTCGCTTGAACGCTTGACCACAGGGCTGGCATCGGAAGTGTTTGGACAAGGTATCAATGTCAATGTCATCTCGCCAGGATTAGTCGCAACGCCTGGTACCCTGCATCACCATCTGATTACTGATGAGACCCCAGAGGAACGGGTGACACCGGTGGCTCATATGGCTGAAGCCTGTTTGTATCTCGTCAGTGCCGACCCCTCTGAGGCGACGGGATGGGTCGCCTACGCGGATGATCTGATGCAGCGTTTTAGTCTGAGTCCGGCAGTTTTACCGCCGCTTCAGGGTTTGTGAAGGTCATCCGGTTCCAGCGATAAGCAACCGCTGCGCTGATCACGTTGGCTGCAGCCCCCGCGAGAAAAATGCCAAAAACCTGCCACTGATTGCCCAGTAGGAAGGCCAGAGGAACGTAGATGATGAGCATTCGAAAAACCGAAATTAAGGTAGAACGCAAGGGGTAGCCCAGGGCATTGAAAATAGCTGAGGCCATCATAATTACGCCCCAGGTGCCGTAGGAAATTGGGACCACCATGAGGTACAGGATTGCGGCCTCGGCGACCTGTGGATCATTGTCGAAGAGATAGACCAAGGGCTCGGCTACAAAATAAAGTCCCAGAGCAACGATTAATCCCCAGTAGATGGACCATCGGAACGACAAACGCATGGCAGCGTCAGCGCGGTCGTGTGCTTTGGCGCCGAAATTTTGCCCGACGAAGGGCCCGATGCTTGCCGATAGTGCAAACAGTGGAATCACAAAGAGTCCCTCGACTCGGCTTGCGATGGCGAAGCCAGCGACTGTCGATTGACCATAGCCTGCAAGCAAAGAGACGATAAAGCCGCTCGAGACGGGTCCGATCAGATTGGTCGCTGTCGCAGGGATACTGACGACAAGAATGCTCCGCCAAGCCTGAATTAATGTTGTCAACTGTATCCCGGTAAACTGAATCAATGGGTATCGTTTAACGAGAATGTACAGAGTGACACAGCACGTCAAGACTCTTGCGATGAGATTGCCGAGTGCCGCTCCTGTCATGCCCAGTTCTGGGAAGCCTAGCAGGCCAAAGATGAAGATCGGTGCTAAAAGAACCTGTATCACGCTCCCTGCAACCATGAGGGAACCAGAAATTTTTGCATCTCCGGTTGCTCTGAGAGCATTTGCGCCGACAGACGGGATCGCCATAAAGAGCAGACTCAAATACCAAAGTTGCATGTAGTCTGAAACCAGCGGAAGCGTTTCCTCGTTGGCGCCCAACGCAGTGAACAGCCATGAAGTGGTCAAAAGGCCCAAAATCGAGACGATCACCATGATCAGAGCGGCCAAGGTCAGACCACCTGTCGCGGTCGTCTTGATATTGAATTGATTACCCGCGCCAACCTCGCGCGCGAGCACGGATGACAAACCAATAGAGACGCCGAGGGTCAGAGACATCAGTCCTGATGTCACCGGGAAGGTAAACCCCAGGGCAGCGAGCTCTGCCGATCCAAGGAGTCCTAGGTAATAGGTTTCGGCTAAGCCCGCGAGTAAGCTTGAGGAAATACCCAGCACCATGGGGAGCGTGAGGCGAAGTAATCCGGGCCCGATGGGGCCCGCAGTCAATCGTGCAGTTGCCTTCGTCGTCACGCTTTAAACGACTTCGATATCAGGGGTTTGCCTGACCCTGCCGATGGCGTCTTCGTCAAATGGGGTGAGCTGATAAACGTAATAGTTGAGCCAGTTCGCGAAGAGAAGCGCACCGTGGCTTTTCCAGGTGACCAAGACCGGTTGTTCCGGATCATCATCGAGAAAATAATGCTCTGGGATTTTTGGGGATAGGCCCGCTGCCTTATCTCGGAGGTACTCGTTCTTCAGGGAGTCGGGCTCGTACTCGGAGTGACCGGTAACAAACAAGTGCTTTCCAGATTTGTGAGCAAATAAATAGGCGCCCGCGGTTTGAGATTCTGCAATGATTTCAAGATCAGAATGCGCTGCGACGCTTTCTGCAGGTACTTCGGCGTATCGAGAATGAGGCGCCTGAAAAAAATCATCGAAGCCTCTGGCGATTGGCGAGTGAGGTCTTACAAGTTTGTGTGGATAGACCCCGGTCAGCTTCTCTGGCAACAGCTTTTTATCGATGTCGTACAAATGGTACATCGCTGCTTGCACAGCCCAACAGAGGAACATGGTGGATGTGACGTGATGCTCAGTCCAGTCTAGGATCCGGGCCAGTTGCGGCCAGAAATGGACTTGATCAAAGGGCAATTGGCCCAAAGGTGCGCCTGTGATGATCATTCCGTCATACTTTTTGTGGGCGATATCGTCAAATGATTTGTAAAACGACAGCATGTGGTCATTTGGAGTATTTTTGCTGGGCCGGTCGTCAATCCGCATCAGCTCAATCTGAACTTGCAGGGGCGTATTTGAGAGCATCCGGAGCAGATGAATCTCGGTTTCGATTTTCTTCGGCATGAGGTTCAAAATCAGAATCCTCAATTCACGAATATCTTGGATTTCTGCCTCGCTCGATTCAATACAGAAAATATTTTCCTGCTTCAAAATCATGGATGCGGGCAAAGCGTCCGGTATCTTAATCGGCATTGTGTCCTCGCAAAAAAAAACCCACTCAGCAAAGGTGCTAAAGCAGGTCCTTCGCTTTAGCCGTATTTATCACGCGCCCGCAAGCTGATTTCAAATCGGCGCAAAAAGAGTATACCGGTTTAGGTAAAAAATTTGTACTTGCCTGAGCTAGGCGACGCTATGGAGCATCACCGTAGGCCAGTTGTAAACGACGCATTCCTTTGAGCCAACGATCATAGTCGCCTGCTTTGCGCTGAAGGTAGGTCAGCACTTCGGGATGCGGCAACACCAGAAATGCCTCGGAACGCAAAGTCTCAACAACAGCCTCGCACAGCACCTCGGGATCCATCATGCCGTCAACCGAGGCAACGCCATCTTCATGGCCTGCGGTCATTGCGGTGCGCACGGCCTGTGGACATAACGCCGAAACTTTGATGCCCCGATCGCCGTAAGTGATCGCCAACCACTCAGCATAGGCCACTGCGGCATGCTTGGTTACCGCGTAAGGGGCTGAGCCAATTTGAGTCAGCAAGCCCGCCGCTGATGCGGTGTGCAACAAATAGCCGTCCCCCCGAGCGAGCATTGCCGGAAGTGCCGCGCGGGTTGCCCAGACGTGTGCCATGACATTGATTTGCCATATTTTCTGCCAGTCCTCGGTTTCCACTTCGGGCCCACCCGGCACTGAAATACCGGCGTTGTTGCAGAGTAGATCGATGGATCCGAGAGAGGCTTCCGCCGATGCAATCAGCGCCGTGACAGCCTCTTCAGACCCCACATCAACTGCAAGGTGCTCTGCACCAACTTCTTTGGCAACGGCGGTGAGTCCTGCCTCATTGACATCGGTTAAGTACAACCGCCCAGCGCCCTCGGCGTGAAATCTTCTCGCCATTGCTCGGCCAATGCCGCTGGCGGCTCCCGTGATGACGATATTTTTTCCAGATAGATCCATAATGTAGGTTTCTCAGTGATGAAGGGATTGGCGATTATGCCGTCTCGCTGATTGCTTCGCCGATGATGTTGAAAATAGTGGCGATCTCAGATTCTGAAATGATCAAGGGTGGTGAGAGCACGATGGAATCACCGATCGGGCGCACCCAGGCGCCTTTTTCGTAACAGCGTTTTGCAATTTCAGCACCTCTGGCCATCGGGGCATCTGCTCGGGGTGCAACCTCAACGGCGCCAAGCAGAGCAAAGCAGCGGACGTCAATCACATTGGGGAGACCTTTAAGGCCCATGGCGTGTTCTTGCCAGGACTCTTGAAGCGCTTTGGGCCGATCAAATAGTGCTTCTTGCTCATAGATATCTAAGGTTGCCATACCAGCTGCACAGGCCACCGGATGGCCGGAGTAGGTATAGCCGTGGTTGAGTTCGACACCAGGGACTTCTGTGTCCATGAATCGCTCAAAAATTGGGTCGGAAACAAAAACAGCGCCCATCGGGACGGTCGCATTAGTGATGCCTTTGGCGGTGGTCATAATATCCGGTGTGACGCCGAAACGCTCCGCAGCGGTACAGGCGCCAACTCTTCCAAAACCGGTAATCACTTCATCGAAGATCAGTAAAATCCCATGTGCGTCGCAGATCGATCGTAATGCCTGAAGGTAGCCAACCGGTGGCAGATGTACACCGCCTGCGCCACCGATGGGTTCGACGATGACCGCAGCAATCGAATCAGCGCCATGTAGTTCGACCAATCGCTCTAAGTCGAGGGCTAGCTCAGCGCCCTCGGGGGGCAATCCTTTTGCAAAGCGGTTGGACTCTAGCCCATGGGTTTGCCTGATGTGGTCAGTCCCCGGCAGCAGCAGGCCAAAGGGGTTGCGATTTTTAACGAGCCCTCCGACTGAAAGCCCGCCAAATCCCATGCCGTGATAACCCTTTTCACGTCCGATCAGGCGTTGCCTGCCGGCTTCACCGTTTTTTCGATGGTAGGCCAGCGCAATTTTAAGGGCGGTATCCACTGACTCAGACCCAGAATTTGTAAAAAAGACGTGGTTAAGGGGATCTGGTACATGCTGGACTAGCCGTTCCGCATAATGAAAGGCAATGGGATGACCCGAGCCAAAATTGTGCGCGAAATCCAATTTAGAAAGCTGCTCAGCAATCGCTTGATTAATCGGTTCGCGGTAGTGCCCTGCATTGACGCACCAGAGTCCAGCACTGCAATCGAGGGTTTCATGGCCTTGGCTGTCGGTGTAATGCATGCCGCGTGCCGAAACGATGAATCGAGGGTTTTCTTTATATTGCCTTTGTCCGGTAAAGGGCATCCAAAAGGCATCAAGGTTTTCGGGAACAAGATTGTGATCAGCGATGCTCATGGCTTAGTACTCATTGATTGGATGGCAGGCAGTAGTTGAGAAGGATGATCAATCAAAAGATCACAGCCTGTCTGCTCAAGACTGTGACGGGTTCTAAAACCCCATGACACACCAACAGCGAACAGCTTGCAAGCGCGAGCCGTTTGAATATCGACGGAAGTATCCCCTAACATCATGACATCCCTCGGCGCGAGTTGAAGTTGATCAAGCAGCACATTTCCACAAGCTGGGTCGGGTTTGTGGGGATAGGCTCCGGTGTAGCCGATGACGGCTTCAAAACGGTGTTCCGGGAAACAAATTTCAAGGCAAATGTCGGCTGCCAATTGGTCTTTATTGGTCAGGACCGCAGTGGGTACATTACCCTCCCTGAATGTCCTGAGTAGCGCTGGTATTCCGTCATAGATTTCGATGTTGTCCTGCCAGGTTGCATCATAAATTTCTCGCTCACAGGCTACCAGTGCGTCGATGACAGGCTGTGACCTTGCATCACTGGGTAGCGCTCGTTCGGCACATTTAAAGACTCCATCACCGATAAACGCGGCGTAATCTTCAAACCGGTGCTCAGGGTAGTTGAAAGTCTTAAGCGCCTGATTAAAGGCCGAGCCGATACACCTCAGGGTATTGAGAAGGGTTCCATCTAAGTCAAAAATGACACCCTTAAAAGGACTGACCGCTGGGCTGTAGGTTTTCGAAAGGTTCATGGGTGTCTCTGATTTTGGTTGGCTCAAACGTCGTTTGGCTGGATGGGTTGATTGTTTGTAAGGGCTGCGAATCCTATCTTGCTTCGTTCAACCTTGGGGCCTGTCTGTGCGGCTTGCGTCCCAGTGGCTCCGGTAATGAGGTTGAAGACAAAGTCAGGTTCGAGAAAGGCTTCAATCATGGTCATCGCATCTCCAGGTTGAGCGCTGTAGGGGCCCGGTTGGTTAGCGCCGGGTTGCCTCGCTTCCGTGAGCGCATAGTATCCCATTAATTGTTGTCGCAGGCCTTGAGCATCGCTACGAATTTTTCGAGCACGAAGGGTGACAACATTCAACTTTTGAGTGCGCTCAGTCTGGCTCAAGCGTAGGCAGAGGGTCTCCAGCGCAGATTGTGCGATGTTGAGTAGAGCGAGTTCACGATCCGCCCACTCAGACTGTGATGCGCTGGTTTCCAATGCAATTGATTTGAGTAGCGATCGATTACGCCAGATCGCGGTCAGAGGTTGATGATCTCGACCTAATCGCTCAAGGGCCTTAGGGAGGTCAAGATCGAGAACTTCCCGGTCTTCGCAAATCTCTGGACCCGGCGGCTGATTCTTATCGAGGCCCTGCCAGGGTGGACAGAGGCTAAAGGTCGACTGACCCATGACGTTTGCTTCGATAACAAGGACTCTGTTGGGGTTGGTTTCGGTATTGATGGTTCTTATTTCGAGATCCTGGTCGCTCAGTAGGACGACCTGCCAACGATCGATGCCAAGGGCAATATTTCTGAGCCGCTCAAAATGCAGCGTTGAGTCGTTCGTTTGTAGAAGTAGCGGTCCGATGAGTTCCGTGGCCACGGGATCTGGAAAAGGACAATCGTTGGAAGCGCACATCGCCCACCAAGTGGTGGCATCAGCGTGGGTATAGTCCGACCCTCCCAGATGCGACGGCCAAGTTGGGCACCTTAAACCTGCTTTGCCCATGCTTTGGTGCCACTGGTCGGTAGGATCACCTCTAGCCTTTCGAATCGGCATCAACCAGTGATCCTCAATGAGGCTTTGAAACTTTTTGGTCAATTGGCGATTCGGGTTAGCGTCCACGCAGTAGGATCTCCTTGGCTGCGTTTAGGCGGGCTGCCATTTCGTTTGAACCGCCCCTGTCTGGGTGATGCTGTTGCATCAATCGACGATGAGCTTGGATAACCTCGTTTCTAGAGCAAGCGCCTAAAAGGCCCATTAGCTTGAGCGCTTCTGACTCGGTCATTCCTTCGGGCTCTGGTTTCTGAGGGTTATCGGTTTTTTGCCAGTCCGGGTGGACGCGTTCCAAGTAGGCCTCGAGTAATTGGAGAGAATCGATGTCCTCACTGATGCTTTCTTTAAAGACTAAAAGCTCCTCAAGGGTGAGACTCGACAAGGTCTGTCCTTGGCGTGATCCTTCGAGAATCTCTCCATCCATCTGGCCTGAGTCGTGATCTAAGCGCATGGCAAGGTAACGGCTTTTGATTTGACTCTGGCCGCCAGCGTTGGGTCCTGCCTGTGCGCTGGCAACGCCCATCGCGGCTTTAATCGAGCGCCAAATATTCATCGCCTGAAACAGTCGCATGCCCATGGGCAACATTCGAGACACTACGGCCATAACCACTCCGAGACCCGCAGCAATTGGATGCAGTCGACCAGTTAAACCCAGAAAGATGAGCGCGCCAACCAGAAGCAGGCCGATATAGATCGCGAAAAATTGCCGCAGGTTTAATCTCTGCTTGCGCAGCAATGTTCGCAGCAGCCAAAACAGAGCAATGGCTAAGATCGTGCCGATAACGATACGAGGGATCATGTCGGAGGCAATTGCTGAAGCAGGGCTTTTAATTCGGTCTGCTTTTGGGCCAGGGCGTTGAGGGCTGAACGTCCGCCGGTAGCGTAAGCAGCGACGCCAGCTAATAACCGTTTAAGTTGACCGGAGCTGTTGAGGTCAAAGGGTGCAAAGGCCCCCCCAGAAAGCTTGGCCATTGCTTTGAAGGTCCGCGTCACCCCAGGATCTTGACCTTCTTGAAAAAGAAAGAGGGGCAGGTTCTTCAGTCCTAGCTCACCGGCTTTTGCGCAAAGGTCATCGACCTTTTCCTCGATTGCATCACCCACAAATATGACGGCTCGAAGCCCGGTTTGACGGTGAGTTTTTTCGGCATGATTCAGCAACCGCAAGATTTGAGTATGTCCGCCCTGGCAGCGAACTTGTGACATTAAGCGACTCAGTTCATCGGCGGACTGGCAAAACTGTGAGGTTTTGAGTTCTCGAAAGCCTCGATAAAAACACAGCTGAACAGCCAGGGATCGATGGGTGGCAACCGCATTAAACATTTCGTACTGGATGTGGCTGGCGTGATCCCATGTGGGCTCTCGAGAGGCGGTGGCATCCATTCCAAACATGATGTGCGTCAGCTCGTCTGATGCAACTGCAATGGGGTGGCGATCGGCTTGCTCAAGGAATTTCGCCACTGAATTCGATGGTTTTTGGGTCAATGATCCCGGGGATGGCTTCTTGCTCGTCATCCGCTAAGGATATAGGCTTTATTGGCGTCTGCAAGCTTGCAGAACAAACCAGCAAGGCGTGTCTTATGTCGGCTCAACCACAATTGGTTCTCGC
>Ga0055584_100007445_pt1 | contig 10738 bp, 12 predicted proteins | sample OSDHelmetaG_FD_58716 | JGI IMG/M metagenome (GOLD analysis project Ga0055584, IMG submission 58716) | Pelagic marine sediment microbial communities from the LTER site Helgoland, North Sea, for post-phytoplankton bloom and carbon turnover... | ecosystem: Environmental > Aquatic > Marine >...
CACGTCTGGGATCTCGAGATTACTGTGCCGGCTCGGTGGATGCGCTATATCAGCACCAAGGGGTTCATCGCCGTTGACGGCTCGAGCCTGACGGTCGGAGAACGCGACGCATCGGGCTCTTTTTGGATCCACCTCATTCCGGAGACCCTTCGACTGACCAATCTCGGCGAGAAGAACGAAGGCGACCGTGTGAACATCGAGCTTGATGCTCGCACGGTCGCGATCGTTGATACCGTCGAACGAGTCCTCGCCGAACGCGACGCCTGAAACTCAGCGGCCAAAGCCGATGACGTCATACCCCTTGTCCGTCATGCATTTGCGGACGAAGGCCTCATAGTTCTGAGGGGGCTGCGCGCCTTTCGAAAGACCGCGCAGCAGGCCCAGCCCTGCCCCGACGCCGGCTCCAATTGCGGCACCCTTTCCGGCGTTCCCACCGATGGCCCCGCCAATCGCGCCGAGAGCAGCGCCGCCCGCAGCACCTCCGACCGTGTTGCCGGCGGCGTCCGCGGCTGCGTTGTTTTTCTGCAGGTATTGCTGCGACAACGCCTGACAATAGGCGATATCCTGCTTCGCCTGAGCGTCACCGACCTGGCGCAAATGAGCGTTCGGATAGAGCTCCGGCTGGGGGTCTCTGGCCGAACAACCAGACGGCAAAACCAACATCGTTACCAAACCCAAAACACTGACGGTCATCCCTGTTTTCTTCATCGCAATCACTCCTAAAGTTTCTTCTCCGGCTTATCTTGGCCTTTTGTTCCGCCGGGGGCAACGGGAGACCCATCGAGTGGAAAATGACAAGCAATGGCATGGCCCGGATCCCGATCCGACAATGACGGCTGCTCCTGACGGCAGCGATCAGCGGCATAGGGACAACGGGGGTGAAACGCGCATCCCGAAGGTGGACGGAGGGGGCTTGGCGGCTCCCCGGCGAGTTGCACCCGTCCCTGGTCCACAACGCCGATTTCCGCCACCGCGGAAAGCAGGCTCCGGGTATAAGGGTGGCCCGGCCGCGCGATCAGAGCATCACGATCAGCCAATTCCACAACACGACCTCCATAGAGCACCGCAATTCTGTCACTGAAATGTGCGACCACGCGCAGGTCATGGGCCACGAAGAAGTAGGCCAGTCCCCGTTCGCGCTGCAAATCGGCCAGCAGGTTCAGAACCTGCGCTTGAACGGATACATCCAGCGCCGATACAGGCTCGTCCAAAACGATAAAACGCGGGGACACCGCCAGCGCGCGAGCGATGCCGATCCTCTGGCGTTGCCCACCGCTGAATTCGTGGGGGAACCGCCGCCGGTGATCGGAGGAAAGCCCCACCTCTTCGAGGAGACGCGCAATGGTGCGAGATCGTTCTTTCCCCTCTGCCAGTCCATGAATATCCAGACCTTCCCCGATCAGATCCTCTACCCGGAATCGAGGGTCCAGCGAGCCCACCGGATCCTGGAAGACAACCTGCATTTCGCGTCTCAGCCGCTGCAACTCGAGGCGAGGCAACTCTGCCAGATCCTGCCCATCGAAAAAGACCTGACCGGAGGTCGGCGGCAGCAATCGCAGAAGCAATCGGCCGAGGGTAGACTTTCCGGAGCCGGACTCCCCGACTACGCCCAAGGTTTCTCCCGCCGCTATCTGAAGGCTGATATCGCGGACAGCCGGTACCATCCTTCGACTCCAACGACTGCGGCCGGTCGCAAACGAACGTGAAACTCCGCGCGCCTCCACAAGCGCCTGTTCCCTCTTCACAACAACTCTCCGGGCATCAAGCGATGCTGACAAGCGACGAACCGAGAACCCGCGAGGTTCTCCAACTCGGGCTCCTTCGGCGCACATGCAGCGGTCACCCGGGGACAACGATCCCGAAAGCGGCAACCCTCGGGGCGCTTGCCAGGCTCCGGAACCGCGCCCGGAATCGCGACCAGACGGTCGCGACGCTCGTAGAGCCGGGGAAGAGAGTCCAATAACATGCGGGTATAGGGGTGTGCCGGTGCCGCAAAGAGATCTTCCGTCCGCGCCCGCTCGATAATGCGGCCCGAGTAAAGCACCGCAACTTCACTCGCCCGCCGAGATACCACACCCAGATCGTGGGTGATGAGAAGCACACTCATGGAAAACTTTTTCTGCATTTCGCCCAGAAGGTCCAGGATCTCGGCCTCAATGGTCGCATCCAGGGCGGTCGTAGGCTCATCCGCGATCAACAACTTGGGCCGACAGACCAACGCCATGGCGATCATCACGCGCTGTCGCATTCCGCCCGACAACTCGTGCGGATACGCCGACGCCCGATTTTCCGGATCGGGAATCTCTACTATCCGCAACATCTCGACCGCTCGGCCCCAGGCCTCGCGCCGTGAAACTCTTTCATGGTGCCGAACCACCTCTGCTATCTGGCGCCCCACCGTAAAGAGTGGATTCAACGACGTCATCGGCTCCTGGAAAACCATCGAAATCTCTTTGCCCCGCACCCTGCGGAATTCCCGCGCGGAGAGCTGTAAAAGATCTCGCCCGGCGAATTGAATCGTTCCCGAGACCACACGTGCAGACGGGCTCAGAAGCCCCAAAATCGACAGGGCAGAGACGCTCTTGCCCGAGCCTGATTCGCCGACCAACCCGAGGGTGGCCCCCGATGAAAGATCAAATGACGCTCCATCGACAGCTCGAGCAACCCCGTGTGGCGTGTGGAAATCCACCACAAGGTCCGTCACCTGCAGAATAGGGGCTCCCTTCATCGGTCAAGAACTCTGGTTTGGGGATCGAATCGGTCCTGCAGACGATCACCCAAAAAATTGAAAGCCATCGTTGCCACAACGATCAAAATACCCGGGGTCAGGACCCACGGCCTGTAATCAAGATTGGTGAGATTCTGCGCGTCGCGCAGCAAGGCTCCCCAACTCGTTCCCGGCTCCTGGATCCCGACCCCCAAAAGCGACAAGGCACTCTCGCCGAGAATAAATCCGGGAATCGCCAGAGTGGCCGCAACGAGGGTGTAGGAGAAAGTTGCCGGCAGCACATGCTGCAGGACGATTCGCGTGGGAGAGGCCCCGAGCGCACGGGCCGCCTGCACATAATCTCGTTCGCGAATCGATGCCGTCATGCCACGAAGAACCCGAGCCAAACCGGCCCATCGGATAAAGCTCATCAAGGCGACCAGCAGAAAGAACGTTTGCACAGGCGATAGCCCCGGCGGAATCACGGCAGCGAGAGCCAGAAGGAAGAAAAACGAAGGCAAGGCCATCATCACCTCGCACAATCGCATCAAGAGATGATCAACTCGCCCGCCGGCATATCCCGCCACCACCCCGACAAAAATCCCGATTGTGAAACTGATCACAACCCCGACGATACCGATCGACAGGCTCACACGACCGCCGAACAAGACGCGGGAGAAGAGATCTCGCCCGAGGGCATCCGTCCCCAGCAAAAAGACATTTCCATTCCCCGGCTCAGGCGCCAAAAGATGTCCGTGGACGAAAAACTGCAGAGGGATTCGCTGCTCGAGGTCCACCCTGTAGAGACGGCGCATGGGATCGACCAGGGTCTGAGGATGGACGTAGAGAAGACTTTCCGAAATCCAATTCTGAGGCGGAGAAAGGTGGAGAATCATCGGCGGCGCGTCGGGGGACTGGCGGTCCTGAGTCTCCGGTGAATGGAACGCGATCCATGGTGCGAAAATAGCCGAAAAATAGAGCAGAAAGAGGATTGCCCCACTGAGCCCCCAAGAGGGCCCTCGCCATGCTCGAATGCGCATCACGAATCTTCCAGTCGCTGGAAATCGATTCGAGGGTCCACCCAAACGAGGAGCAGATCGGCCATCAGATTCCCGAACAGCAGGAGCAACGAACTGATCAACACCGATCCCATCACCAGATAGATATCGAGAGAGAGAACCGCGCCCAGCATCAGCGATCCCAGCCCCTGCAGGTTCATGACATTCTCGACCAATGCGGCGCCACCGAGCAACGCCCCCAACTCGTAGCCGGCAAGTGTAACGAAAGGATTGAGCGCATTCCGCATTATATGGATGAAGAGAACTCGTCCTTCCCCCAAACCTTTGGCCCGGGCCGTGCGCGCAAAGTCCGAACGCTCCAGTTCAATAACCGCACTGCGCATCAGGCGCATCAAGCTCCCCATACCGGCCGTTCCCAGCACGATCGTCGGCAGAACCAGATGGTGCAATCGATCAGCCACCTTGGCGAGCGGTGCGAGTTGCTCATAGTCCAGCGAGAAAGTCCCACCCACGGGGAACCATCCGCTGTGCAACGCCCAGCGCATCAGGAGAAAGGCGAGAAAAAAATTCGGGATCGACATCCCGAGAAAGCCCAAAATCGAAAGAATTCGATCCGAGAGTCGACCGCGACGAACGGCGATCCAGACACCCAGGGGAATCGCAAGAGTCCAGGTGAAGAGCGCCGCAGACAGGGAAAGTATCAAGGTGTTGCCGGCGCGTTCCGCGATTAATGTGAGCACACTGACCCGATGAGAAAGGGAAACGCCCAGATCCCCTTGGACGGCCTGCCAGAGCCACTTTCCGTAGCGCAGCAGCAGCGGATCCCCGTATCCAAAATCAGCCTTCATCGCCTCGATTGCCTGTGGCGAGATCGAGGGATTCATTGCGAGAGAATCAAAAAAGTCGCCCGGGGCGAGTGCCACAACAAGAAAGGAAATAAAGGTAATTCCCAATAAAAGGGGAATCATCGTCGCCAGACGATGCGCCAGAAAGCCAACCATAGGTCACTGCGATATCAGCATGCCGCGTCGAGTGCTTGCTCTGCACGAGCCTTCGCACGTTTTATTACGTGCCCGCATATGCTTAATGCCCATGAAGACTAGAGGGGAATCGAACATGGCGAACCTGAAATTGAAAGAGCTGGAAGAAGCGCTGGAAGTGATGTCGGACGGGGGCTCTGCCGCGGCCACACGCGACAAGTTTGTCCGGCTGGGCGCTTTCCATTCACGACGAGGGATCGGCAATTTCACAACTCTCGCCAAGCGCGTCTATACCCTCAGCGGCGGCTTGCAGCGCGAAGGGCCGCCGGCCGCAGCCTTTCAGGCCCTTTGGGGTGATTTCATGCACCAGCGCCTCTCGGAGGACAGCGGGGGTAAGCTCGACGAATTGGCACAGGCCATCAACGAGCACCTGGATGACGCGGAGAGAATCAAGGAAGGGGCGCAGGCGGAATTGGAGACCGCCCTCGAAAGTTACGAGAGCTTCCTCGCCACCAAAGTCGGCGGCCCTGCCGCTCGACTCGACACCCTGCAGAAAGCGCTACCTGAGGTCGCCGAGATCCTGCGCGCCAAACCCGTACAAGATGTCGTGGCCGAACCCGATGCCCAAGACGACGAAAACTGAGCCAATTCAGGACAAATGAGCCCTCCGAAAATCCGTTTCGGTATTACCCTTCCGCAGCATAATGCCTCCTGGGAGGAAGCAAGATCGACCGCAATCCTTTGCGAGGAAATCGGCTTTGACTCCCTCTGGGCCGTCGATCATTTATTCAGCATTCCTGACCCGACGGATACGCTGCTCGAAGGCTGGACCGAGATCACCGCAATTGCCGCGTTGACCAATCGCATTCATATAGGCCACCTGGTGCTTTGTATGAACTACCGGCACCCGGCTCTCCTGGCGAAGATGGCTGCCACGCTGGACCAGATCTCCGCGGGGCGGTTCATCCTGGGGCTGGGCTGTGGATGGCATGCCGAAGAAGCTCAGGCATACGGCATTCCGTTCCCGCCGGTGCGCACTCGTTTGCAACAACTCGACGAAGGCATCTCCCTGATCAGGACCATGTGGCAAGAGTCTCCCGCCGAGTATTACGGAGAACAGTTCCAGATCGAAAACGCATATTGCCAACCAGCCCCCCTGCAGAAACCGCACCCCCCGATTCTGGTCGGTGGGGGAGGCGAGAAGGTCCTGCTCCGGATCGTCGCCGCACAAGCCCAGATCTGGAACAATCTTGGTATCGACCAGCCACAGCTCGAAAGAAAGACACAAATCCTCCGGGAGCATTGCGACGGCGTGGGCAGGGACTTCGCCGAGATCGAAATTTCCCAGCAAACAACGGCTGCGATCGGCGCCACCGAGGCAGACGCCCGGAAGGCAAAAGAAAAGATTCTGACGGATCTGCCTTTTCTGGGCGGCGGCGAAGACTGGGTGATCGCCGGTACACCCGAGCAATGTATCGAGCGTGTACAAAAGACGATCGACGCAGGAGCCACCACCCTGCTTCTCAATTTCGGTCGAAATCCCGCTCACGAGACCCTGCGAATGTTCGCCGAAACCGTGATGCCGACATTTCGCTGATCAGTTCGACCGAGCCCTTGCCGCCATGCTACCCAGAGGCATGACCATCTTCAGATTTGTTTTCGCCCTCACTCTGATCGGCACGCTGGCGCCGGAGGTTTCGCAAGCGGAATGCCTGGTGCCACCCTATCAGGCCAGCTTCGAGGTCAAGGCAATCGGCATCGACACCGGCGCGAGTCACGAAAAGACAACTCGCACCGGAGATCGTTTCGAGATGGTGACGCAAGCCGACGCGCACGTTCTTTTCTACCACCGGAATGAGGTGGAAAAGTCGTCCGGCGTCATCGCCGGCACGCGTCTCGAACCTGAGGTCTATAGCTGGAAAACTGTCGACGGAAGCGACGGCAAGGTGAAAGTCAAGAAAGGCCATCTCGACACCCTCACTGTCGGCCTCCAACTACGTGTCGATCTCTCTCGTGGTAAACTCCCCAAGAGTGTCCAAGTCACTGACGGCAACGACGATACACGGACAGCAACTGTCGAATTGCTACCCGGCAATAAAAAACTGACCACGAAAATCGGAGATTTCGAGACGCAGGTCGTGAAGGTCACGGGGCTGCCGCTTATTCGTGAGCTATGGTTCGACACCGCCGACCGCCATCGCCTCGTGCGCATCGTGGTTCACGATACCGCGGTCGGCAAGGTGGAGATTACGATTTCGGAATACAAGGAGCTCGCCTCCGCTTGTGTGATCGAGTCCTGATCCTCCGAGGTCATTGCCGCGTCGAGACACCGCCTGCCGCTCAGAGGAATCCGCCGACTTTATGGGTCTGCAGACTGAGCCGCCATTGTGGGTGATCGCGACAGTATTCGATCGCCATTTGCATATTCCTCTTCAGGTCAGGACCATCGAGCGGCTGCAGAAAGAATCGATCAAACCTGAGCGATGAGACACTCTCGGGCGTCACTTTCTGAGGAAAGACCAGCTTCAACTCCTGGCCTTCCTGTAGAACAAGATCCGCCAACGTCTTGGGACTCACCGTCACCCAATCGATTCCTGCGGGTAGTTCGAGCGTACCGTTCGTTTCGACAGCGACCTCGAAGCCCGCCCGATGACAGGCTTCCACCAACGGCTCGTCGAGTTGCAAAAGCGGTTCGCCACCTGTGAACACCACATAGGGTGCCCCCTCGGACCCCGCCGAGGGGGACCAGGTTTCGGCAACGGCCGCCGCAAGATCATCGGCAGCAGCAAAGACGCCCCCGCCCGGCCCGTCGGTGCCGATAAAATCCGTATCGCAAAAATCACACTTGGCTCCGACGCGATCCTCTTCGCGCCCGGTCCAAAGGTTGCAGCCGACAAAGCGGCAGAATACCGCGGCCCGACCGGCCATCGCACCTTCCCCCTGCAGGGTATAGTGAAGTTCTTTTACGGAGTACGCCATGCGTAAATCCTTCTACACTGCGCGGAAGGGCCTCGCATCCGTCGCCAACTAGCGATATCACCAATAGCCGTTGACTTCTTCCAACCAAAACCCCACGAACCATCCGCGCCTCCCCCAGATCGATATGGTGAAGGGCTGGGCGATTATCGGCGTGACACTGATCCACTCGTGGGTGCTCGCCGACTCCCGATGGATGACCTTTCTCTTCTATCATTCCGTCCCGGTTTTCCTTGTTCTTTTCGGTCTGAATTCGGAAGGCTGGTTCGAACGGCACGAAGGAAAGCACCGTCTCCAACGATGGTACGGGCGCGGTTTCCGACGCATTCTCATTCCCGCATGGGCGAGTTGCCTGGCTTGGTGGGCGATCGTGATCATCCTGCGCCCGCCCGAAGAGATGGTCCGGCTGAAACTGACGCTGCCCTTCTGGCACCTGATCGGGTGGTTCAAACAAATTGGCACCAGCTGGTTCATTACGCTGATCTTGCAGCTTTTTGCCATATTCCCGCTCTTCTTCGCCTTTCGCCGCAAATTTGGCTGGACGGCGCTTCTCTTTACCGCGTCAGCGATCACTCTGCCGATCACCATGTTCCCCCTCGACGTCAAGGGCGTTCTGGGCGATGCGGGGTGGCTGATCTTCGCACCTCGGTTCGCGATTCATGTCGCCTTCGGCATGTGGCTCGCGGCCCGCGTCGATCGAATAGGTCCTCGCTCCGTTGTTCTCGCCGTGCTCGTCCTCCTGCCGCTATACGCGATCGAAGATCGGCTGATTCTTCCTGAATGGTGGCGCGTTGCCGACAGATTTCTGGAAATGCCGCTCTCGGTCGTCCTGCTCGCCGGAATGGCCGCGCTCTCGCGAATCGCCTCGATCGAAAAACCTCTATCGTGGCTCGGACAACACTCGTGGGGGCTCTACCTCGGCCAAATGCTCACCCACAACGCGTTTCTCTACCGCTTCGGGGGTGGCTGTAATCTCTATGGGTGCAGTGAGGGAATTTTCGAACGCTGGAACCTCTGGATCTATTCAGGCGTTCTTCTCGCAGGATCGATCGCCTTTGTCTGGTTCGGGAACTGGCTTGTCGAGCAGAACGAGCAACTCCGCCGCAAGGGTTGGGCACTGCCCTCGCTGGCCGATTAGCGATCATTCCCAGGAGCCGAAAGACGCCGGAAGCCTGACCTCCGCATGTTCACTCAGGCGGGACAGGTCGGCCCGCTCCAGCAAATCATCCAGCGAGGATAGAGGCTGGCTCCGGTCCCCATTCACCAGACCCAAAAGGGAGGCCATTTGTTCGACAATCCTCAAGGGATCGTCACCAGCAAGCTTCCTCGCACCTAGTTGAAATCGACGAGAGCGTTTCGCCAAACGACCACCCTCCCCGTCCAGGACCATCGGCAGATGTGCGAAAGTCGGCGCAGCGGAGTCGAGCAGTCGAGCCAGCAGGGCCTGCCGCGGTGCCGAGGAAAGAAGATCCGCGCCCCGAACCACCTCGGTCACTCCCATCCGCAAATCATCCACGACTACGGCAAGCTGATAGGTGGTCACGCCATCGCCGCGCCGCAGGACGAAATCACCGACCTCTCGAGACACCTCTTGCTCAATTTGCCCCTGCCACCGGTCGACGATGGCCATCGTACCCGAGGGTACCGCCAGACGAATCGCCGGAGGACGGCGAAAGTCCCGGCGGCGCATTCCAAAGGCACGGCAGCTGCCCGGGTAGACCGTATCGCCCTCGCCCGGATGAGGTGCGCTGATCTGGTCCGCAATCTCCCGTCGGGAACAGTCGCAGTAGTAGAGAAGCCCCTTTGCCTCGAGGTGGGCGAGAGCAGCATCGTAGAATTGGCTCGCCTCGGATTGCACATGAGGCGCGGACGGCCCACCCGTATCGGGGCCTTCATCCCAATCGAGACCCAACCAGCGAAGATCTGCCATTTGCTCGGCCGCGGCCCCGGTCACCACGCGCGGCTGATCGAGGTCTTCGAGACGAAGAACCAATCGGCCGCCCACCTGTCGGGCGGCCAACCACGCGACCAACGACGCGGCGAGACTGCCCAAATGCAGCGCTCCGGTGGGGGACGGAGCAAAGCGGCCGACATAATCTCCCATTGCATGGCCGTGCTACAACAGCGGCGGTCGGGAAGCTACGATACCTTCATGGGTAGCTATCCCGAGGGACATCGCGCATTCGATCTGAGCGGGAAAACCGCTGTCATCACCGGCGGAAGCCGTGGGCTCGGCCGTGAAATGACATTGGCCTTCGCGGCACACGGCGCAAACGTGGTCATCGCAAGCCGAAAATTGGACGCCTGCAAAGCTCTGGCGAAGGAAGTGCAGGAGAAAACCGGCCGCGAGGCCCTGCCGGTCGCAGCCCATGTGGGGAACTGGCAGGAATGTGACCAGCTCGCGACCACCGCACTGCATCATTTCGGCAAGATCGATATCCTGGTCAATAACGCCGGGATGTCGCCTCTCTACGCCTCCCTGCCGGAAGTCAGCGAGGCGCTTTGGGACAAGGTGATCGCGGTCAATATCAAGGGGCCTTTTCGGCTCTCCTCGCTTTTCGGAAGCGCCATGGTCGAAAGTGGCGGCGGCACGATCATCAACATCTCCAGCATTGCCGCGATCGCACCGACAGCCAGCGAAGTTCCCTACGGCATCGCAAAGGCCGGACTGAACAATATGACCGCGAGCCTCTCGAGAACCTTTGCTCCCAGCGTTCGGGTCAACTGCCTGATGCCGGGGCCGTTCCTCACCGATATCAGTGCGGCATGGCCCGAAGAGGCCCATGAGCACTTTCGCAAGACAATCCCCCTGCAACGAGCCGGCAACCCTGACGAAATCGTCGGTGCCGCGCTCTATCTGGCCAGCGACCTTTCGAGCTATACGACCGGAGCCGTCATCAAGATCGACGGCGGCAGCACCCATGCCCCCGCATAGGTGCCGTCGGGATCTCAGGCCGCAGCCGAGCCATCCTTTTTCTGCTCGCTCTGCTGTTCGGTCTGATACTTCGAAAAGTTCGTCCGAATCAGCCAGCCATCCTTGACCTTGCGTCCCACAG
>Ga0055584_100007446_pt1 | contig 10737 bp, 8 predicted proteins | sample OSDHelmetaG_FD_58716 | JGI IMG/M metagenome (GOLD analysis project Ga0055584, IMG submission 58716) | Pelagic marine sediment microbial communities from the LTER site Helgoland, North Sea, for post-phytoplankton bloom and carbon turnover... | ecosystem: Environmental > Aquatic > Marine >...
CCGGTGTAGGTCGCAACACCAGACTTCGACGCATGCGAGCGAGCGCCACCGAGCTCCTCGAGTGACACCTCTTCGCCGGTGACGGTCTTGACGACGTCTGGACCGGTGATGAACATGTGTGACTTCTCCCGGACCATGAAGATGAAGTCGGTCATGGCGGGGCTGTACACCGCGCCGCCAGCGCATGGTCCGAGAATCACGCTGATCTGGGGGATGACACCAGATGCCTGCACGTTCCGATAGAAGATTCCGCCATACGCGTCGAGGCTGACCACACCTTCTTGGATCCGCGCTCCAGCCCCGTCGTTGAGTCCGATCATGGGGGCACCGACGCTGGCCGCGAGATCCATCACCTTGTGTATCTTCTCGGCAAAGACCTCGCCGAGCGCTCCACCAAAGACGGTGAAGTCCTGGCTGAACAAGAACACTTTCCGGCCGTCGATGGTCCCCCAGCCCGTCACGACACCATCGGTGTATGGGCGCTCTTCGATTCCAGAGTCGAGGGCTCGATGTCTGGCCAACATGTCGAGTTCATGGAATGACCCGGGGTCGAGCAGATACTCGATACGTTCGCGAGCGAGCAGCTTGCCCTTGTCATGCTGTCGCTGCACGGAGCGTTCGGAGCCCGCGTTGCGAGCCTCGTGTTGGCGGCGCTCGAGATCGGCGATTCGGTCACTCATGGACGGCTGCGACATGAGTAGCGAGGCTAGCCGGGACGCCGATCGGTAACCTCAGTCGCCATGGCAGAACTCAACAGCGTGTGCGTGTTCCTCGGCTCGTCAACAGGTTCCAATCCTGCAAATGCGGACGCGACAGAGGCGATGGCCCTCGAGCTCGTCAGCCGGGACATCACCATCGTGTATGGAGGTGGCGCCATCGGCTTGATGGGCCTGCTCGCGGAGACGGCACTCGCGGCAGGCGGGCGCGTTGTCGGGATCATCCCTCGAAATCTCTTCACCCGCGAGGTCGCTCATCAGAATCTCACCGAGCTGATCGAGACCGACAGCATGCACGAACGTAAAGCGCTCATGTACGAACGCTCTGACGCATTCGCTGCCCTCCCGGGTGGTCTCGGCACGCTCGATGAGTTGGCCGAGATCGCGACGTGGCGCCAGATCGGATCACACGCAAAGCCGGTCGGGATGCTCAACGTCGACGGATACTTTGGCGCACTCCTCTCATGGCTCGACCGGGTCGTCGACGATGGACTCCTCAACGAAGACAATCGAGCATTGCTGCACAGCGCAACCACTCCATCGGCATTGCTCGATCTCTTCGCCGCTGACGATCGTTCGACCAGCCCGAAGTGGGACTCGTGAAATGGGTCTGGTTCACGCTCGGCTGGATTGCAGTCGTCATCGGCGGAATCGGCATCGTGGTCCCTGGACTTCCCACGACGGGGTTCATGGTCTTCGCGGCGTGGTGTTTCTCCAAGTCGAGCCCGAGATTCGAGCAGTGGCTCCTGGACCTGCCTGGCGTCGGTCCTCTCATTCGTGACTACCGAGCGGGCCTGGGCATGCCAAAGCGCGCAAAAGTCACGGCGCTGAGCATGATCACCGTCGCTGTCACGATCAGCGCTCTCGTCGTCGACCATTGGGTCATTCGATCGATCATCATCGTCGCCGGTGTGATCGGCCTCTACTGGGTCGGTTATCGAGTGGCCACTCGACCCGAAGAGAGAACCTGACCGCTTCGACCACACGCGTCACAAGACCTGTTGTTAGCCTGTGCTCAACCCTGGTTACCCAGGGGTAACCAGCACACGCTTCAGGAGCCACCATGGACCCCACATACTCCGCCGAGGCCGAATCCTTCCGCACCCGGATCACGACCTTTCTCGACGAGAACCTCCCCGACGGCTGGACTGGGATCGGCGCGCTCGATCGTGCGGCGGGTCACGAATTCAGCCTGGGGTGGCGCCAGAAGCTCGCTGCCAACGGCCTCCTCGCGCCCGCCTGGCCGACCCAATACGGCGGCGGTGGGCTGAGCGAACTCGAACAGGTCATCTTGGCCGAAGAGTTCCAAAAGGCAGGAGCACCAACAGGCAGTGGCAACGACGCCTTCAGCATCCAGATGATCGGCAACACGATCCTGAAATGGGGAACCGACGAACAAAAGAACTCCTTCCTGCCCCGAATCATCTCCGGCGAGGATGTCTGGTGCCAGGGCTACTCCGAACCAGACGCAGGATCCGATCTGGCCGCACTCGGATGCCGGGCGGTGCTCGACGGCGACGAATGGGTGATCAACGGTCAAAAGATCTGGACCTCGGCTGGGCAACTCGCGAACTGGATCTTCGTCTTGTGCCGTACCGATCCCGACGCTCCGAAACATCGCGGCATCAGCTTCATGTTGTGTCCGATGGATCAGGACGGGGTCGAGGTCCGCCCGATTCAGATGCTCAGCGGCGATGCCGACTTCAACGAAACGTTCTTCACCGACGCCCGAACACACAAAGACAACGTCGTCGGCGAGGTCAATGGCGGCTGGGCGGTCGCGATGACCCTTCTCGGATACGAGCGTGGTGAAGCTGCCGCCACGATGCCAATCGCCTTTCGCGCCGAGTTCGACAAGCTGGTCGAGCTCGCAAAAATCAACGGCAAAGACACCGACCCGGTCATTCGAGACCGCATCGCTTCGCTGTACTGCGAGGTCGAGATCATGCGACTGCTGGGGATGCGGACGCTCACGAAGTTCCTCAACGGTGGCCAGCCGGGTCCTGGCGAGTCCACCTTCAAGCTGTACTGGAGCGAGTACCACAAGCGGGTCACCGAACTGTCGATCGACATTTTGGGTATGGCAGCCCTCACCCCCGGCGGGATCGCCAAGACGTCATTCCATGCCGATCTGCCTGGCTCGGAAAACGATGCAGCCTCTTGGGTCGGTGCGTTCTACAACGCCCGCGCCGGCACCATCTATGCGGGAACGTCTCAAGTGCAGCGCAACATCATCGGTGAGATGGTCCTCGGGCTGCCCAAGGAGCCGAAACCTACACATGCCTGACCACTCGTAGCGTTGACGTTCGAGCGACTAGACGAACTCGGGCTCTCGGGTCGGGGCGTCGGGGTCGGCTAGCCCCGCAGTGCTCGCCGCTGGAGGCTCGTGATGGCCACCTTCGACGTTGAGGTTCGGCAGGATCTTGTCGAGCCATGACGGCAGCCACCAGTTCTTTGCGCCGAGCAACTGCATGGTCGACGGCACGAGGAACATACGAACGATCGAAGCATCGATCAGCACTGCAGACGCAAGGCCAAGGCCGAACAACTTGATGATTCGATCGTCTTCGAAGACGAAGCTTCCAAAGACGACAACCATGATCGCGGCAGCTGCCGTGATCACTCGGGCTGTGGCGGCGAGGCCGTCGGCCACCGAGTTCACCGGATCGCCGGTTCGCTCGAATTCTTCTTTGATTCGGCTGAGGATGAAGACCTCGTAGTCCATCGAGAGACCGAACACGATCGCGAACATCATCATCGGGAGGAAGGGTTCGATCGGGGCAGGGTCGATTCCGAGCACGCTCCCGAACCAGCCCCACTGGAAGATCGCAACCGAGATCCCATAGGCCGCGCCGATCGACAACATGTTCATGATCACCGCTTTCAGCGGCACCAACAGCGAACGGAAGACGACCATCAACAGCACGAAAGACAACGCCAGAACAACGGCAAAGAAGAGCACGATGCGTCCAGACAAGAACTCGGTGAAATCGATGTTGGCCGCAGTCGCGCCAGTCAACTTCGGTTCGATCGCCGAGTCGGCCACCGCCACAGGAATTACGTCCTCTCGAAGACGGAAGACCAGCGCTTCGGTCGCCTCGTCCTGGGGAGATGTCGTCGGTTGCAGCTGGATGATGACGGCGGTTGGATTCACAGGATCGTTGGGCTGGGGCGGCGAGGCGAAGGCCACTCCTTCGTCTGCATTGAGCGCCTGACTGAGGCCAGCGAGAACGTCGAGATCTTCCGGCGAAGAAATCTCGGTCACGACGATGAGTGGGCCGTTCGCGCCTGGACCGAAGCCCTCGGCAATGAGGTCGTATGCCTGGCGCGTCGTGGTGTCCTCGCCATAGTTGCCTTCATCGGAGAAGCCGAGGTTCAGACTCAGAACGGGGATCGCGAGAACGATCAGCACTGATGCTGATGCGATCATCCAGAACCAGGGGCGAGCCTGAATCATGTGGCTGAATTTGAACCAGATGCTGTCTCGAAGTGCGACCTCCTTGCGAGGAGGTAGCTCCTTCTTGAGCGGCCCGGCGAAGGGTAGGTACCCCGCCACCGCAACGATGATTGCGAGGGGAAGCGCGAACAGGAAGGGTTGGATGCTGAGGCCGAGGCCGAGAAGGGCAACCGCCACGAGCGATGCTGCGATCATGCCACGCCAACGCGTCACATTGACCCGCTCACGAACGAGTCCAAGAGCTGCTGGAAGGAGGGTGATCGACGTGAGCATGACGATCAGCACGGTTGCTGCAGCCGCGTATCCGAGCCCGCTGATGAAGTCGAGACCGATGAGCAGAAGGCCCAGGAGCGACACGACAACGGTGGCGCCCGCAAACACGACCGAGCGTCCGGCAGTGTCCAGCGCGACCATCGTTGCGCCTTCTGGCTCGAAGCCATCTCGCAACGCTTCGCGATATCGGTTCACGATGAACAGCGCATAATCGATGCCAACACCAAGGCCGATCATCAAACCGATCGTGGTGGCGAATTCGGGAACGGTCGTGAAGTTCGAGACGATGGCCATCAGTCCGAATCCGCCGGCGACTCCGAGTACCGCCACGCCGATCGTGGTGCCCATGGCCAGTACCGAACCCATTGCGACGATCAAGACGAACACTGCGAACGCCAGGCCGAGCAGCTCGGATTCCGGCGGCTCGAACTCGACCAGAATCGCCCCGCCCACCTCGACCCTGAGGCCTTCGATCTCAGTGAGACCCTGAGCTTCTATCTCTTCGGCAATGTGCGCACCCATCTCGCCTGACTGCACCTGGTCGACGTCGGGCGGAAGGCTCAACTGGGCATAGGCAATCTCACCGGCACGCGGGCCTTCTGAGGAAATCAGGCCTGCACCCTCAGGCGAGTATGGCGAGCGGATGAACATCCCTTCCAGTTCACCGTCGGGCCCAGTCTCGGCCTCGAACGAATCGAGAAGTGCGGTCACTGCTGACTGCACCTCAGGATCGTTGACGCCCTGCTCGGCCTCGAACACGATCGCTGCGCCAGCGCCTGCACCCGCTCCACCGAAGTGCTCTTCCAGCAGGTCGAATCCATCGTTGGACTCAGAATCAGGAATCGTGAAGCTGTTGCTGAACGATGGACCGATCGCTCCAACGGTTCCGAAGATTCCGAGAAGGATGAGGAACCACGCGCCGATGACCCGCCACGGGTTTCGATAGCACCAACGAGCGAGATTGGAATACATACAGAACTCTCCACATGGACGGCGTAACGCTACGAGAGCGTAGCGATGATTTTCGTTACACTCAGTCCAAACGGTCAATTGGTCACATGTCACACTCGCCGACAATGGGATTAGGGACCATGTTCCGTATGCATATTACGCTACGGTGCCGTACTCTTGCACTGGTCGGTAGCTCCAGTGGGCCACCGAATACCACCATCTGTCGATCAACGTTGAGGCCTCATGGCTCGTCCCCGCAGTGAATCCGCACGCCAGAAGGTGCTCGACGCGGCGTTCGAGGTCATTGCTGACGCCGGAGTTGGAGGTTTCACCGTTGACGCTGTGTCGAAGAAGTCCGGTGTCGCGAAGACGACGATCTATCGTCATTGGGAATCGGGCAACGAACTGCTCTTCGACGCAATCGGCTGCGTCGTCGAACCGTTTCCGACTCCGAACACGGGCTCACTACGAGACGACCTCATCGAGCACTACACACAAGTCCTGCCGTTCATGGAAGACCCGGGCAACGTCCGGCTGATGCTCGGAATCCTGGCGCGAAGTGCAGCCGACGAGAACTTCCGCAGCCTCAAGAACGAGTTCGCCCGCGAACGCCAGAACCCCATCCTGACCTGTCTCGAACTCGCGCAGGGGCGCGGCGAACTCCCTACAGATCTCGATCTCGATCTCGCAATCGACGTGATCGAGGGGCCGTTCGCCACCAAACGCCTGATGCGTGGTGAGTCGATCGCTCCCGAACAGATTCCGACGTACATCGACGCGGCGCTCTATGGCCTGAATGGTCGCTCGACGTCCGAGGACGAACTCTCGTAGGTTGCCAGGGATGAAACTTCCCGTCATGCCGCCGATCAAGCCGATGCTTGCAAAGGCGCTGGACGAGCTCCCAGAGGGCGAACTCGCCCTCGAACCGAAGTGGGATGGCTTTCGTTGCATCGTCTTCAAAGACGGCGATGAGATCGTTCTCGGTAGTCGTAACCAGAAGCCGTTCAACCGGTACTTTCCGGAGCTGTTCGACCCGCTTCGTGCATCACTGCCAGATCGGTGCGTCGTCGACGGCGAGCTGATTGTGTCCACCGACGGAAGCTTGGACTTCGACGCGCTCGGACAGCGCATCCATCCTGCCGAGTCGCGCGTCAACATGCTGGCCGAGACAACTCCCGTGTCCTACGTCGCATTCGACCTCCTTGCGCTCGACGACCAGTCCTTCATGAACACCCCGTTCAAGGACCGCCGGACAGCACTCGAGGCCATCGCACCCTCGTTCACCGACACGATCCACCTCGCCCCGATGACAACCGACCGCGCCGAGGCCATGGAATGGTTCCATACGCTCGAGGGCGCGGGCCTCGACGGCCTCATCGCCAAGCCACTCGATGGGTTGTACGTGCAGGACAAACGCGTGCAGTTCAAGCTGAAACACGTCCGGACGATCGACTGTGTCGTCGCCGGATACCGGATCCACAAGTCCGGGGACGGTGTTGGATCATTGGTGCTCGGGCTCTATGGCGCCGACGGATCTCTGAATCATGTAGGCGTCTCGGCCTCGTTCACCGCGAAGCGCCGAGTCGAACTCCTCGACGACATGGCTGATCTGATCCTCGACGACGTCAGCGAACATCCATGGGCGAATTGGATGGAGCCCGAAGCCCACGCCGACGGCAGCATGCCTGGCGCTCCCAATCGGTGGAGCGGCGCGAGCGGGCGCGATCATTCATGGATTCCCGTGCGACCCGAGCGAGTGGTCGAGGTCAGGTACGTGCTCGCCACAGACGGTCGATTCCGCGGGACGACACGCATGCTTCGGTGGCGGCCAGATCGGGAACCCGAATCGGCCACGATGGATCAATTCCCAACCCTCGAATCGGTCGACATCTCGACGGTGCTCACCTGAGCAACACCATCTGCGAGTCGAGTTCCGAGGACGGTGGGGGACTTCAGTCGGTGCCGTCGAACGCAGCGCCCAGCTCATCCATGGCCGTCGCCGACATCGTGGTGTACAGCAACTCGGCGCCGCGGAATCGGCGAGCCTCTTCGGCCAGCGCGTGGACGTGGACGTGATCGGCGAGGATCACGACGGCCGAGATTCCTGGCTCGACCACCTCCTTGAACCAGTTCACCCATTCGTCGGGAACCCCGAGGTCGACGACCTTGGCCGCCACTGCCCCAGCCCCGGCGCCGATCCCGATACCGGCGAGCCAGCCGACGGGTCCGCCGACGAACAGACCAAGCAGGCCGAGCCACACCCCACCACTCAATGCCGCCCTGCCGGGCGTGGGATCGATGGTCTCGGTCACCGCCACCTTCCCGTCATCCTGCTTGGTGACGATTACCGCGTCCTTCAATTCCAGGACGCCGTCCTCGCGCAAGCGGGTCATGGCGAGCAGGTACTCCTGCGCCTTGAGCCGGCTGTCGAACGACACGCCGATGATCACCGGCGCACCGGGATCGGACACCACCCGGTCATCGTTGTCCATACCGATTCGTAGGGACGGATCGGGCGAAGCGAACGCCGGCGTGTTGTCGGACTCATCAGTCATGCCATATTTCTACCGTGGTGAGACGGTTGCGACGCTTCCGGGATCGCGAATGGATTCTCAACAGAGCTGATGTTTCCGGTCGCAACGTCTGATTCAGGCCGCCGGAGAGTCAGCAAATGGAATGATCATTCGTGGCACAGCATCGGCGGCAATGTCGAGAGCCCATACGTCGTAGACGGGCTGAGCTTCTGTGCCTTCGGCGTCGTTCGGCAGGGCGTACAAGATCGTGTCATCGTCTGCCCATTCGACTTGGTCTTCGACCGATCGGCTCTCGCCGAGGTCTCGTCGCGCTCCCGTCTCGATGTCGATCGCTACGACCTGGAACCGGTCTTCCCGCCATTCCTTGGCCACGATCGTCGTTCCGTCGGGCGATACCTCCGGGCAGGTCGCGTTCTCGAACACCACATCAAGGCGTGAATTCGAGACTCGACCCTCGACGATCGACGTCCCATCATCTACGCCGAGCGTTGCGTAGAAGAGGTCACTGTCCACGAACGTGACACCCCAGTAGTTCGCCTCGAGATTGGTGATACGTTCGCCGTCGCGATAGGAGGCGAAGACCTGCTCCAGATTCGCCCCAATACTCCGGTCGACCGAGATGAGCTGCGTTGTCGTGGCGAATTCTCCGCTGTCGAGGTAGCTGTGGCCGAGCGAAAACCCTGTCCAGGCAACAACCGAGCCATCAGGGGATACCGCAGCACGGCTAGGCAGATTCACGCTGAACCGAAGCCGAGGATTGAGGTCGGGATCGAGCAGCAGCCCACGTCCAGATCCTCCGAGTCCTGCCGTCGCAGACAGGCAGATGCCGATCTGTTCGTTCAGATCGAGGCGCGAACACTCGAGCTCGGTGATGTGTCGCTGCCCTTCTGGGTCGATGTACCCGACACGGCCGTACTCGTCTCCCGGTACTCGGTTGATGAACGCAAGTGCGATCTGACTCGGATCGATCGAGGGACTTGGAGTCACGGTCGTGGCCGATGGTTCCTCGAGCTCGGAGGGGAGCGACCCCGTTTCATCCGGGGCGAGGGGCAGTGAGGACGGTGGTTCGTCATCGGGCTCGGCGAGATCGTCGATCTCATCGTTGCCGAACTCCGAGGTGAATTCCGTTGGGTCGAACAGCTCGATCTGTTCCTCGGCGCGGGCTTGTGCTTCCTCTGTCTCGTCATCGGCGCTCAGTACGGCTCCGAAGAAATACACGGCTCCGCCAGCGAGCACCAGGAAGGCTATGGCGAGGAGGCCAAACGATGCCGGCCCACCGGTCGATTCGTCGGCGCTGGTCATGGCGTCCTCTACACCTTCGGTGTCCTCGGACGTGTTGGATTCGGCTCCGTCAGGTGAACTGCTCATTGATCAACTTCATTCGGTGACTCGCGAAATAGTGCAAAGACGGTGACGACAATGACGCTCACCAAGAGGCCGCACAAGACGACGCTCAGTGCACTATCGACACCAATCCGGTGCCAGATGAGGCCGAAGCTCAACGCCGACACCATTCTGGCAACAGCCACAACCGTGGTCAGGAGCGCAAGACCACCACTACGGAGATGGTCGGGGATGACGCCTGCGGCAAGCGCAGGTAGAACTCCATCGGTTGCCCCGTAGTACAGCCCGAGCAGCCCGAGCACGATCACGATGGCCAACACCGATGTCGGTTCGAACAGGAGTATTGCGTAGACCGCAGCGAGAAAGAGTTGGCCAACAACCCACACCCGAGCGCGCCCGACATGATCGGCCAAGCGGCCAAGCGGGGTGGCCGTCACCAAGAACCCAATGGCGGTACCAGCAAAGAGCAGCGGGAACCAGCGAGTACCGATGCCCGACAATCCGATCTCAGACGTTTCCTTAGAAGCCTCCAAGATCACGAGGTAGGCGAAGGAATCTCCGATCGAAAACAGACCGAAGGTGCCGCCGAGGATGAGGATGCGGCGAAACCCGCGATTCTCCCAATGGGCTCGCATCGACAAGAGCATCGGGGTGGGTGCGTGTGGCACGACCGAGGCCGGATTTCGAACCCACGTCATGATCACGGCAAAGCCGACCATGCCGAATCCGACACTGAGGAGGAACACAGCGTCGTACGAGCCGGGCAGAGCCCACAGAATCCCGAATGCGATCAACGGCCCGAGAAGAGCTCCTGTGGCGTCGAGCGTTCGATGAAAGCCGAAGGCTGTCCCCCACGCCCGTTCTGGGGTAGCCAGCGAGATCATTGCGTCTCGGGGTCCGGTGCGAAGACCTTTGCCGAGCCGGTCGGCAAGGAGAAAAGGGACCGCTGGGAGGCTTGCGATCGCCGAACCCACGAGACCGATGCGGGTGAAGGTCGAGAGGCCATATCCAAATGCTGCGGTCTCCTTTGGACGGCGAGTCCGATCGGCGACCAGACCGCCGACCATCCGAAGGAGTGCGTTGGCAAGCTCATACGCAGCCTGGAAGAGCCCAAATGCGGCCGGTGAGAACCCGAGCTGAACGGTCAAGAAGATCGGGATGACCGCAGCGACCATCTCGGAACTGATGTCGCTGAAGAAGCTCGTGAACCCCAGGGCGATGACGGTGCTGTTGAACGCGCCCCGCTTCGACGTCTTTCCGACCGCCTTGTCCGGACGCACCCCCAAGCCTGTGTACACATCGTTCTTTTCGGCACGAAGGGGGTGACACTTCAGGGATAGAGTCGACCCGTGGCCTACCAGTCTCTCTATCGTCGATACCGGCCGCAGACCTTTGCAGAGATCCGCGGCCAGGAGCACGTGGTCAAGGCGCTGAGGAATGCGGTTCGGGATGATCGAGTCGG
>Ga0055584_100007447_pt1 | contig 10736 bp, 10 predicted proteins | sample OSDHelmetaG_FD_58716 | JGI IMG/M metagenome (GOLD analysis project Ga0055584, IMG submission 58716) | Pelagic marine sediment microbial communities from the LTER site Helgoland, North Sea, for post-phytoplankton bloom and carbon turnover... | ecosystem: Environmental > Aquatic > Marine >...
GGCGGTTAGTGCGGCTCTGGCGGCTTCGTGGCTGGCTGTCCCGGATATGCGGGGCAAGGGCTGGGTTGTCGTTCCGCCGTTGACATTATTTGCCGTCTTTGTTTTCTGGAATGTAATGCGTGCCTATGCAGAAGGGTTTCATATTCCGCATGAGGCATGGAATTTTTGTTCTTCTCATGCGCTTGCTTTTGGGGCATTGCCCGTGGCAGGGCTGATATTGCTTTCCCGTCAGGGCGCAACGGTTAAGCCACATTTGACAGGCTTTATGAGCATTCTGGCGGTAGGGGCAATGGGTTGGCTGGCGCTGCGTTATGTATGTGCTTCGGAAGATGCCGGGCATATTTTTATGTATCATTTTGCCCCTTATATTATTGCGGGTGGATCATTGGGCGCTCTTGCCCGGCGGCTATACCGCTGGTAAAGTTCCAGTATGAAAGTTTGTATTTATCAACCAAGCAAAAATGCTATGCAGTCCGGCCGCGCCAAGGCCGGCACATGGGTTTTGGAGTATGAAACCGTAACAGCACGCAAGCCCGAGGCTCTGATGGGCTGGACGGCGGCGGGGGATACTCTGAATCAGGTCAGGCTTAAATTCAAGGATATGGACGAAGCCATTGCCTTTGCACAGAAAAAAGGCTGGGACTTTACTGTGGCGCCCCTTCATGACCGCAAGGTCAAGCCGCGCAATTATGGTGATAATTTTCGTTACATTCCGCCCGCAGACGCGGTATAAAAAGGCGAAGACTCCGTAGCTCAACTGGATAGAGCAACTGCCTTCTAAGCAGTAGGTTGCAGGTTCGAGTCCTGCCGGGGTCGCCAAACAAAATCAACGGCTTAGACGAGCGTTACGTTAAGAAATACCTCTTTGAGGCCATTTTTGCCACAAAATACCAACTCTCCTTAACCCCAATAAAACCTACGTTTTCTGACCCGGTCCGTTTCGCCTTGTGGCAAATTTGTGGCAAAAATAAATTTCCATTTCTCCTTTTTTAATTGATGCAAAAGAAAGCCCTCCCGTAGAAAAGTCGTACAAATGGCGTTGTTTATGGGTAAGGTTTAAAAAGGCTTTTAAAATACTGGCTCGTATAGAATAGACTTGATTTTCGACGATATTGTTGAATTTGTAGCATTTTTCGACAAAAACAAATGGATTTCGACGATCTATTGAGTTATAGTGGTTTTCGACGATACTCTAATTTATAGGGCATTTTTCGATGCAAAGGGAAAGGTTTTCGACTTATGTTGCTTAATTCAAAAACGCCAGTCAGCTTTCAGGGACACCTTGTTCCTTCTGGCACAAGACTTATCGGTTGGTCAGCGCTTGTTCATGCGCTGTCCATTCAGGCCCCCGTGCGCTGCCCCTGCTGTGTTTCCGACAAGCATGTTAGCGGTAGCCATAGAAAAGAGGATAACTGGACCATTTTTGATAAAAGATATGGGAGCGGCAATGGGTTTGAGGATCATCTAACCTTTGCCCTGCGTCATGAGGATATTGATCTTCTCATTTTGAAGCGGGCATTTGATGCCGTTCCACAGACCGTTGTCGAAGATTTTGTCCGCGCCACGCCGACCGGGACGCTGGCACGGCGTGCATGGTTTTTATACGAGTTTCTTACAGGGCGCACCCTGGATTTGCCGGATACGACAGGAGACCTTACAGCAGTTGATCTCCTCTATTCAGACGGTTATTTCACCGGCAAATCGGTGCTGTCAAAACGTCACCGTGTGAGGAATAATCTACTCGGTACCGCGAAGTTTTGCCCGATGATACGCAGAACGGAAGCTCTGGAAGCTTTCATTCACTCAAACCTTTCTGAAAAAGCAAAAGAGATTGTAGGAAAAGTCGGTGCTCACCTCACTGCGCGGGCGGCAAGCTTTATGCTTTTGGCTGATAGCCGCGCCAGTTTTGAAATTGAAGGAGAACGGCCTCCGCGCAATCGACTGGAACGGTGGGGGCAGGCCGTATCTCAGGCGGGTAAAAATCCGTTGTCTTCGGAAGAAATAGTCAGGCTTCACGGAATTCTGATAGAGGACACGCGGTTCGTGCATGTCGGCTTGCGTCCTGATGGTGTGTTCCTGGGCGAACGCGATACTGAAAACAACCCGATACCGGAATTTATTGGCGCGCGCCATGAGGACCTTCCTGATCTGGTAGCAGGAATGATTGCTGCGAACAACCGTATGAATGATGATGGACTGGACCCTGTATTACAGGCGACGGCAACAGCATTTGGTTTTGTTTATATCCATCCGCTTCAGGATGGAAATGGGCGTTTGCACCGTTACTTGTTTCATCATGTTCTGGCGGAAAGAAAGTTTACGCCGCCAGGTATGGTTTTTCCCGTGTCATCCGTCATATTTGATCGGATCGATCAATACAGGGAAACGCTGCAAGGACATTCCGGACCATTAATGGAGTTTATTGAGTGGCGCGCCACGGCAGATCATAATGTTGAGGTGTTAAACGATACAGCTGACATCTACCGTTATTTTGATTGCACGGACGCCGCAGAATTTCTGTTTGCCTGTGTTCAGCGGACGGTAGAACACGATCTTCCACGCGAGATCGAATATCTGCGCAGAAACGATGAATCCGTCCGGCGGATCATGGATGTTGTTGAGATGCCTGATAGGCTGGCGCAAAATCTGGTAATGTTCATCCGGCAAAATAAAGGAACTTTGTCCAAAAAGCGTCGTCAGAAGGAATTTGCTGCTCTTAAAGATGAAGAGGTTATTTCTCTTGAAAAGATCGTGCAGGAGGAATTCGAAGACTTTGAGGATAAGGAAAGCTAAAGCGTATTCTGAATTCATCAATCAATTTTACGTTTTTTAAACCAAGTGACTTTATTTTTGATTTAACTCTATTCACTAGAGGATTCATTGATCACCATCATTTTTTAGGGGGTAACATTCGTGTGCCATTTGCGTTCAAGAAGAAGAAAGCTTGATCAAGCTTGCGACAAACGCCCATGTGCCTATACAGCCGGTGATCACCGTGACAACGATCATATTATATTCAAGATAGGGGATTGTTCCGGTGACGGCGTAGAGAAAGCTGGCAATCGGCGGAATGATTGCAAACGGCGCATAGCGGGTGATGGGGATTTGATCGGCAAGCTCGGGAAGTGGTTGCCCCGCGCTTTCCTGAACCTTGTTTTTTTTGAGTGCAAAATAGATCAAAATCAATAACGGTGGTAAAACCAAAGCTGCCAGAGGGTGTTGTGGGACGGTGATCAGCAAAAACCAGAGCGTTGTTAAAATGACGGCTGTCCAGATTTCCCGCTTTTTGAATGTTAGGGGGATTTGTGCCGTCCTCTGCCAGAGCAGGTGCCCTGCCACGAACAGGGTTGTGAGGACACACCCATATAGAAAAAAAGATTCTATACTGACTTGAAGGGAAGCATCCGCAGAGCGCCAGGTGGCAGCCCATAACCCCCAAAAGATACCGGCAAAAGCGGCGAGACGAAAAGTAGTGCTCCGTTTTCTCAGTGCTAGTCGTGTGCCGTATAATCCGACCATGACGGTAAGCAAGGCATGCCAGGAGAGTCCGGTCACTGGAATTGATAGAGGGAAAGGCATGTCGGCGATGCCAAACATGGTGCTGACAAATATACCTTCAATCGTCCAGCCGAAAAAACCTCCTGCAAGAAACAAGGCGGCTTTGTTTCTGATATTGAAGTGTGTCACAAGGATCAAGAATAACCACGCTGCGTAGCAGTACAGGGATACGGTTATTATATAGTTGGAAACAGAATCCGTGCTACGCACCAGACCGTAGAATAATGCTTCCGACACCAGCCAGAAGATAAGCCCGGTTGCAAAAACGAGAAGCGATTTTTGTGTAAAAGCTTGAAGCCAGGTAGGGGAAGTCTGTGTCATTACTTTTTGCCCGGAGTTTACAGGTATGAATAGCCTTACCAATTTACACTATGCGCGCCCGAGTTCAAGAATATGTGAGTGCGAATGCATAAAGAGAAAAAATACTAAAAAAGCATGCCGATCATTTTGGTCTGATTGTCTTCTGTGCTAATCTTTTGTTGACACTTTTTTCCTATGCTGGGGATGGATGTGTTTTAGCAAGAAAGGGCACGGTCGATGAGCAAGACCAAATTCTGCCAGGGAATTTCAGATATATCAGATAGTTACGCGGCTTTTATCCTCGATCAGTGGGGCGTGCTCCATAATGGGGAAAAGGCTTATGACGGGGCTGTTGATTGCTTGAAGGAGCTGAAGTCGCGCAACAAGCATATTATTATTCTGTCTAATTCAGGCAAGCGGGCTGATGTAAACAAGGAAAAGCTCAAGAAGATGGGGATCGGCCCCAGTCTTTATGATGTGATTGTTACCTCGGGTGAGATGACATGGCAGGGCCTGAAGGATCAGGACGAAGGCGTATTTCAGAATCTCGGTAAAAAATGCTTTTTGATGAGCCGGGGCGGTGATCGCTCTATTATTGACGGGCTGGATATTGAGGTTGTCGATGATATGAACAAGGCTGATTTTCTGTTGATCAGCGGCTCTGATGCGCCCGAGAAAAATATGGTGGATCATTATGAGCCTTTGCTGAAAATTGCGGTGCGCCGTCGGTTGAAGGCACTGTGCGCCAATCCGGATAGTCGTGCTTTGTTGGGTGCCGGTTATGTGATGGGACCTGGTTTGATTGCGCGGCGTTACGAGGATTTTGGCGGTGTCGTGCATTATATCGGCAAACCGCATAAGCCAATTTATCAACATTGTGTGCAGATGCTTCAGACCCAGAATATATATCCGGGTGAAACTGTCATGGTTGGTGACACGATGGCGCATGATATTGTTGGTGCGGAAACGGTGAACATGGATACGTGTCTTGTTAAAAACGGGATTCATTATGGCGCTTTCAAGACTTGTCATACGCCCCTTGAGGTTGATAAGGCTTTGAACACTTTGACGCTCCAATACAACAATGTGCGGCCAAGTTATCTGGTGGATCGCCTGAAATGGGGGAAGCCATTGCCTGACCGGAAGCACAAAAAGCGCAAGACAGCCTGAGTTTTTACAAGATATTGTGGTTATGGGTGCGGATTTTTAGGGTTAATGCCCTGTTTTGACTGGTCTTCACGCCCTATGATCCTGTATCATCCTGCCTGATGACTCAAAGCAATTCGATACAGCAGAATATTCGCGAACGTATACCCCCATTGGATCGTTCCACATGGTCGCTCATGAAGCGGCTGGCGGGGACTTATATTCGCCCCTATATGTGCAATCTCATGGTAGCACTTGTTTTTATGCTGATATCGGCAGCAATGACGGCGGCTTTTGCCAAGCTGATGGAACCTGTTCTTGATGAGGTGCTGGTTAACAAGAGGGCAGAGCTGATTGTGCCGATGGCTTTTGCTGTGTTTGTGATATTCGTTTTGAACGGTCTGTCTACATATGTTCATACGGTCATGATGAATGTTATTGGTCAGTCTATTGTAACGGATGTACAACGTCATTTGTTCTCGCGCTTTATGGATCTGGATCTGAAGTTTTTCCATGAGAACCCCAGCGGCGAACTTGTGTCACGTATGATCAGCGATGTGAACGCTATGCGGACGGCTGTGTCGGATAGTATTACCGGTGTTGGCAAAAGTTTTTTAACATTAATTTTTCTTATTGCTTTGATGTTTTCCCAGGATGCGCACCTGGCGATGATTGCGCTTTGTATTTTTCCGCCGGCGGCTTTGTTTGTGATGTGGCTGGGGCGGCGTATTCGAAAAATTGCGCGCGGGATACAGGATGAAATTGCCGGATTGTCAGGCACTCTGACCCAGATTTTTCAAGGCGTACGGCAGGTAAAAGCCTATGGCATGGAGGATTATGAGCGTGAGCGTGCGGGCAAGACGATTGAACGTGTAAAGATATTGTTCTTCAAGATATTCCGTACCAATAATCTGTCGACGCCAGTGAATGAGACCTTGCTGGGGGTTGCCTTTATGGGGCTAATTATTTATGGCGGGAAGCAGGTTGTTGCGGATCAGTTGACGGTGGGCGCGCTGATATCTTTTATTGCTGCTTTTTCTCTGTCTTATGAACCGCTCAAACGGCTGGCAAAGTTAAACAATAAATTACAGATGGGACTGGGGGCAGCGGAGCGTGTGTTTGATATGATAGATCGTCAGCCGGAAATTCAGGACAAATCTGATGCTATTACATTGCAAACGGATGCACCGGATATCGTGTTTGAAAATGTTACATTTGGTTATGGCGATGACGACGGCCATGCATTGCATGATGTTTCGTTGACGGTGCCTGCGGGAAAGGTAACGGCACTGGTCGGGCCATCGGGCAGTGGCAAGACAACAGCGATGAATCTTGTGTTGCGCTTTTACGATACGGTGGCGGGACGCATTTTGATCGGCGGGCATGATTTGCGTGATATAACAATGGAAAGCCTGCGCTCTCATATTGCATTGGTATCGCAAGATATCACCATTTTTGACGATACGGCCCGTGCGAATATTGGTTATGGCCGCGCCGGTGCTACAGATGAAGAGATTGAAGCGGCGGCGCAGGCGGCGGCGGCCCATGATTTTATAATGAGCCTGCCGGATGGCTACAATACACGCTTGGGCGAGCAGGGTGTGAAGCTGTCTGGCGGACAACGGCAGCGTATTGCGATAGCTCGTGCGATGTTGCGTAATGCACCGATCTTGTTGTTGGATGAAGCAACATCGGCACTGGATAATGAATCAGAGCGCGCTATTCAGGAGTCTCTTGATAAGCTGCAAAAAGGACGTACCACACTTGTCATTGCGCACCGCTTGAGCACCGTACAAAAAGCCGACCGGATTTTTGTGCTGGATAAAGGAATGCTCGTGGAGCAGGGAACGCATGATCAACTTGCGGAGAATGACGGTGTTTATGCGCGCATGTATCGGATGGGTATGGCTGCATGAAGGCAGGAAGGACAAAGAAAATTCTCGATTTTTTATTTGCTGCCCTTATTAGTTACGCTGCTCTTGTTCTTTTCTTTTATGTGCAGCAACGGTATTTCATTTATGTTCCGGATATCACACGGCCACAGCCTGCTGCCTTTGGCGCGTCGGATATGGAAGAAATCAGTGTTCATACAGATGATGATCTGACGTTGCATGGCTGGTACAAGGCGCCGGCTCAAAAGAGAAAGAAAAAACCTGTATTGCTCATGTTCCATGGCAATGCCGGCCATATTGGTATTCGTGCGTTCAAGGCACGCCCTTTCCTGAAAAAAGGTTACGGTTTTTTGTTGGCAGAGTATCGCGGCTATGGTGGTAATCCCGGCAAGATTTCTGAAGCCGGGTTTTATGATGATGCGCGCGCTTATATTAAATGGCTGGGCGAAAATGGTGTGCCGCCGGAAAATATTGTGCTTTACGGTGAATCTGTCGGAACAGGTGTGGCGGTACAGATGGCTGTTGAGTATCCCGATATTCGTGCGATCGCTTTGGAGGCACCTTATACGGCTTTGCACAAGGTCGCACAAAAACATATGTTTTTACTTCCTGCGACATTGATGCTGAAGGATCGTTTTGAGAATACGCAGAAGATCGTTGGCGTCACTGCACCTCTTCTGATATTTAATGGCGCTCTGGATCGTATTGTGCCACCGGTGATGGGACAGGCACTTTATGATGCTGCTAACGAGCCCAAGACGCTGGAGATTTTTCCTTATGCTGGACATAACGATCTTTACCTGCATGGTGCAGGAGAGGCCATGTTGTTCTTTCTAGAATCACTGGATAAGTAGATATTTTTGAGGCACAATGCCCCAGCATGTTTGACAGAGAGGTTATGAAAATGCCCTGTAAAGACGCTTTAGTAGAAAAAACCTTGGTATTAAAGCCTGATCAGAATATAGAGCAGGCGGTTACTGATATGAAAAAATCTGGTGTCACATTTGCGCCTGTTGTCGAAAATGATGGCACTTTGGCTGGATTATTTAGTTTTAGTCGTTTACTGGAGAACACATTGCCTGTATCTGTTGCCGTCGGAGGCGAGGGGTCGTCTATGAATGTGACTATTCCTTCGGCGCCGGGTATGGCAAAACGCTTGCAGAAATACCGTTTGAGCAGTGTTGCCGAGATGATGCAGCGGGGTTTGCGGGCTGTGCATGGTGATACGGCGCTTGATGTGGCTGTACGTCATGTTCGCGAAACGGGCGAGCCTGCGGCAGTGGTTGATCCGGATACAGGAGCCTTTATGGGGCTTGTAACGGAACGTTCTATTCTTGAAGCTTTGGAAAAAATGGCCTGATAGACAGGCAGGAGGATGTTATGCCGTGCGGTGATGCAATGATTACGGAAGTGATTTCGGCTCGTTCGGATCAAACGGTGGCTGAAGTGCTGGCTCTGTTTGAAGAACACAATATTCGGGGACTGCCGGTTGTCGATAAAGACAATAATCTGGTTGGTGTTTATAACTTCAAGCATATGCTGATGGATTTGATGCCTTTTCCGGTGGATGAAAAGCTTAAGCGCATACATATCCTCGATATGAATCTTGATCATATTGCAGGCGGAAAGCCGTGGGTCGAACGTCAGCTTACCAAATTGCTGGATAAAAAAATGAGCGATGTGATGATTAAAGAACCACACTATGCTCATGAGAGCACATCTTTGCGCGAAGGCATTCGCTTGTTAGTGAAGTACGGCAGCCCGATTGTCGTTGTAAAGAAAGACAGTATGGAGGTGGTGGGCGTTGTTTCATCTCAGTCCATTGTTAAGGATCTGCGAAGCCTTAATGTCAGTGTTAATAAAGGCGCATAAGATAAGCACAAAAGTAGGAGTTTCATTTAATGGTTAGTGTTGAAGCGGTATCCCCGCATAATCTGGTGTGGGATACACCAATGATGGTTTCTGCCATTATTCTTGTTGTAACGTTTGCGGGTATTTTTACTGAAGAGATTCATAAGATTCACCGGACGAAAGTTGCCTTGTTAGGGGCTGCTGTTATGGTTATTGCCGGTCAGATTTTTGGGTTTTATAACCCTGATCTGGCGATTGAATCGATTGACTGGAATGTTGTGTTCTTGCTGGGGGCGATGATGACCATTATCGCCATTATGATTCCCACTGGCGGTTTTCAGGCGATTGCTTACTGGATAGCGGACTTTAGCAAGGGACGATTGTTTTTGTTGTTACTTATGCTGGGTACGGCTGTGACGGTGTTCTCGTTGTTGCTGGATAATGTGACGACGGTGATCATTTTTGGGCCTCTGATTGTTCTGATTTGTCAGGCGTTGAACATTAACCCTATTCCGTATTTGCTGGCAGCGGCTCTGCTGTCTGATACGGGCGGTGTGGCCACTCTGGTGGGGGATCCACCGAACCTGATGATTGGCTCAGCAGCTGATATTGATTTCAATACGTTCTTCCTCCGGATGGGTGGCGTCGTCTTTGTGGCGTGGATCGCAACGGTTGTTGCCCTGAAGTTTATTTTTAAGAAAGAGCTGGCTATCAAACCTGAAAAGATGAAGTTTACGGGCGAAACCTTCTTGCAGGATAAGAGTACATGGTATGCCTCTTTGGGAGTGCTGGGCGTGATGGTTGTCCTGTTTATGCTGCATAATACCTTGCACTGGGATGCTTGGGTTGTTGCGGCTTTGGGTATGGTCAGTATGTTTTATATCGCCAAGAGCGTGCATATGGACGATGTCCTGAAAGAAGTCGAGCTGCCCTTGTTGATGTTCTTCCTGTGCTTGTTTGTTGTTGTGGGCGGAGTGGAGCACAGTCATTTTCTTGAATATATAGGAACCTTTATTGAGCCATTCGTACGGGATGATTTGTTAATGGCCTGTATTGTTTTGATGTGGGTGGCCGCGTTTATGTCGGCGGCTATTGATAACATTCCGTTTACGGCAGCTATGATCCCGATTTTATTGGGGATGGAAGCGGACGGCGTTATCATTACACCGCTTTGGTGGGCGTTGGCGATCGGCGTTGGTATGGGTGGAAACGGTACGCACTTGGGATCAACGGCCAATGTTTTCATTGTCACATTGACGGAGCGACTGGCACGGAAGGAAGGCAACCCGGATCTGGCTATTACGCCAGGGATGTGGATACGAAAGGGATCTCCTGTGATGTTGCTGACCCTCTCAATTTCAACGGTTATTATGTGGGTGTTTTTCGAGTACTTCAGTTTACCACTACACGCAGCGGAGTAAGCGTACAATGCCACGATTGATGTGGACGCTATTATTTTGTCTTTTGATTGCGGTGTCTACGACTGTTGCGACGGCGGGTGATGATGTGCCGACCGTTGAGTTGATCGCTGTTTCCGCTGATGGCGCCCGGCATGTTATTGAGGCCGAGATTGCCGATACGAATGAAGCGCACGCTTATGGCCTTATGAACCGTACGGAAATGCCTGAAAATCATGGCATGCTGTTTGTTTTTCCTGATGACGGGCTAAGGGGCTTTTGGATGCGGAATACCTTTATTCCCTTGGATATGCTGTTTATCAAGGCAGATGGCCAGATCCACCATATTCACCAAAATGCCGTTCCTCTGGATGAAAGCCCTGTTTCATCTAAGGGTTCTGTGCGTTATGTGCTTGAGCTAAATGGTGGAATGGCTAAAAAATGGGGGCTAAAGGACGGTGATATCATTTATAATGAGGTCTATTTCAGCAATAAGCTTGCCGAATAGTAGGTTTTCGTATAGTTAATTCCTGTCGGGGTGTAGCGCAGCCTGGTAGCGCATCTGGTTTGGGACCAGAGGGCCGGAGGTTCG
>Ga0055584_100007448_pt1 | contig 10736 bp, 8 predicted proteins | sample OSDHelmetaG_FD_58716 | JGI IMG/M metagenome (GOLD analysis project Ga0055584, IMG submission 58716) | Pelagic marine sediment microbial communities from the LTER site Helgoland, North Sea, for post-phytoplankton bloom and carbon turnover... | ecosystem: Environmental > Aquatic > Marine >...
AATGGAAATTTGGTACCTCTTGTTGATTTGCAAGGAAAATTTAGACCCGAAATGGGAGAATTTGCAGGAAAATACGTCAAAAATGAATATTATGACGAAGGCAAAGCCCCTGAAAAATCAGTTGATGTAGAAATTGCCATTAAACTTAAAATAGAAAATAAAGCCTTTAAGGTTGAAAAATACAAACATAGTTATCCTAATTGTTGGCGTACAGACAAACCAATCCTTTACTATCCATTAGATTCGTGGTTCATTAAGGTGACCGATGTAAAAGATAGAATGTTTGAACTAAATGAAACTATCAATTGGAAACCTAAGGCTACAGGAACAGGACGTTTTGGTAATTGGTTGGCTAATGCTAACGACTGGAACTTATCGCGTTCTCGTTATTGGGGAATCCCTTTGCCTATATGGAGAACTGAAGATGGTAAAGAAGAAATCTGTATTGGTTCAGTAGAAGAACTAAAACAGCAAATGGCAAAAGCAGTTGAGGCAGGTGTATTAGAAAAAGACATTTTTGAAGATTTTGAGGTAGGAAACTTTTCAGAAGAAAACTATGCGAAAATTGATTTACACAAGAATATTGTAGATAAAATTGTACTTGTCTCACCCTCAGGGAAGCCAATGAAACGCGAAAGCGATTTAATCGATGTGTGGTTTGATTCAGGTTCTATGCCTTATGCACAATGGCATTATCCGTTTGAAAATAAAGACAAAATAGACAATCACCAATCTTTCCCAGCCGATTTTATAGCTGAAGGTGTCGACCAAACAAGGGGTTGGTTCTATACACTTCATGCCATAGGAACAATGGTGTTTGATTCTGTAGCTTATAAAAACGTAGTATCAAATGGATTGGTATTGGATAAGAATGGGCAAAAGATGTCCAAACGATTAGGTAATGCTACAGACCCATTCGAAACATTAGAAACTTATGGACCCGATGCTACTCGCTGGTATATGATTTCCAATGCAAACCCTTGGGATAACTTAAAATTTGATGTAGATGGTATTGAAGAGGTAAAACGAAAGTTCTTTGGAACTCTATACAATACATATTCGTTCTTTAGTCTCTATACCAATTTGGATAATTTCAATTATAGTGAAGAGGATGTTCCTTTGAATGAACGTCATGAATTAGATCGTTGGATTTTGTCTGAATTACATACCTTGATTAAAAAGGTAGATGAATTCTATGCCGCTTATGAACCAACTAAAGCAGCAAGAGCTATTTCTGAATTCACACAAGAGTACTTGAGCAATTGGTATGTGAGACTTAGTAGAAGACGTTTTTGGAAAGGAGATTACCAAAAGGATAAGATTTCGGCATATCAAACGTTGTACACTTGTATGTTAACCTTGGCAAAATTAGGAGCTCCAATAGCACCATTTTATATGGATAAACTTTACCAAGATTTAACTCAAGTAACTCAAAAAGAAAAATTTGAAAGTGTACATTTGGCAGAATTCCCTATATATGATGAAGCCTTTGTTGATAAAAATTTGGAGCGTAAAATGGAAAATGCTCAAACAATATCTTCATTGGTGTTATCGTTAAGAGCTAAAGAAAAAATAAAAGTACGTCAGCCTTTACAAAAAATTATGATTCCTGTTGAAAATGAACAACAAAAGGAAGAAATTTTAGCGGTTGCAGATCTTATCAAACGAGAAGTGAATGTTAAGGAAATTGAATTGATGGATGATGCTTCTGATATTCTTGTTAAGCAAATAAAACCTAATTTTAAGGTGTTAGGACCGCGTTTTGGGAAAGATATGAAGTTGGTTTCCAGCAAGATAGCTGAGTTTGGTGCAGAGGATATCAAGAAAATTGAACAAAATGGTAAAATTGATATTGAAATCAACGGAAAAATCATTATTTTAGAGGAAACAGATGTGGAAATAACTTCTCAAGATATAGAAGGTTGGTTGGTTGCTAATGAAGGAGGCTTAACAGTAGCGTTGGACGTAACTATCTCTGAAGATTTACGAAAAGAAGGTGTTGCCCGTGAGTTGGTAAATCGTATTCAAAATTTACGTAAAGATTCAGGATTTGAAGTTACCGATCGTATTGATGTAAAGTTCCAAAAAGATGAAAATCTTGTTAAGGCCGTAGAAGCAAATATGGATTACATTAAAACTGAGACCTTAACAGAAAATCTTGAGATTTTAGATAGTGTAGACAATGGCATGGAAATTGCTTTTGACGAAGTGAATACCAAGTTGTTTATTCAAAAACATTAATATTATGGAAACAGCAGATGCAAACGTAAGATACTCAGACAAAGAGCTGGAAGAGTTCAGAAAAATCATTGAAGAAAAAATTAAAAAAGCCGAACATGATTTAGAGTTGATAAAAACGGCTTATATGAATGATTTGAACAATGGTACAGATGATACCTCGCCAACTTTTAAGGCTTTTGATGAAGGTAGTCAAACAATGAGTAAAGAGTCTAATGCTCAATTGGCCATCAGACAAGAAAAGTTTATCAGAGATCTTAAGAATGCCCTAATCAGAATTCAAAATAAAACCTATGGCATCTGTAGAGTAACAGGTAAACTTATCAATAAAGAACGATTGAAGTTGGTGCCACATGCTACATTAAGCATCGAAGCCAAAAATATGCAGCAGTGATTTTACTGTTAAATCCCAAAAAACGTCCTGCCTTACAGTAGGACGTTTTTTTGTTTTTTAAAATGCTATTTTTGTATCATTAACCTTTTACTATGTCTTTAAAAAAAGCCGTTGTTCTTATTGTTTTGATTTTACTTATTGATCAAATCATTAAAATATATATTAAAACCCATTTTGTGCTCTCTGAGCGTCTTGAGGTTTTCAACTGGTTTTATATTGCCTTTGTTGAAAACGATGGTATGGCTTGGGGAACAAAACTCAGTGACCTTTTCACCTTTATCTCAGATCGAACTGCTAAGTTGATTCTGACATTATTTAGAATTGTTGCAGTAACGGGTATAGGGTATTGGTTGGTGAAATCTACCAGACAACCAAGTTCTAAAATGCTTATCGTAGCCATATCGTTGATTTTTGCTGGCGCCATGGGGAATATTATTGATTCTGTCTTTTATGGAGTAGTATTTAGTGATAGTAGTTCGAATGTAGCTGCCTTTTTGCCAAAAGAAGGAGGATATGACTCTCTTTTTCATGGTAAAGTTGTAGATATGTTATACTTTCCTATTTGGAGTGGGGTGTTACCTGATTGGTTGCCTATCTGGGGAGGTAAATACTTTTCGTTTTTTGAACCTGTTTTTAATATTGCCGATGTAGCAATAAGTACGGGGATAGGTATTTTAATCTTGTTCAACAAAAAAGTATTTGATTTACGTTGAAATAAAGATTTCTACTAAAATATCCGTTTTATTTAAACGAATAAATTCCTTTTGGTGTAACGCAAAAATCGATAGCCATATCGCTTTCAAAAACATCTTCAATTTGAGTTTCAGCCTCAAAAAAACTAAGGCCTATTTTTAAGGTTTCGGGTTTGCAATTAGATAAAAATCTGTCGTAAAATCCCTTTCCGTAACCAACACGATTACCCTGTTTGTCAAAAGCTAAAAGAGGAACAAATACAATATCAATTTTTGATGCGGGTATTTCAATACCGTCAATAGGCTCGGGAATGTTATAGTGATTTTTTTTGATAACTGTAGCATCGGTTAATAGAAAATGAGTCATTTCAAAAGTCTCAAAATCGCTTTTTGAAATTATAATGTTTTTATCTTTTCCAGAAAGAATATTTAAAATGTAATCAGTGTTGACTTCGCGTTGTTCTTCAATACTTAAAAAAATATGATAGTAATTGTAATGCCAGATATCTAACTTCAACAATTGATTTGCAATATCAAGACTTAAATCATCAATTTGTTGTGCACTAAGTTCTTGTCTCTTTTTTTTGTAAGTTATTCTAAGTTCAGTTTTTGTCGCCATTAGTTTTTAGTTTTGTGGAGATGCGAAATAGTGCATCGCCTTGATAAACAATTGGAGATTCGTTCACATTGATGATATAACCTGAATATGAAGCCTTAACAAAATGATTGATTTTTCCATAAGGGTCAGTTATATTGCCTATAACATCACCTTTTTTAACCTCAGAATTTATAGAAATAACAGGCTTAAACATTCCTGAAAAATTAGCTCTTTGCCATTTACTTTCAATTATGAATACAGGATTTTTTTTAGGGTTTGATGTTTTGAATTTGACGCCAAGCATATCAAAATGCTTTAGAATTCTTTTAACACCATTAACTCCAGTGTTGGTTACAAGTGTGTCTATATGAAATGACTTTCCTCCCTCAAACAATAGTAAAGGTTTTCCTAGCTTGCTACATGCACTTCTAAATGTTTTCTTGATATTTTTAGAATACAGTACAAAAGGAGCGTTGAAGATGTTTGCTAGTTCGTCTAGTTCAGGTTGGTTAGGAGCTAACCTTATTTGTGGTGCGTTGAATCGCCTAGAGCCTCCTGTATGGAAATCCAAAACAAAATCGACATCAGGAAGTACTTCTTTCATGAGTTTGTGGGCTACTCGACTTGCTAGCGAACCTTTGCTGCTTCCAGGAAATACTCGATTAAGATCTCTGCCATCAGGGAATTCGCGCTCAAGGTTTACAAACCCAAAAACATTAATCACAGGCATACAAATAATCGTTCCGCGTTTGGGTTTGTTGATGCCCTTGGCTATGATTTGACGTACAATTTCTACACCATTTACTTCATCGCCGTGAATTCCAGCAGTAAATAAAACTATTGGCCCAGGTTTTTTGGAGCGTTCAACAAATACAGGTACATCAATACTCGATGTGGTGTGCAAATTTGCAACACTAAAATTCAATTCTCGACTTTCGCCAGCTTTTATGTTTTCACCTAATACGGTTATGCTTTTTTTCTGTTCGTAAGTCATTTGTAATTTCTTTCTATATAGGTAATGATGGCTCGAGCAATATTTTTTTCTGTAGCTGTTTCTATACCTTCAAGACCAGGTGTAGAGTTGACTTCTAAAAGTAAAGGACCTCGTTCCGATTGTAGCATATCTACACCACAAACGGGAAGCTTTAAAATTCGAGAAGCTTTCATGGCCAATTTAAGCTCAGCATCATTAAGTTTAACAATGTTGGCAGAGCCTCCTCGATGTAAGTTTGAACGAAATTCCCCTTCTTTGCCTTGACGTTTCATCGCTCCAATAACTTGACCGTCTACTATCAACGCTCGTAAATCGGCACCTTTGGCTTCTCTTATGTATTCTTGGACAATCACTCTTGCTTGCAAACCATTAAAAGCTTCTAAAACAGATTCAGCTGCATTTTTGGTTTCGGCTAAAACAACTCCCAAGCCTTGAGTACCTTCTAATAGTTTGATAATTACAGGAGTGCCGCCTACATAGTTGATAACTTCCTCGACATCACGAGAATAATTGGTAAATACTGTTTTGGGCATTCCTATGCCAGCTTTGCTTAAACGTTGTAAACTTCTCAGTTTATCTCGTGAACGTACAATAGCATCTGAAGTGACTGTAGTGAAAACATTCATCATCTCAAATTGTCTTACAACAGCACTGCCATAAAATGTTACCGAGTTGCCAATACGAGGAATAATAGCGTCTACATAATCTAAGTAACGGTCTTTGTAATATATGTTGGGATGTTCTTTTTCAATAATGATTTCGCATTTGAGAGGATCGATAACTTCCACGTTGTGCCCTCGGTGGATGCCTTCTTCTACCAAACGTTTGGTGGAATACAAATAAGGGTTTCTAGAGAGTATGACTATGTTCATTTTTACGCTGGTTGAATGATACGTTTTGTTGGTTGACATCTACAAGAAATTTTCGGCTTAAAAACTGCCTGCCGATAAGCACGGGAAATTTCATATCGTCTCTTGTGCTTAAAGTTAAGTCAATTGCATATGTTTTTCCAAATATTACAATATCAGTTTTTATCTTAAATCTGTTTTCTTTATGACCATTGCTGCTTTTTACATCTGTTTTACTATAATTGCTAAAAACGACTTCTTTGCCACTAAAGTTGGGGTGGCCTTTACTGTAAAAAGAGCATTTTAAAACACCGTTGTCATCAATAATTTTTGAACAATGAATAGCTGAAGTATATGCTCCAGTATCGATTTTTACATCAATGTCGTAAAGTCCTAACCTAGGAAAATCTACTTTATCTATACGACCTATTATGAGTTTTGACATATGAGTTTTGACATTTTTTTAATGCTTTTAAAAAAGCGGCGAAAAGTAGTGAATTTGCTCAATTTTAAACTATAAAAATGCATTAATTTTTTACTCCTATATTTTAAAATAATTACCTTTGATGTAATGGGAAAAACTGCACTTGACGTACAACTGAAAACTTTACCAAATCAGCCTGGTGTATATCAGTTTTTTGATGCTGATAATAAGATTTTGTATGTAGGAAAAGCCAAAAACTTAAAAAAACGCGTTAGCTCTTACTTCAATAAACAGCACGATTATGGTAAGACCAAAGTGCTAGTCAAAAAGATTGCAAATATTAAGCATATTGTCGTAGAAACTGAAACTGATGCCTTGCTCTTAGAAAACAATCTTATTAAAAAGTATCAGCCTAGATACAATGTAATGCTGAAGGATGATAAGTCCTATCCGTGGATTTGTATAAAAAAAGAGCGTTTCCCTAGAGTGTTTTCAACTAGAAGGATTGTAAAAGATGGAAGCGAGTACTTCGGGCCCTACACCAGTATGAAAACCGTCAATACGTTGCTTGAACTTATAAGAGGATTATTTCATTTGAGAACCTGTAATTATGACTTAGCACAAGATAAAATTGATGCCGATAAGTATAAGGTATGTCTAGAATACCATTTGGGAAATTGCAAAGGCCCTTGTGAAGGTTTAGAAACTCAAGAAGAATATCATGACAACATTATTGCTATTAGAGAAATTTTAAAAGGTAATTTTAAGGAATCTCTTCAGCAGTTTAAAGCGCAAATGAAAAGTTTTGCCGCTGAAATGAAATTTGAAGAAGCCCAAAAAATCAAAGAGAAAATAGAAGTACTTGAAAATTATCAAGCAAAATCTACTATTGTTAATCCTAAAATTAGTAATGTAGATGTATTTAGTATTGTAAGTGATGAAAGCTATGGGTATGTTAATTTTTTGCAATTGTCTTATGGCTCAATAATTAGGTCTCATACATTAGAGATTAAGAAAAAGCTACAAGAGACGGATGAGCAACTTTTGCAACTGGCTATTACCGAATTACGTCAAAGATTTAATTCCAGATCCAAAGAAATTTTAGTGCCTTTTAAAGTTGATGCAGGCCATGATGTGAAAGTGACAGTCCCAAAATTAGGAGATAAGAAACGCATTTTGGAGCTGTCTTTGAGAAACGCCAAATACTATCGAATGGAACGTTTTAAGCAAGTAAAAATAACCGACCCCGATAGACACGTCAATAGGATTATGGCTCAAATGAAAGCTGATTTGCGTTTAAGTCAAGAACCAAGACATATAGAATGTTTTGATAATTCCAATATACAAGGAACCAATCCCGTGGCTGCTTGTGTGGTTTTTAAAAATGGAAAACCAAGCAAAAAAGATTATAGACACTTCAATATAAAAACTGTAGAAGGTCCCAACGATTTTGCTTCAATGGAAGAAGTCGTTTATAGACGTTACAAAAGATTGTTGGATGAACAAAAACCTCTTCCGCAATTAATAGTTATTGATGGAGGTAAAGGACAACTTTCTTCTGCACTTAAAAGTTTAGATGCTTTAAATTTAAGAGGAAAAATAGCAATCATCGGAATTGCGAAACGTTTGGAAGAATTATTTTATCCAGATGATCCAATTCCTTTATATTTAGATAAAAAAAGTGAAACCCTTAAAATAATACAACAATTGCGAAATGAAGCTCATCGTTTTGGTATTGAGCATCATAGAAATAAACGCAGTAAAAACGCATTGAATACTGAACTTGAATCCATCTCTGGAATTGGAGAGAAGACTATAGTTCAATTATTAAAAAAATTTAAATCAGTAAAACGAATTTCAAACGCTAAATTAGATGAGTTGGAATATGTTGTGGGAAAACATAAAGCAAGCATAATTTATAACTATTACCATACCAAATGAAAAAACTTATATCCCTAATCTATGTGTTTCTTTTCTGTTTGAATACCTTTTCTCAAGAACATCACAATAAAGACCAAAAAATAGGTTTAGTGTTAAGTGGTGGTGGCGCTAAAGGATTGGCTCACATAGGAGTTTTAAAAGTAATAGATAGCTTAGGGATAAAAGTAGATTATGTTGCAGGAACAAGTATGGGAGCTATAATAGGATCTTTGTATGCTTCTGGCTATTCAGGAAAACAATTGGATTCTATTTTTAAAAAAGTCGATTTTGAGAATCTAATTAATGATAAAATTCCTCGTAAAGTCAAAACTTTTCATGAACGAGAAAGCTCAGAACGTTATGCCTTAACATTACCCTTTGAAAATTTTAAATTGCAATTTCCTTCTGCCCTTTCAAGAGGGCAAAATGTTTACAATCTATTGACATATTTGACGCTTCATGTTAGTGAAATTGAAGAATTTGATAAATTACCCATACCTTTTTTTTGCATAGCTACCGATGTGGAAACTGGAGAGGCTATCTTTTTGGATAAAGGAAATCTGGCTCAAGCAGTAACAGCAAGTGGAGCATTTCCATCCTTGTTTCAACCCGTTAATATCGATGGCAGAATGCTTATTGATGGTGGTGTTGTTAATAATTATCCTATAGATTTACTGAAGGCTAAAGGTATGGATATCATCATAGGAGTCGATGTGCAAGATGACTTGGCTACAAGAGAAGAACTTACTTCAGCTCCAGATATTTTGTTGCAAATCAATAATTATCGAACTATCGAAGCAATGAAAGAAAAAGCCAAACGAACGGATATTTATATAAAACCCAATATAAAAGATTTCACGGTTATTTCTTTTGACGAAGGAAAAAAAATTATTGAAAATGGACATAAAGCAGCTCTGGATAAGATTGATGCACTTCATAAACTCATCCCAGAAAATCAAACAATTCCACGTCAAAATATAAAATTGAAGGATAGTGTTAAAATTAATCGAATAAGTATTAAGGGAAACGAAAGATATACAAGAGCTTATATCTTAGGGAAATTGAAATTGAAAAGTGACTCTAAAGTAAGCTATAAGGATTTTATCTCTGGAGTTAACAATTTGATAGCTACAAATAACTTTGATGCGTTCAGGTATGAATTTAATTCGTCGCAAAAAGAAAAAGGATATGACTTAAGTGCTTATGTTGAAGAAAGTGACATTACCACTTTTGTGAGGTTAGGAATTCATTATGACAATCTTTATAAAAGCGCAGCTTTGTTGAATATTACTAAAAAACGCTTCCTCTTTGATAATGATATTATATCTTTTGACGCTATTTTTGGAGATAACATACGTTATGACTTCGAGTACCTTGTAGATAATGGATTTTATTGGAGTGTTGGATTGAAATCCAGATTTAATCAATTTCATAAAAATGTAAGTGCCTCATTAATACCTACTCAAAATGGAATTAACCTCACAGGAATCAATAAAATTGATGTGGAATATCAAGACTTAACCAATCGAATTTATCTTCAAACTCTATTCAGAAAGGACTTTTCGTTGAGATTAGGAGCAGAACATAAACATATCAAAATCAAATCCGAAACAGTGCTCAATAACCAAAATAATAATGAAGAAGAATTTGTTTTTGAAAATACCGATTACTTTAGTGTTTTTGGAAATTTGAGACTCGATACTTATAATAATAAATACTTCCCTAAAAACGGCGTTTATTTTAATGGAGATTTTCATTTGTATTACGCCGCATCAGATTTTAATGAGATGTTTTCAGAATTTTCCATTGTTAAAGCCGATGTTGGTTATGCTTTCCGTTTTTTTGATGAATTTTCACTGAACTTTATGGCGCAAGGAGGATTTAAAATAGGAGGAGATTCTACATCTTCTCTCAATTTTAGTTTTGGAGGGTATGGATGTAATTTTATCAATAATTTTAACTCGTTTTATGGGTTTGATTATATGTCAATTACAGGAGATAGCTTTGTTAAAAGCACATTTACATTTGATTATGAATGGGTGAAAAAACACCATATCATTTTAGCAGCCAATTATGCGAATATCGAAGACGATTTGTTTGAAGGTGGGAAATGGTTGTCCAAAATCGATTATAGTGGTTATGCCGTTGGATATGGTGTTGAAACTCTATTGGGCCCCTTTGAAGCTAAGTATTCTTGGTCTCCCGAAAGTAAAAAAGGATATTTATTTTTAAATCTTGGGTTTTGGTTTTGATAAAAATTACGCTTGGTTTGGATAGATTCATTAGAATATATCTATTCGGATTAATTTTAATAACACAATTTTAGATTTCAATTATAATCATAAATGGATACTAGGATTGAGGAATTTTGAATTTATTATTTCATATTTCAAATTTATTTCAAAATTTCACATAATTTTTCGATATTTGTAACAATATGAAACGATATGTGCTCATTAAAACAACAATGAGATTAAACACATGAAACCATTTTGGGCAAACATAAAACTTCATCTTCATTTCCTTATTAAAAGGAATCCAGAATAAATACGCATTTTTTGTATCTTTTAAGACTCTATGTCCATAAACTGAACATAGATTGTTATTTGGAGACTGAGTAAAGTCTAA
>Ga0055584_100007449_pt1 | contig 10736 bp, 5 predicted proteins | sample OSDHelmetaG_FD_58716 | JGI IMG/M metagenome (GOLD analysis project Ga0055584, IMG submission 58716) | Pelagic marine sediment microbial communities from the LTER site Helgoland, North Sea, for post-phytoplankton bloom and carbon turnover... | ecosystem: Environmental > Aquatic > Marine >...
GGGAGTGATTTCGCATTAGTTAATTGTTTAGCAAATATTTTTGGTGAACAAGAAAATGAAGTTAAGCTATTGGAAAATATCTTAACTACTTTTGAAGCTATGAATAATTTACAAATATCTTTTTCTAAAGAGTTTAGTGTTGATGAATTAGAGGAATCAAATTATTCAGCTATAGCTGATCAAATATCTCAATCATTTCCATTTGAAACTGAAAAAAAACAACAACTTTTAGAAGAATTAGTAGTTGAAACAAGATTAAAAAAAATAGTGGATTTTTTAGAAGACACTAAGGAAAGTCAGAGATTGGATAATAAGATTAATCAAACTGTTAAGGAAAGAATGGAAGTTAGTCAAAAGGAATATATTTTAAGAGAAAAATTAAGAGCTATTAAAGAAGAGTTAGGTGATGTATCGAATGTAAGTGATGACACTGACAAGATTCGTAAAATGATTAATGAAAATCCATATCCTGAACATGTTAAGAAAAAAGCTTTTGAAGAATTGAAACGTTATGAAATGTTACCTGCATCAACTGCAGAAGCAGGGGTAATTAGGTCTTATTTAGAATGGTTATTAAAAACTCCTTGGTATCAAGTGAGTGAAGATAACGAAGATTTAAGTATTGCTGAAAAAGTTCTTAATGAAAATCATTATGGTTTAGAAAAAGTTAAAGAAAGAATATTAGAGTATTTAGCTGTTAAACAAATGACTAAGTCTTTAAATTCTCCAATTATTTGTTTAGTTGGTCCGCCTGGAGTTGGTAAAACTTCACTTGCTAAATCAGTAGCAATAGCATTAGATAGAAAATTTGTTAAAATGAGTTTAGGTGGAGTAAGAGATGAAGCTGAAATCAGAGGACATCGTCGTACTTATTTAGGTTCCATGCCAGGTAGAATTATTCAAGGTATGAAAAAAGCACAAGTAACTAATCCTGTGTTCTTAATTGATGAAATTGATAAAATGGCAAGTGATTATAAGGGAGATCCTTCTTCTGCAATGTTAGAAGTATTAGACCCTGAACAAAATGCGTTATTTAGTGATAATTATCTTGAAGAACCTTATGATTTAAGTAATGTATTATTTATTGCTACAGCGAATTATATTCAAAATATTCCACCTGCACTTCAAGATAGATTAGAAATTATTGATTTATCGTCATATACTGAAATTGAAAAGGTTGAAATTGCTAAGGGTCATTTAATTCAAAAACAATTAAAGGCAAATGGTTTAAAAGCTTCTCAATTTAAGATTTCTGATGCCGAAATTTTACATATAATTAGACACTATACAAGAGAAGCAGGTGTTAGACAACTTGAAAGAGTTATTGGCAAGTTATGTCGAAAAACAGTTTTACAAATTCTTAAAGGAAAACGTAAGACAATTAAGATTTCTAAAAAATCAATATTGGAATTTTTAGGTAGCCCAATCTTTGAATATGGCGATAATAACCTAAAAAATCAAGTAGGAGTAGTGACTGGTTTAGCATATACAGCATTTGGTGGAGATACACTTCCTGTTGAAGTTAATTACTTTAAGGGTAATGGTAAATTTGTTGTTACAGGTCAGTTAGGTGATGTAATGAAGGAATCTACTTCAATTGCATTAGATTATATTAAGTCTAATGCAGATGCTTTAAAAATTGACCCTGATTTCTTTAAAAATCATGATATTCATATTCATGTACCTGAAGGTGCGGTTCCTAAAGATGGTCCTAGTGCTGGGGTTACCTTAACAACAGCTTTAGTTTCAGCTATTACTAATCGTGAAGTTAAGGGAAGTATTGCGATGACTGGTGAAGTAACGTTAAGAGGTAATGTTTTACCAATTGGTGGTTTACGTGAAAAATCACTAGCTGCCAATAGGATTGGTATTTCTACTATAATTTTCCCTAAGAAGAATGTTAAAGATTTAGAAGAAATACCAGAAACTGTTAAGAAAGCTATTAAATACATTCCTGTTGAAACTATAGACGAAGTGTTGAAAGCTGCTTTAGTATAATGTATCATGAAGTTGAATTTTTAAATAGTTCTTCAGGCCAAGATAATTGGCCTGAGAACGATTTACCAGAAATTGCTCTAGCAGGTAGGAGTAATGTTGGAAAGTCTTCTTTTATTAATACAATTATTAATCGTAAAGCCATGGCTTATGTAGGAAAAACGCCAGGAAAGACTAGATTATTAAATTTTTTTAGGGTTGATAATAAATTAGTTTTGGTTGATGTTCCAGGTTATGGTTATGCGAATATTTCAAAACAAGCTTTAATAAATTTTGGTCAAATGATGGAAGATTATTTTGCTAATCGTAAGCAACTTAAGGCTTTAGTTATCGTGGTTGACTCACGTCATACACCTAATGAAGATGATTTATCTATGTTAGAATTTGCTAGATACTTTGAAATACCTACACTTGTTGTTGCAACTAAGGCAGATAAATTAAAAAATTCTGAAAGAGTTAAAAAATTAAGAAATATTTGTCAAACGCTTGAAATAGCCGAAGATGAATTAATTGAATTTTCAGCTTTTACTAATAAGGGTGTTAATGAAGTGTGGGATAAACTGTATCAACTCATAGAAATAAAGTAATTAATTAAAATTTATTTGAATTATAGAGGTATTAAAATTTTAATACCTTTTTATTATCCTTCAATATTCAGTTACATTATATATTTTTTAAGTATCTTATTTTATTTGTATGTAGTAATAGTTCAATCGATATTTTTCGTTCCACACCCATTTTACATCATCTATTACTTTTATATATTGACAAAGTTAAAAGTTTGTTATAACCTTTAAGTTGTAAAAACTATGAAAAGAAGGAAGTAAATTTATAGGGATTAAAAGAGACTTTATGGTTGGTGAGAATAAAGAGTCTGTAAATTGAAAAGTAGTCTTGGAGTTGGTTTTCTAAGTAAATAGGAAAATTCGTTAGAAGTGCGTTAAGCTTTTGAGCATAGTATTTTTAGCTATGGAAATTAGGTGGTACCACGTTCAGACGTCCTATGTTGAGGATGTCTTTTTTTTATTAAGGAGAAAAATATGAAAAATTTGAATCAAAAATATGATCATTTACAAGTTGAAAAAGATAAATATAATAAATGGATCGAAAAAGGTTATTTTGAGGCAGGAGATACAAGTAAATCTCCATATTCAATTGTTATTCCACCGCCAAATGTAACAGGTAAATTACATTTAGGACATGCATGGGATAATACTCTACAAGATATAATAGCTAGATATCAAAGGTTAAATGGAATGGATATGCTTTATTTGCCTGGAATGGATCATGCTGGAATTGCTACTCAAGCTAAAGTTGATGCAAGACTAAAAGATCAAGGTATTTCAAGATACGATATTGGAAGAGAAAAATTTCTAGATAAAGCTTGGGAGTGGAAAGAAGAATATGCTAAAACTATTAGAAATCAGTGGGCTAAGTTAGGTAACTCATTAGATTATTCTAAGGAAAGATTCACTCTTGATAATGGTTTGAATAAAGCTGTTAATAAGGTATTTGTAGATTTATATAATGATGGGTTACTTTACAGAGGACAAAGAATAATTAATTGGGATCCAAAAGCTCAAACTGCTCTAAGTAATATCGAAGTAATTCATAAAGAAGTAAAGGGAGCTTTTTATACTTTTAAATATTCTGTTGTTGAAACTAATGAAGAGCTTGAAGTCGCTACTACTCGTCCTGAAACAATGTTTGGAGATGTTTGTATTGTTGTTCATCCTGATGATGAAAAATATCAACATTTAATCGGTAAACATGCTACTAATCCTGCAAACGGAGATATCTTACCTATTATTGCTGATGACTATATAGAAATTGGTTTTGGAACTGGTGCTATGAAATGTACGCCAGCTCATGATCCTAATGACTTCGAGATAGCTAAAAGACATGATTTACCGAAGATATTATGCATGAATGAAGATGGTAGCATGAATGAATTAGCAAAAGAATTTGAAGGAATGGATCGTTTTGAATGTCGAAAAGAACTTGTTAAAAAAATTGATAAAGAAGGAAATTTGGTCAAAATAGAGGAACACATTCACCAAGTTGGACATTCTGAAAGAACTGATGTAATAGTAGAACCTTATCTATCAAAACAATGGTTTGTTAGAATGAAACCATTAGCTGAAGAGGTATTAAAAAATCAAGAAATCGAAGACGAAAGAATTAATTTTTATCCTAAGAGATTCGAAAAAACTTTTAACAATTGGTTAGAAAATATAGAAGATTGGTGTGTTTCTCGTCAACTTTGGTGGGGTCATCGTATTCCTGCTTATTATCATAATGAAACAAATGAAATATATGTTGGGGAAGAAGGCCCTAAAGATATAGAGAATTGGACTCAGGATGAAGATGTATTGGATACTTGGTTTTCATCAGCACTTTGGCCATTTTCAACTCTTGGGTGGCCAGAGAATACAGAGGACTTAGAACGATTTTATCCAACTTCTACAATGGTTACAGGTTATGATATTATTTTCTTCTGGGTTGCCAGAATGGCTTTTCAAGCTCGCTATTTTACCAACAAACGACCATTCAAGGATTGCCTTATTCATGGTTTAATTAGAGATGAGCAAGGAAGAAAAATGAGTAAATCATTAGGTAATGGTATTGATCCAATTGATGTTATAGAAAAATATGGGGTTGATTCATTAAGATTCTTTTTGACTACTAATTCAACACCAGGTCAAGATATGAGATTTTCATATACAAAAGTTGAATCTAGTTGGAATTTCATCAATAAAATATGGAATGCTAGCAAATTTGTTATAATGAATATTAATGAGGATTTTGATAATAAAGATTTAGCAAATTATGATTTATCAATAACTGACAAATGGATTATTAAGAGATTTAATGAAACATTACTATCTGTAAATGAAAATATGGATAAGTATGAATTTGCATTGGCTGGAAATGAACTATATTCTTTTATCTGGGATGATTTCTGCTCATACTACATAGAATTTTCAAAATCTGGATTAAGTTCTGAAGATCCTAAAGTAAAAAATGCTAGTGTTAAAACTTTAATTGAAATTTTAAATAATATTTTAATTATGCTACATCCTTTTATGCCATTTGTTACTGAAGAAATTTATCAAACATTACATTCTTGTGAAGATTCTATTTGTGTGGAAAACTGGCCATGTCAAATTGAAATAGATTTAATAGGAGCAAATAAGGTTACTGGTTTGATTGAAATTATTAAATCAGTAAGATCTACAAAAGTTGAAAATGATGTAAAACCTAGTAAGCAATTAGACATCTTAGTTAAAGATCTAAATGGATCTAACTATCCAATAGATAGTATTGAAAACGATATACTTTTAAAAATGTGTAAGGCAAATGTAGTAGAATCAATTTCTGGCGAAGTATATACAATGCCAATGGAAATTGGATCTATTAACTTTAAAATGGATGAACTTGTAGATAAGGAAGCTGCTAAATTAAAACTTTTAGCTGAAAAGGAAAAATTAGAGAAAGAAATTACTCGTGGTGAAAAAATGTTAGCCAATGAGAGATTTATTTCAAGAGCAAAAGTGGAAAAAGTTGAGGCAGAAAGAAATAAATTAGCTAATTATCAAGCTCAATATGCTATTGTAATTGACAAACTTGATGAATTAAAATAATTTTCTTTACTAAATAATTAAAAAATCCTAAAGTATAGATTAAAATCCTATGCTATAGGATTTTTTAATAATAAAGGGAAAAATAATATTATATTGAAGAGAGTTTTTTTTTAAAGAAAAATCAGTAGCTAATGTTAAGTAGTTTTAATATTAAAGATGGTAATAATTATTGCATAAAATAGAAATACTCATTAAACATAAAATAAATCAAATTGCTTTTAAAATTAAGGCTCTGTTAGATTTAAATATTGTTATTTTACTTATGCGAACTTTTGTACGGACTCACAGAATAGTATATAAATTTTGTAAAAAAACAATGTCGTAGAACATATAAGGTTAGCCAGTGGTAAGCACAATAATGGTGTTTAGGACATTTATCATGTCATTTGTTTACACAGTAAAATTAAGAAATGGTTTGATAGGTTCAATGGTGTTGCAACTAAGTACCTGCCTAACTATCTTCATTAGTTCAAATGGTTATAAACTTTTCTTGACGAAAAAAAATAGTAAAAGCAAGACAACTTCTTGTGAATAGGTCTACATAAACTCTTGAAACAAAGTTAGAGTTATATAAAATAAGAGTAAGATAATATGTATGGTTTTATGTGGATAAGAAAGGAGTTATTGTATGTCAACTAAACCGAAAATTAAAATAGTGGATAATCCTATTATTAGGGATAAGATAGATAATTTGTATGAAACAACAAATCAAGTCCTTTTAGCAAAATGGTCGTTATCCATCGCCAAACACATTCTTCTTATTGTCGGTATAGATTATAACTCTATAGACGTAATCATGGAAGGATTTGAAGTAAACGAACTGTGGCAATCTGGAAATGCTCGAATGCATGATGTAAGGCAATCGGGTTTTAAAATTCATAAACTTGCAAGAGATATGGAGAATGAAATATATAAAACGGCATTAAGAGTCGTTGGACAAGCCGTTGGAAGTGGACATATGCGTGAGCATTCTATGATTGCTTCGGATTATGCAATTAAGTTGATAGGTTTGCTTTTTGAAAATGATTTAGATGTAATTTCTACAGAACGAACATGGCAACTAAATGAACTAAAAAAAATAATCGAGAGCAATGGATAAATACACGAATAAAACGAAAACAGAGTCACACTGAATAGTGTGACTCCTTCAATACTACTCAACAACACGAAAATTTAACTTAGATAAAATAAATTATAATATAATTGATAGTGATTTTATATTAAGTAATAAGTATTTTACTAGATAAATAGTTAATTAAGTATATATTCTTTGTTTGACCTTGAAAATTTTTTTATAACGGTTAAAATAATAGTAAGAGGTGATTTATATGAAAAAAACTACAAAATCAATATTAGCTTTATCGGCATTTACTGCAGCTGCAGCTACAGCATATTATGGAATGTCAGAACTTACATATAATGCGATTTTTAATAAAAAAAATTCTATAGTCAAAAATGGTAAAGAAGTAGATTTGATTAATGAAGAAAACAAAGATGAGTATTCATGGTTGAATAATTCTATAGTCTATGATGTATTTATTAAATCATTAGATGGAATTAGATTACATGGATTAAAAGTTATTAATAATCCAAATTCTGACAAATGGGTGTTACTAGTTCATGGATATGGACATGATCATCATTCAGTATTAAATCAAGCTAAAGCTTTTGATGAAAAAGGTTTTAATATCCTGTTAATAGATAATCGTTCATTTGGCTTAAGTGAGGGTAAATCTTCAACAATGGGATGGCAAGAACATTTAGATATTCTTAAATGGGTAGATGAAATCGTTGAGGAATATTCAGATAGCAAAATTGTATTATTTGGTATTAGCATGGGAGCTACTGCAGTTATGTTAGCTAGTGGAACACCATTACCAAGCAATGTTGTATGTTCAATAGAAGATTGCGGTTATAATAATTTAAAAGATATGATCAAATATATTATAAAATTAAATACAAAGCTACCAGGATCATTATTTGTTTGTGGAGTTAATACTTTAGTTAAAACTAGATTACACTATGATGTAAATGAGGTAGATTGTAATAGATCGTTAGCAAATAGTTATATTCCAATGATGTTTATCCATGGGGAAAATGATGAATTTGTTCCTTTTGATGATGTGTTTGAAAACTACTATTCTTGTGACAGTGAAAAAGAACTATTTACGGTAGAGGATGCTGATCATGCTTTATCATATAAGAATGAAGAGTATTACCCTAGAATTTTTAAATTCATTGATAGATATCTTTAATATAAAGTCCTTTTATTAGGACTTTTTTTTAGTTAATATAATTGTAGTAAGCGTTTACATTTCTTTCTGATAATAGTATAATTATTTATAGAATAAAGGAGGACATTCTCAATGTCAGAAAAGTATGTTTATCTATTTAGTGAAGGTAATGGTTCAATGAAAAACCTCTTAGGAGGAAAAGGGGCCAATTTAGCTGAAATGACAAAACTCGGTATGAGTGTTCCATTTGGTTTCACTATTACTAGTGAAGCTTGTATTAAGTATTATGAAGATAATAAGATAATTAATGATTCAATTAAAAAAGAAATTAGTGATAACTTAGTAGTGTTAGAAAAAAGAAGTGATAAGAAATTAGGAGATAAAGTACATCCTCTTTTACTATCAGTAAGAAGTGGGGCTAGAACATCAATGCCTGGTATGATGGATACGATTTTAAATTTAGGCATTAATGATGAAGTAGTTGAAGTATTAGCTAATGCAAGTAATAATAGAAGATTTGCATATGATTCATACCGACGCTTTATCCAAATGTTTGCAGATGTTGTTATGGGTCTAGATAAATCAAAATTTGAAGTTATCATTGATGAAATCAAAAGTATTAAAGATGTTAAAGATGATACTGATCTTGACGTTAATGATATGGTCGAAATGGTAAAGAGATTTAAATCATTCTATAAAGCGAATTTGAATGAAGATTTTCCTCAAGATCCAAAAATTCAATTAAATAGAGCAATTGAAGCAGTTTTTGCATCTTGGAATAATGAAAGAGCTATTTATTATAGGAGAATGAATGATATTCCTGATTCATGGGGAACGGCAGTTAATGTTCAAGAAATGGTTTTTGGTAACATGGGAGATGATTGTGCTACTGGAGTTGCATTTACAAGAAATCCTGCAACAGGAGAAAATAAACTTTTTGGTGAATTTTTAATTAATGCTCAAGGTGAAGATGTGGTTGCAGGGGTTAGAACACCATTACCAATAGAAAAACTTAAAGCTGTAATCCCAAAAGCATATGAAGAATTTGTTAATAATTGTAAAGTTTTGGAAAATCATTATAGAAATATGCAGGATATGGAATTTACGATTGAACATGGAAAATTATTTATGCTACAAACTCGTACTGGTAAAAGAACTGCAAATGCAGGATTGAAAATTGCAGTTGACATGGTAGATTCTGGATTGATAAGTAAAGAAGAAGCTATAATGATGGTTGAGCCAAAACAATTAGATTCGTTATTACATCCTCAATTTGATCCAAAAGCTTTAAGTGAAGCAAAAATTATTACTAAAGGTTTACCAGCATCTCCTGGTGCCGCTTGTGGGCAGGTTGTATTTACTGCAAACGATGCTGCTAAGTGGGCTGCTTTAAAACATCAAGTTATTTTAGTTAGACTTGAAACAAGTCCTGAAGATATTGAAGGAATGAATGTTTCAAGTGGAATCCTGACTGTTAGGGGTGGAATGACCTCGCATGCAGCTGTAGTCGCTAGAGGAATGGGTAGATGCTGTGTAAGTGGTTGTGGTGATATTAAAATCAATGAGGAAGCAAAAACTTTTACGGTTAATGGTAAAGTTTTTAAAGAAGGAGATTATATTTCATTAGAAGGAAGTACAGGAGCTGTGTATGGTCAAGCTATTATAACTATAGATGCTACTATTTCTGGTGATTTCGAAATATTCATGAAATGGGCTGATGAAATTAGGGATTTAAAAGTTAGAACTAATGCAGATACACCTAAAGATGCTAAAAAAGCACTTGAATTTGGTGCGGAAGGGATTGGTTTAGTAAGAACCGAACATATGTTCTTTGATTCTAATAGAATAAAAGCTGTTAGAGAAATGATTGTTTCAAAAACAAAGGAACAAAGAGAACGTGCTTTAAATAAAATATTACCTATGCAAAGAGAAGACTTTGAAGGTATTTATGAAGCTATGAAAGGACATGGAGTAACAATAAGATATTTAGACCCACCGTTACATGAATTTTTACCTACTACATCATATGATATATCTCAATTAGCAAATGACATGAATATTAATATAGCTGAGCTAAAAGAAATAATTAGATCCCTTCACGAATTTAATCCAATGATGGGACACCGGGGTGTGAGACTAGCAATAACTTATCCTGAAATTGCCGCTATGCAAACAAGGGCTGTAATGGAAGCTGCTATTAATGTTAATGCTAGAAATCCAGAATATAATATAGTTCCTGAGATAATGATTCCTTTAGTTGGGGATGTTAATGAATTAAAATTTGTAAAAAAAGTGGTTGTAGATGTAGCTGAAAAAGTTAAGTTGGAACAACAATCTGATATTAAATATCTAATCGGAACAATGATTGAAATTCCAAGAGCTGCATTATTAGCAGATGAAATTGCAAAAGAAGCTGATTTTTTCTCTTTTGGAACTAATGATTTAACTCAAATGACTTTTGGTTTTTCAAGAGATGATGCCGGATCATTTTTAGGAGACTACTACAAGAATAATATTTATGAACAAGATCCATTCTCAAGATTAGATCAAAAAGGGGTGGGTCAATTAGTTGAAATGGCTACTGTTAAAGGAAAATCTGTTAAGAAAGATATAAAACTAGGAATTTGTGGGGAACATGGTGGTGAACCATCAAGTGTTGAATTTTGTCATAGAATAGGGTTATCATATGTTTCATGCTCTCCATATAGAGTGCCAATAGCAAGATTAGCCGCTGCTCAAGCATCGATTAAGTTTCCAAGAAAATAATGAAAAGTTACTAAGTGATTTCGAATAATTCGAAGTCACTTTTTTTAGTTTAGTAGAATTATATATAAAAAGTCATTGTATACATTTTTATGATTTA
>Ga0055584_100007450_pt1 | contig 10734 bp, 9 predicted proteins | sample OSDHelmetaG_FD_58716 | JGI IMG/M metagenome (GOLD analysis project Ga0055584, IMG submission 58716) | Pelagic marine sediment microbial communities from the LTER site Helgoland, North Sea, for post-phytoplankton bloom and carbon turnover... | ecosystem: Environmental > Aquatic > Marine >...
CGTCTCGCCCGTCTGGGCCGATGCCTACAGCGATGCGCGCGCCGAACTGGTCACCGCCTATCAAGCCGAGAACTTCGCGGCCATGCGACAGGCAGCCGACAGGGCGTTGCTGGCGCGTCCGGGTTACCCCAGCGCTGTTTTCAATCGAGCTTTGGCTGAAGCGCTGGATGGCGACACTGCTGCGTCATTGTCTACGCTGATGGAACTGGCCGAGTCGGGTGTTGATTTCCGCGCTGCCGAGACCGAAGAATTTGCGCCCTTGCAGGCCCTGGACGGGTGGCCGGCCTACGAGCAACTCATAGCAGAGTTGAACGAACCGGTTGGCAATGCGTCAATTGCTTTCACCCACGACTTGCCCGATTTCGTCCCCGAGGGCATCGCGATCGGTAGCGGCAGCGAGTTGTACCTTGGCAGCATTCGGTATGGACAGGTTGTGCGCGTCGACGACACGACGACAATACTGAGCAACGCGAACGATCACTGGAGCGTATTCGGGATGCGTTTGAACGGCGCCGGTGAGCTCTGGTTCGCCAGCGCCTCAGTTCCGGAATATGCAGCGATCGACGACGAGAGCAGGGGCAGTACCGGACTTTTCCGGCTGGAACTGGAGAGCAAAGAAATCACTCACAGGGCGTTATTGCCGCCGAGTGACAAGCCGATGGTGCTTGGTGACCTGGTTCTTATTGACGACGATACGATCCTGGCGACCGAGAGTCTTACCGGCGCACTGTATCGATACTCCGTCTCGCGCGCGGAGTTCAGTGAATTAGTTGGCGCGGGTTCACTGCGTTCCATGCAGGGTTTGGTCATGGACCAATCCGGCGACTACCTTTACGTGGCTGACTATGTGGGTGGACTATTCAGGATTTCGCTGAGCGACAACTCGATCGCACGTGTTCAGGCTGACGATTCGGTCAGCCTGTTTGGCATTGACGGCCTGTATCGATATGGCAATGAATTGATCGCGATTCAAAATGGTATACGGCCGCATCGAGTCGTCGCTTTTTCGTTGGCAGACAATGGGCTCGAAATCACCAGCAGTCGCATTCTCGCTCGAAATCTGCCGGAGTTTGATGAGCCGACACTTGGCCAGGTCGTTGGTAAAGAATTCTACTTCGTTGCCAACAGCCATTGGAATCGCTTCGATCGTGACGGCAATCTGCCAGCCGGACTGGCTGGGCCAATCGTGCTGAAAATTAAACTTTAGAAGCGGCGCTGCTACTGCCCACACACCGGGCAGTCCGCGCGCTTGGCGATCGAGACCGACCGAAACTCGCCACTCATTGCATCGAACAGGCGCAAGACACCACGTGGCGAGTCGAGACCAGCGAGAAACTTAAGCGCCTCGATCGCCATCAGCGTGCCGATGGCACCGGGTACCGGTCCCAAGACGCCGTTGCCTGCGCAATTCTCAAGCGATTCATCCGCTTCTCGATAGAGGCAGCGATAGCACGGTGAGGTCGCATAATTCGGACCGAATTCGGTGAGTTGTCCCTCGAATCGAATCGCAGCTCCCGAAATGAGGCAGGTACTCGCCTGGACACAGGCCTCGTTTACCTGAAAGCGGGTCGCGAAATTGTCCGAACCATCGAGCACAACATCGGCACGCGCGACGGTTTCTGCCAGTGCAGTATCGTCCAGGCGCCGCGTAATAGCCGTGATCTGAATATCGGGATTCATGTGTTGCAGTCGGGCTACGGCCTGGTCAGCTTTTGATTTGCCAACGTCTTCCGGCCCGAACAGTGTTTGCCGGCCGAGATTGGTCGCGTCAACGGTGTCGAAGTCGCACAGCAGCAAATGGCCAACACCGCTCGCCGCCAGGTAGCTGGCTGTCGCGCAGCCAATGCCGCCAACACCAATCAAAAGCGCGGTGCCGGCGGCAATTCGGTCCTGACCCGCGGGGCCGACTTGCGACAGGGCGAGGTGGCGAGCGTGTCTGGTCAGCTGCGGATTGCCGGGCATTTAGTCGTCGATCGTGACTTCCGAAATCGTCACCGTGTCGAGCGGCACGTCCTGATGTCCGCCTTTGCTGCCGGTGGCGACCGCGGCGATCTTGTCGACAACATCCATACCAGCCGAAACCCTGGCAAACACGGCGTAGCCGAAGTCGCGACTACCATGGTTGAGGAAATCGTTGTCGCTGATGTTGATAAAGAACTGCGAGGTGGCGCTGTCAACGACGCCGGTACGCGCCATCGCCAGCGTTCCGCGAACATTTGACTCACCGTTGTCAGCTTCGTTCTTGATCGGGTCCCGTGTCGGCTTGCTGGACATGTTTTCGTCCATACCGCCGCCCTGGATCATGAAATTTGGAATTACGCGATGAAAAACAGTGCCATTGTAATGACCGTCGGCGGCGTACTGACGAAAGTTCTCGCAACTGATCGGTGCTTTATCTTCAAGCAATTCGACCGAGATGTCGCCGTGGTTGGTTTTGATCGTAATCATGTTTTCTCACTGGTTAGGAAAATGTGCGCTGCTCACCCGCGGCAGCCCAGAATAGTCATCGTAGCATTGGATGTCCTGCCAGCCATACGACAAAAGAACATCGGCAACCGAATCTTTTTGATCTGCGCCATGTTCGAGCACTAGTAAACCACCGTCCTCAATCACAAGCGGACAGGTTCTGGCCAGGGTTGTAATGGCGTCCATACCATCTGCGCCAGCCGCGAGCGCCAATCGCGGTTCTGCGCGCAGAGCGTCCAGCGCCGCGTCATCCTCGGCAACGTATGGGGGATTCGAGACGATCACGCTGAATTGCCGGCTAGCCACCGGCTCGGTCCAGTTGCCGTGCAGGAATTCGACATTGCTGGCTGCTACATGGTTGGCATTGGCCTGTGCGACCCGCAACGCGTCCTCGCTGATGTCGACTGCGGTAACCGCGCACAGCGGGCGCTCCCGGGCTATCGCCATCGCAATCGCACCGCTGCCGGTACCAAGGTCGAGGAGTTGCCATTCCGCTTTGCGCGGAATTTCCCGCAGCGCGATGTCGACGAGAAGCTCGGTCTCCGGACGCGGTACGAGCGTCGCTGGCGTTACCAGCAGTTCCATTGACCAAAACTCTTTTACGCCAGTGATATAGGCCATGGGCTCGCCCGCCAGACGCCGGGCAAGCGTTTGTTCGAGCCGCCCGAGCGCTGCGTCGTCAAGGGTTTCTTCAGGATGTGCGAACAAATAGCTGCGCGGCATGTCGATGGCGCGCGCGAGCAGCAATTCGGCATCAAGGCGGGCAGATTCACTAATCTCTTGCAGGCGTGCAGTGGCATTTGTCACCGCTTTTTGGATCGAAACAGGGTCACTCATGGCGGAAGATCACGTACACTCGCTGGCAAATCCAATCGAGACTATACGTCATGCAAGTCTATTCCAACGTTCTGGATATGGTCGGCAAAACGCCGATGCTCGAGGTCAATAAGATCGATACGGGCTTGTGCCAGTTGTTCCTCAAGCTCGAGCTCGCAAATCCAGGTGGTTCGGTCAAAGACCGGATCGGCATTTCCATGATCGAAGAGGCCGAGCGTCGCGGCGATATTAAACCCGGCGACACGATCGTCGAGGCGACCGCCGGCAACACGGGTATCGGGCTGGCGCTGGTCGCGGCGCAAAAAGGCTATCAACTGATTCTGGTTCTTCCCGACAAAATGAGTCAGGAGAAGATTTTCAATCTTCGCGCCATGGGCGCAGAAGTCGTGTTGACCCGTTCCGATGTTGCGAAGGGGCATCCGGAGTATTACCAGGACCTCGGCAAAAGTATTGCGGAGGAAAAAGGCTGTTACTTCATCAATCAATTCGGCAATCCGGATAACCCACTTGCGCACGAGAAGACAACGGCACCCGAGATCCTCGAACAGCTGGATGGCAAGGTCGACGCGATTGTAATGGGCGTCGGATCGAGCGGCACGGTCTCGGGTTTTTGCAAGTATCTCGATGAGCACGCCCCGAATGTCGAGATTATTCTGGCGGATCCGGTGGGTTCGATACTCGCCGAGTACATTAATACCGGCAATCTCAGTGACAAGAGCAGCAGCTGGCTCGTCGAGGGCATTGGCGAGGATTTCATTCCGGAAATTGCGAATTTTTCGAAGGTGACGAAAGCGTATTCAATCAGCGATGCGGAGTCATTCGCCGCAGCGCGGGACTTGCTCAAGAAAGAGGGAGTTCTGGCCGGCTCCTCGTCCGGTACCTTGCTGTCGGCCGCGCTCAAGTATTGCCGCGAACAAACGGAAGCCAAGCGCGTCGTGACGTTCGCCTGTGATACCGGCAACAAGTATCTGTCCAAGCTGTTTAACGATTTTTGGCTGGAAGATCAGGGGTTTATAAAGCGTGAGGAGAAGGGTGACCTCAGCGACCTGGTGGGCCGGCCGCATGATGAACGCGCGACGATCACTGTAGGCCCCGGAGATGTCCTTACAACGGCGCATAACCGTCTGCGCAACGCCGGGTTTTCGCAATTGCCGGTAATGGACGAGGGCAATCTTGTCGGAGTGGTGACTGAGGAGACGATCATTCAGCATGTCTACGGTCAGCCGGACCTTATGAATGCGCCGGTCGCCGACGCGATGCAAACGGCGTTTATCAAACTGGATAAGAACACCAGCGTAAATAACCTGGTATCGATGCTGCAGGTGCAACCGTATGCGGCGATTCTCGACGGCGATCATTTCCTCGGCCTGGTTACGCGCTCAGACGTATTGAATTACCTGCGACGACAGATGCAGACCGCGGCGGGTGCATGAACGATTTATCGCCCGACGACGTCCTGAAGTTCTGGTTTGAGGATATCGAGCATTCCAGTTGGTTTCGCAAGGATCCTGATTTCGACCGGGACCTCGAACTGCGTTTCGGCGACCTGCTCGTGCTTGCCAAAGATGGTCAGCTCGACGACTGGTGTGCCTCGCCTAAAGGACGGCTGGCTTTAATTGTGGTTCTCGATCAGTTTTCGCGAAACATATTCCGCGAATCAGGTGACGCGTTCGCTGCGGATTCCATGGCGCTCAAACTGTGTGTGGAAGGCATCGAGACACGCCAGGATCGGGAACTTACGCTCGAGCAGCGATCGTTTTTCTATCTTCCGCTGCGCCACGCGGAAGACCTCGAGATGCAGGAACTTGGATTGACCAAGACCAGGGAACTCAATGATGCGGGTTACGGCACTGACAAGTACGCCCTCAATCACCTGGAGATAATCCAGCGGTTCGGACGGTTTCCGCACCGCAACAAAGTTCTGGGCCGGCGCAATACGCCCGACGAGGAAGTCTATCTCGCGGATGGAAAGGCCGGTTTTTAACAGGAGTAACTACGATGTCTGGCTACAAACTTACCTACTTTGATTTTGACGGCGGGCGCGGCCAGCCAATCCGCGTCGCTCTCCACGCAGCAGGCATTGAATTTGAAGATAACCGCCTCTCATTCGCCGAGTTCGGTGAGATGCGCGAGAGCACACGCTTCAGTGCGCTACCTGTCCTGAATATCGATAATGAGGCAGTTACTCAGTCCAGTGCTATTTTGCGATATGTGGGCAAGATGGCCGGCCTGTATCCCGCCGATGATCTGCAAGCCCTTTACTGTGACGAAGTAATGGATGCCGTAGAGGACCTCAGTCATCACATGGGGACTACGTTCGGATTACAGGGAGAGGAACTGCGACTGGCGCGCGAGAAGTTGGTGGACGGATGGCTATCGATATTTCTGCGCGGTCTGGACGAACTCTTGAGCCGCGGAGGCGGGGAGTACTTCGCCGCCAATAGCCTGACCGTGGCGGACCTGAAGGCTAGCTATGTAATTCGCTGGTTGTGCTCGGGAAGTCTGGATCACATCCCGGCCGACATTGTGCAACAGGTGGCGCCGGGTCTTGTGGACCATCAGCAGCGAGTCGAGAGCGACAGTCGGGTAGTGGCTTACTACGCTGCTCGTTCCTGATAGCTCAGTCGTTAAGCGCCGCGAGTTGATCGGCCTGGTATTCGTTGATTAACGGCTGCACGACCTGATCCAGCTGGCCCTCGAGGATCTCGTCGAGCTTGTACAACGTCAGGTTAATGCGGTGATCGGTGACACGACCTTGCGGGTAGTTATAGGTTCGAATGCGTTCCGAACGATCACCCGAACCCACCTGCAATTTCCGTTGCTCGGCCTGCTCAGTTGCCTGTGCCGCGGTTTTCGCATCCAGCAGGCGCGCCTGCAATAAGGACATCGCCCGGGCGCGGTTCTTGTGTTGCGACCGCTCATCCTGACATTCGACAACGATCCCGGATGGCAAGTGCGTCAGGCGCACGGCGGAGTCAGTCTTGTTCACGTGCTGTCCGCCGGCACCCGATGCCCGATACGTATCAACACGCAGATCGGCCGGGTTAATCTCTTCGGCCTCAACCTCATCGGGCTCTGCCAAGACCGCAACGGTGCACGCGGACGTGTGAATGCGGCCCTGTGATTCGGTGGCTGGAACCCGCTGCACACGGTGCGCTCCGGATTCGAATTTCAGTTGGCCGTAAATGTCGCTGCCTGTGATGCGACTAATGATTTCTTTGTAACCGCCGTGCTCGCCCTCGCGGGCGCTAATGATCTCGACATTCCAGCGCATATTCTCCGCGAACTTGGAGTACATGCGAAACAAGTCGCCGGCGAAAATTGCCGCTTCATCACCGCCGGTACCTGCGCGAATTTCCAGGAAGATATTGCTTTCGTCATGCGGGTCGGCGGGTATCAGTGATTTTTGCAGGTCGAGCAGTAATTTATCGCGGCGAACGGTCAGGTCATCCAGCTCTTCCTGACCCATCTGGCGAATTTCTTTGTCGTCGTCGTCTGCCATCTCCCGGGCGCTGGCAATATCGTCAGTCAGCGTCTCGAACGCAGTAAATAATTTGACGATAGGTTCTAGTCGCGAATATTCCTTCGATAGCTCGCGAAACTGATTCTGGTCGGAAATGACACCGGGATCGGCGAGTAAGCCGGCAATTTCCTCGAAGCGGTCGCTAACCGACTCCAGTTTGAAACGAATGGAGTCTTTCACGTCAGCCCTTTTCCTTGTCGTCGATGTCGAACAGACTTCTGGCTGCGTCGATGATCGCCTGCTCCTCGGCTTCGCCAGCGGCACGGAGCCGCACGCTCGGATGATGCAATATCTTTTTCATTAGTGACGCCGTTGCATACTCGATGACCTCATGGCTGTCGACGCCCTTGTTGAGTCGTCGTTCCGCGTCGCGCAGAACCTCGTCGCGAATAGACTCACAATGCTCGCGCAGTGCAGTGATTACGGGAGACACTTGCTTGGCGCGATTGATCGTCAGGTAGCGGTTGATTTCGTCATCGAGGATACGGTTTGCATCAACCGCCGCGGCTTCGCGACTCGTTTGACCGTCCTGAATAACCTTTTGTAAGTCATCAATAGTGTAGAGATAGACATCGTCGAGTTTGGCAACCTCCGCCTCGATGTCCCGCGGCACCGCAATGTCGACTGCGAAAACGGGTTTGCGCTTACGCGTCTTCATTGCCGCTTTGACCTGCGCGACCGTGACAACGGGCTCCGGGCTCGCCGTCGATGTAATCAGGATGTCGGCTTCTGGAAGCGTACCGTCGAGTTCGGACAACGGCAGTGCATAACCACCAAACTGGCTGGCGAGCAGACGTGCCCGCTCGACATCCCTGTTGGCAACAAACAGGCGGCCAATATCTTTGCCATGCAGGTGTTTGGCCACGAGCTCAATGGTTACCCCCGCACCAACCAGCAATGCTGTGTGTTGATTGAAGCCTGCAAAAAATTGCTGCGCCAGCCTAACGGCTGCAGATGCGACCGATACCGGGTTGGCGCCGATTTCCGTGTCAGTGCGAACTTTCTTGGCGACAGAGAATGTATGTTGGAACAAACGACTCAATTGCTGGCGTACAGCGCCGGCCTGTTGGGCATCCCGATAGGCGTTTTTCAGTTGGCCGAGAATCTGCGTCTCGCCCAGCACCATAGAATCCAGGCCGCAGGCGACGCGGAAGATGTGTCGAATCGCCTCGTCGGCGTCAAAAGTGAACAGGGAGTCTGCAAATGCGGGATTGAGATTGCGCTCGTCATGCAGCCAGTCCCTGAGCCGCTCGCGCCCATCGTCGTTGCAAATTGCGTAAAGCTCGGTCCGATTGCAGGTCGACAAAAGAACGGCTTCGTTCACGCCGGCCAGATCTTTCAGGCGCACGACAGCCCGGCCGACCTCATCACCCGCGAAAACGACTTGTTCGCGAACTTCGATAGGTGCCGTGTTATGGTTCAGCCCGAGTATTTGCAGCCGCATAGTTGATAATTGTATGCGAACTGACGGCTCAGTTCCTTGTCTGTGATACCTATACAGCGCAATAATGCTCGGCGATTCAGATGACCTATAGAGTTCGAATGCACCACACCCGTTACCAAGTACCCGCAATTCTAATGATTGCGGCGATTATTCTTGCCCTGCCGGCGTTCGCGCAGAGCGGGGTCGCCGATTCCGATTTGGTTGCTGAACACTTGCTGCAGGCAGAAATTGCGCTGCAGGCGGATGACTATCGCGCAGCAGCCATTGAGTTCCGTAAGGCCGCGGAACTTGGTGAAAGTGTCGAGATAGCGAGACAGGCAACGCTTCTTGCATTCGACTATGGCTTTAATGATGAGGGCGTGCGGGCCGCGAGCCGCTGGCTTGAGCTTGCTCCTGACAATGACGAAGCGCTCGTTCGTCTCGCGCATATTCAGTTGCGACAAGGCGATTTGCGCAGCGCGACGCGTAATTTCACGACCTTGATCGAACGCGGCGAGCAGCCACCAGAAGAACGCCTGGTTTCACTGATGGGCTTTATTTCTCAGGAAGATGCCCAGATTGCGTACAAACTGATGCGGGCACTTGCCAAACCGTACCCGGATTCTGCATTGGCGCGCTATGCGGTCGGAGCGATGGCGCTGCAGGCCGAGGATCTGGACGCCGCTTTCGAGAATTCGCAACTCGCCATGGAACTTGATCCGGACTGGGTCAAACCCAAACTGTTGTACGGACGTACCTTGTTAATGGCTGGCAAGATCGACGAAGCAATTGACTATACCGCCAGAATTATCGGCGACGACCCGGACCCAGACCCGGATGCGCGCATGGAGCTGGCATTGATGTACCTGAGCGCCGACCGTGATGACGATGCGCTGAGCCAGGTCAATCAGGTGCTACTCGAGCGTGCACAGAGGACAGATGCGCTGCGCCTGATGGCGATCATTAATTTTCGGCAGAACAATCTCGACGCCGCCCAGGACGATTTTGAAGACCTTCTTTCGAGTGGTGATTACACGTCTGACGCGCTGTTTTATCTTGCACGAATCGCCGATCTTCGCGGCGACCATGATCGGGCAATTCGCCTCTACTCCGAAGTAATGGTCGGCAAGAACGCGATCGCATCACAGCGACGGGCGAGTGCATTGCTGGCGTTTGATAAAGAAGATCCGGATGCGGCTCTGCGCCAACTCGAAAAATTTGCCGATGAACGGCCGATCTATGCTATCGACATGCTGTTGGCCCGGGCACAGTTATTGAGCTCACTGGGTCGGGAAGACGAGGCAATTGAAGAGTATGGCAAGGTTTACGCCTATCGTCCCGATGATCAGGACGTTGCGTTAGGTCGGGCGGCGTTACTGCTGCGCGTGGACAGGGTCGACGACGCAATTGCGGCGTATCGGCAAGCGGCAAAACGCTGGCCGGAAAATCCGGGCATCCTGAACGCGCTGGGGTACACCCTGGCCGACCGAACGGACGAATACCGGGATGCTGAGAAATTTATTCGCAAGGCGCTAAAGTATGACCCGGAAAGCCCGGCCATCATCGATAGCCTGGGTTGGGTGCTGCACAAGCGTGGCAAACATGAACAGGCGCTGCAGCAGCTTGAGATCGCGTACGAGCGCTTCCCCGACCCGGAGGTTGCCGCGCACCTGGTCGAGGTGCTGGTGTCCCTCGATCGATCAACTGAAGCGCTTGAGGTATTGGCAACTGCCGAGGTCGCGGCACCTGATAACAGCCTTCTCAAAGACGTCCGTGAGCGACTATTCCCTGTCACGCCTTGATGCCCTGAGACTGGGAGCCGCTTCGGTCGCGACCGTTCTGCTCCTTGCCGGATGCGCTACGCCCCGCAGTGCCGCACTCCCTGAGATCGAGACATGGAGCGCGCGCACGTCCGTGCTTGCGGGCCTGGATGAGTGGGAATTCAGTGGCCGCATCGCGGTCAAGACGGATATCGACGGATTTAACGGCAAGCTACGCTGGGCGCAGGACGAGGATCAATTCAGCGCCACGGCCAGCGGCCCGTTTGGCGCCGGTGCTGTGCGTATCGAAGGGGATACGCAGACAGTGACGATCACCGACAATGAGGGGATCCAAATCGAGCTTGGTAGCGCCGAGGCGGAGTTTCGCTACCGTTATGGCTGGAGTATTCCAATCGCGAGTTTGCGCTTTTGGGCGCTCGGTATTCCTGATCCTGCCGTACCCGCGGAGACCGAACTCAATGATGCCGGGCAGCTTTTACACATGACTCAGCGAGGCTGGTCGGTCAGCTTTTCGCGCTATGCCGAGGGGGGCGGTCAGCTCATGCCGAAGGTGCTGAGCGCCGAAAACAGCGACACCCGGGTACGACTTGTCATTGATCACTGGATTTTCTTCGACTAGCGCATCACAATTGCGCCGCACAAGCAGCGTATTGGGGCGTAGCCAAGTGGTAAGGCATCGGGTTTTGATCCCGTGTACCGCAGGT
>Ga0055584_100007451_pt1 | contig 10734 bp, 10 predicted proteins | sample OSDHelmetaG_FD_58716 | JGI IMG/M metagenome (GOLD analysis project Ga0055584, IMG submission 58716) | Pelagic marine sediment microbial communities from the LTER site Helgoland, North Sea, for post-phytoplankton bloom and carbon turnover... | ecosystem: Environmental > Aquatic > Marine >...
TTCTTTCCCAGTTCCCGAGCCTCGCCAAGGATGTCTTGGGCGGCGACGAGCGCGTGGTAACGCTCTTGCTGACCACCTTCGCCATCGGCATCGCCGCGGGATCGCTCTGGTGTAACGCGCTTTTGAAGAACGAAATTTCGGCCCGATACGTACCGCTGGCGGCACTCGCCCTGACCGCGTTCATCATCGATTTCCATTTCGCGGTCGCGGGCCGCGAGGCGGGCGGCGTATTGATTGGCGCAACCGCTTTTCTGGCGGCGCCCGAAAACTGGCGGGTTCTGCTCGACCTGTTCGGCATCGCGGTCGCCGGTGGCCTCTTCAGCGTCCCGCTCTATGCGATTCTCCAGAATGAAAGCGCCCCCGAGCACCGAGCCCGCAATGTCGCGGTCAACAACATCCTGAACGCGCTGTTCATGGTGGCCGGCGCGGCGCTGGCGGGGGCCATGCTGGCCATGGGGATCTCGGTGCCCGGCATCCTACTGGCCCTGGCGATCGCCAACCTGGCGGTGGCTGTTTATATCTGCCGGCTTCTGCCGCATCACCTGATCAAGACCGTCTTCGCGATGATCTTGCGGCCCCTGTTCCGGGTTCGCGTCGAGGGGCTCGACAACTATCGCCAAGCCGGCGCGCGCGCGGTTGTCGTCGCCAATCATGTCTCCTTCCTGGACGGCATATTGCTCGCGGTATTCCTGCCGGGGCGCCCGGTCTTCGCCGTCGACACGCATATCGCCAAGGAGTGGTGGGCGCGGCCGTTTCTAGCGCTGGCCAAGACCTTCACGGTGAATCCCACCAATCCCTTCGCCACCAAGGCGCTGGTGCGCGAGGTGCGGGCCGGCAACCATCTGGTGATCTTCCCGGAGGGCCGGATTACCGTCACCGGCGCCTTGATGAAGATCCATGAGGGGCCGGGCATGATCGCCGACAAGGCCGAGGCCGATCTGATCCCCGTGCGCATCGCCGGCGCCGAGACCAGCACGCTCAGCCGCATGAAGGGCAAACTGCGCCAGCGCTGGTTCCCCGGGATCACCATTACCATCCTGGAGCCGCGTCGCTTCAAGATCCCCGAGGGAACGGTGGGCCGGGCGCGGCGGCGGATCGCCGGAGAACAGCTGTACGACGTGATGTCGGATCTGATCTTTCGGACCTGTGATACCGACAGGACGCTGTTCCAGGCCTTCCTCGAAGCCAGGGCGACCCATGGTGGCGGAACGGAGGTGCTGGAGGATATCGAGCGTGATCCGATCAGCTATAACCGGCTTGTTCTCGGCGCCGGCGTTCTGGGACGGGCCCTCGGCGAATTTACAGAGCAAGGCGAGCGCGTCGGCTTCCTGCTGCCGAACTCCGTCGGCGCGGCGGTGACGCTGTTCGCGTTGATCTCGACGGGCCGGGTGCCGGCGATGCTTAACTTCTCCGCCGGTCCGGCCAATGTGGTTTCGGCCTGCCGAACCGCCGAGCTACAAACCGTTCTGACGTCCCGGCGGTTCGTCGAGATGGGCAAGCTGGAGGATCTTGTCGCCGCCATCACGCCCGTCGCGCGGGTGGTGTATCTGGAGGATCTCCGCGAGCGGATCTCGGCGCTGGACAAACTTGTCGGACTTCTGGCGCGTCCTTTCGCCGGTTGGCTGCATCGCCGCCGCGGCATCCAAGCCGACGATCCCGCGGTCGTGCTGTTCACCTCTGGATCCGAGGGCCAGCCCAAGGGCGTCGTGCTGTCCCACGCGAACCTGCTGGCGAACCGCTTCCAGCTCTCGGCGAGGATCGACTTTAACGCCGCCGACATCGCCTTCAATGCCCTGCCGATCTTTCATTCCTTCGGCCTGACCGGCGGTCTGATCCTGCCTCTGTTGTCGGGGGTGCGGACCTTTCTCTATCCCTCGCCGCTGCATTACCGGATCGTTCCGGCATTGGTCTACGATACCAACGCGACGATCCTGTTCGGCACCGACACGTTCCTGGCCGGCTATGCGCGGATGAGCCATGCCTATGACTTTTTTAACGTGCGCTATGTCTTCGCCGGCGCGGAAAAGGTCAAGGACGAGACCCGCCGGGTCTGGTCGGAGAAATTCGGGCTGCGCATTCTCGAGGGCTATGGCGCGACCGAAACGGCGCCGGTACTCGCGGTCAACACACCGATGCATTTTCGCGCCGGCACGGTCGGTCGCCTGGTGCCCGGCATGACCGCGCGCCTCGAGCCGGTGCCGGGCGTCGAGCTAGGCGGCAGGCTGTACGTCACCGGCCCGAACGTGATGCTCGGCTATCTCCTCGCCGACGCGCCGGGGGAGCTTCAAGCACCGCCGGCCGGCGAGTACGACACCGGCGACATCGTTGATATCGACGCCAGTGGTTTCGTGACGATCCTGGGTCGGGCCAAGCGTTTCGCCAAGATCGCCGGCGAGATGGTGTCGCTCACGGCGGCGGAGGCTCTGGCGGCCAGGACATGGCCGGATCACGCCCACGCCGTTGTCTCCCTGCCGGACGCGCGCAAGGGTGAACAACTGGTGCTGATCACCGATAATCCCGAGGCGCCACGCGAGGCGTTGTCGTCGACCGCCCGGTCGGACGGCGCGAGCGAGCTTATGGTGCCGCGCCTGGTCCTGTCGGTCGACTCCGTGCCGCTGCTCGGGAGCGGTAAGATCGACTATCCGGCGGCCACCGAACTGGCCCAGGGTCTGGCGACGGATTTATCGGCGACGCGGATATAGGGGAGGTTTCGAAATGGACGATACAAGCACAAGCCGAAAACTCACCATCCTCGCCGGTGTCGGCGTTCTGTTGGCGGTGGCGGCGGCCTTCGCGTCGCCGATCGCCCAGGATCCCGCCTATCATCTTTTCGCCGATATCCGGATTATCTGTGGGGTGCCGAGATTCGGGGACGTGGCGAGTAATCTCGCCTTTGTCCTGGTTGGCGTGGCCGGGCTTTGGCGGGTAAGCGCGGGCCGCGCGGACGCGCTGTTCGATACCCCCGCCAATGCCCGGGTCGACGCCGTGCCCTATCGCGTGTTCTTCGCGGCGGCGGCGCTGATCGGTCTCGGCTCCGCCTATTATCACTGGGCGCCGAGCACCGAGCGGTTATTCTGGGATCGCTTGCCGATGACGGTGGCCTTCATGGCGTTCTTCGCGGCGATCACGGCGGACCGCATCGATCGTCGGATTGGAGTCATCTGGGTTCTGCCGATCGCGGTTGTCCTGGGGGTGGCCAGCGTCGTGTATTGGATCACCACCGAGCGCGCCGGGCATGGCGACCTTCGGCCCTATATCCTGATCCAGTTCGGCCCGATGCTGATCCTGCCGCTGATGTGCTGGTTGTTTCGCGACGGGCGCCTGACCGATGGGCGCTATCTCGGCGCGACCATCGCGGTCTACGGTCTGGCGATCCTGGCGGCGCGGTTCGACTACGAGATCATGACCCTCACCGCCGGCGCCATCAGCGGTCATAGCGTCAAACATCTGATCGCGGCGATCGCCTGCGCCATCCCTCTGGCGATGCTCTCCGGGCGGCGCTAGTCTTCACGGCGGATGTTCATTCGGGGGAGGTGCATCATGGCGACGGGTTTCAGAACCGCTGTTGTTACCGGCGGTGCGCGCGGGATCGGGCGGGCGATTGTCGCCAGGCTCGCGGCGGACGGCATTCACGTGGTGATCGCCGACAAGGACGAGGCCGAGGCGACGAAGACCGCCGAGGGGATCGTGGGGGCCGGCGGCGACGCGGTGACGGCCTTGGGCGTCGATGTGTCCGAGCGCGCCTCGGTCGAGGCCATGGTCGCGGCGGCGGTCGAGAGGCTCGGCGGGATCGATATCCTGGTCTGCAATGCCGGCGTGATGGACAAGGCGCCGTTCCTGGAGATGGATGACGACTTTCTGTGGCGGGTGCTGGGGATCAATCTCGGCGGCCCGTTCATGTGCGGTCAGGCCGTGGCTCGGCACATGATCGACCGGGGCAAGGGCGGCAGGATCGTCAATGTCGCCTCGAATTCCGGCATTTTCGGCGGGCGCGGCCGGGCCGCCTATGGCGCCAGCAAGGCCGGGGTCATCAATCTCACGCAGTCCATGGCGATCGAGTTGGCCGAGCATGACATCCTGGTAAACGCCGTCGCGCCGGGGCCGACCAAGACCCATCAGACCGGCGACATCTCGCCCAGCGTCGCCATGCGCATGCCGCTGAAACGCTTTGGCCGGCCCGAGGAAATCGCCGAGGTCGCGGCGTTTCTCGCCTCGCCGGCCTGTAGCTTCACCACTGGTCACGTGTTCGGCGCCGATGGCGGCTTTACCATCTCCGGGATCATGGAAGGTTGAGCGCTGGTTGAGGTGTCTCGCGAGGCAGCCACAATATCTTGTGGTGCGCCCGCGAAAATTCATGTTAGCCTTCGATATCGTCAACAATCGAAAGGAGGTGATCCAATGTCGAGTGAGAAAAGGGCACATTGGTGCCGGGCTGGTGTTCTTGCGGCGACAACGGAGCAACCTTCGGTGTCCGTCTAAGCGAACACACCACTCGCCAGGACAAACCTAGGCGATTGGGGGCCCCCAACAATGGCCCAACTCACGAGAAGGCTCCGCAAGGAGCCTTCTTTCGTTTCAGGCCCCGGAGATGTCGGCTATGTCCCACGTTCCCGCAGGCGCACCACCACGCAGCGCACGATGGTCATGACGATGAAAATCGCCGCCATCGCCGGCGTCTCGTCGACGACTTCCAACGCCAGCACATAGACCGCCCCACCCGCCAGCGAGATCGTCGCGGTGAAATCCTCTTTCAGGATCGAAGGTTGGACCCCGCAGAGAACATCGCGGATGACGCCGCCCGCGACCCCGGTCACGCAGCCCAGGATGATCGCGATGATGGGGTGTGTTTCGGCGGCCAGGGCAACGCTTGCCCCGACGAGCGTGAACAGCGAGAGCCCGATGGCGTCGAAATACAGCAACAGCCTCAGCCGGTTGCCGCCGCCAACGCGCAGGCGCCTGGCGATGAAGAAGAACGCGAAGCCAATCGGCGCGGCGGTTGCCAGATAGGTCATGTCGGTCATCCAGAACACCGGCGTGCGCCCGATCAGGAGATCCCTGAGCGTGCCGCCGCCGACCGCCGTCACCACCGCCAAGGCGATCGCGCCGAACAGATCGAAGTCGTGCCGCACCGCCTGTATTGCCGCCGAGGCCGCCATCACCGCCGTCGCGCAGATCGTCAGGCTGGCGATCAGGGGGCGAAAATCCGTCAGTTGCGCGTAAAGCGTGGAAAGGAAATCCAACCGCTCGTCTCCCCATGCTTGTTACAAACCATGCGTATTACAGACCATTGGGGGCATAATCCCTGGCGAGCACCGCCGCGCTTTCGGCCAACAGGGCGGCGTCCACCGTTATCCCATCCACCGATGTGCCCAAAAGCGAGTGGCAAAGATTGGCCGCCGCCATGGGGGCGCGGCGCGCCTGGGTCTGGCGTCTCAAGGCCGGGCCATCACCTAGGAGGAGATCCGCCAAGACGGCGGGGCTGAGCATGCCCGCCTGCTCCAGCACCGGAAACGCCACCAGGTTGTGCAGGCTCGAGAGTAGTTTCGGGCCGGCGATCTGTGGGCTCGCCGGCTGCTCCAGGCGTTCCACCACGCGCCGGGTCGCGTGGATCATAAAGTCCAGGGCCGGCGCGCCGGCCTCGAAATAGAGAACCGCGTTATGGACATGTCGCCGGACCCGCCAGCGGCCAGCGGCATCGCGCGACACCCAGATCTCCCGGCCCACGCCGTGGTCATGGTTCGGATCCAGGACTAAGTGATCCGGCGCGAAGACCAGAACATCGGCGTCGATCCAGACCGCCCGGTCCGCGCCCGCGCGTAGCCGCTCCCGCATCAAGAGCAATCGCGCGAGATCGGTCATCACCGGCCATCGCCCGAAACACTTCTCGCGATACAGCGGTGGCAGGATATCGATGATCTCATCGCCAACGAATTCGTATCCGTATCCCCGTCGCGCCGCCCAGTCCCGGGTGCTGGCGATGCAGGTCTCGATAGGCTCCGGCCACGGGGCGGCGTGGAAGGATTGCAGGACGACGGTGCCGCTCACGGCGCGTCCGGGCCCGTCGCCTGGGTCACCAGCCACTCGCGAAAGGCGGCGATCTTGGGTTCCTTCGCCGAGGTCTTGGGGCAGACGATCCAATAGGCGAAGGCGGCGGGTATCGACTCCCGCATCGGCCGCACCAGCCGTCCGCCCGCCAGATCGAGCGTCGCCAGCGCGCTTCTGGCCAGCGCCACGCCCTGTCCGGCGACGGCGGCGTCGATGGCAAGGCTGGTGTCCGAGAATACCGGGCCCTGATCGGCGATACCGGCGGGCACGCCAAAGGTGATCAGCCATTGCCGCCACCCGGCCCGGTCACGGTCATGCAGCAGGGTATGGCGGCGCAAACCCGCTGGTCTTTCAAGCAGGGCACCGGGGGTGAGCAGTCCAGGCCCGCAGACCGGAAAGATCTCCTCGGCGCAGAGCCGCTGGACATGCAGATGCGGCCAGTCCCCGGTGCCGTGACGCACCGCCAGATCGATATCATCCGTCGCGAAATCCGTATGCCGTCGCGCCGCGCTGATCCGCAGATCGATCTCGGGATGGGCGGTCGAGAAATCGCCGAGCCGGGGCACTAGCCATTTGTTGGCGAAGTTCGGCGATACGGTTACCGTCAGAACCGCGTCGCGCTTGCCCAGGGCCTCGGCCCCGGCGCGTAGGCTCTCCAGGGCCTCGCGGGCATGAATCAGATAGATCCGTCCGGAATCGGTCAGCGCCAAGCCCCGGTGCCGGCGGTCGAAAAGCCGGACACCGAGGATCTCTTCCAATTCGCGAATTTGATGGCTGATCGCGCCTTGGGTAAGGTTCAATTCCTCGGCCGCGCGGGTAAAATTCAACAAACGCGCGGCGGTCTCGAAGCTTCGGAGCCCGGTCGTGCTGGGCAATATCGCCATGGGATTTCCATTAATTTTCTTCATGGATAGAATAGAACAATTCGCTTCCAACGCAAATCCAGCCAATGCATGGTTCGTCGTGGGGTAGTGGCGGGTGATGCCGAAACCGCCCTATATATCCGTCGTCCTCGCGCATGCGGGGACCTAGTTTTGTTGAGTAAGATGACTATGCAAGCTGTTTGTTGGAGGTCCCCGCTTCCGCGAGGACGACGATAGAGATTGTCCCGGACAGTAGGTGTTGAACTGGCCAATGCCGCCGGTCGCGCGAGAGGAGACAAAGCCGTGACGGATCAGGTCAACCAAGCCAGCGCGTCAAAGGGACCCGGACAGGATGTCCCAGGCATCGCCGAGGCCTTCGCCGTTTGGCTCAAGATCGGATTGCTGAGCTTTGGCGGCCCGGCGGGACAGATCGCGATGATGCATCGCACGGTGGTCGAGGAGCGCAAGTGGATCGACGAGGCGCGGTTCCTGCACGCGCTCAACTACTGCATGTTGCTCCCCGGGCCCGAGGCGCAGCAGCTCGCGACCTATATCGGCTGGCTCATGCACCGCACGCTCGGCGGTCTGATCGCGGGTCTTTTGTTCATCATTCCCGGCGCGCTGGTGATGCTCGCCCTATCGGTCATCTATGTGCTCTACGCCGATCTACCGCTGGTCGACGCGGCGTTTCTCGGGGTCAAGGCGGCGGTGCTGATCGTGGTTGTCGAGGCGGTGATCCGGATCGGCAAGCGGGCGCTTCGCTCCACCGCGATGGTGGTCATGGCGGGCGCGGCGTTTGTCGCGATCTTCGCCTTCGCGGTGCCGTTTCCGGTAATTGTCGCGGGCGCCGGGCTGATCGGTTTTCTCGGTGGCATGCTGCGGCCCGAGAGTTTCGTGGTTCTCGCCAATAAACAGGTCGACGCCGACACAACCGGCAGCGTGATCGAGGCAATGGCGCGGCAAGGTCACCTGGACCATACCCGCCCCTCCGCCGCCCGTGCCGTGATGCTGGTGGTGATCTTCGGGATTCTCTGGTTCGGGCCAATCGCGGCACTGACCGCGAGCCTGGGCTCGGATCACGTCTTCACTCAGCAATCGGAATTTTTCAGCAAGCTCGCGGTGGTCACCTTCGGCGGCGCATACGCGGTGCTGGCCTATATGGCACAACAGGCGGTCGAGGCTTTCGGCTGGATGACGCCGGAGGAGATGCTGGACGGGCTCGGCCTGGCGGAGACGACACCGGGGCCGTTGATCCTGGTGACGCAATTCGTCGGCTTTCTCGGCGCGCATCGCCACGCCGGCGGCATGGACCCGATCCTGGCCGGTGTCATCGGCTCGGCGGTGACGCTCTGGGTGACCTTCACGCCGTGCTTTTTGTGGATTTTTCTCGGCGCGCCCTATGTCGAGAAGCTGCGCGACAACACCCATATCGCCGCCGCGCTGTCCGGTATCACCGCCGCCGTGGTCGGCGTGGTTCTCAACCTCGCGGTCTGGTTCGGCCTGCATGTCAGTTTCGCCAGCATCGGCGAGGCCAGCGCGCTCGGTCTGACTCTCCCGGTGCCGGATCTGGCAACCGCCGATCTCGCCAGCATCGGCCTGACGATCCTCGCCGGCGCGATGATGCTCTGGTGGCATCAGGGCGTGTTCAGAACGCTCTTGGCTTGCGCGCTCCTGGGTATGGGACTGTCGTTCGTTTGAGAAAACGAGTTGATCCGGAAGGATGAGCTCCGACCGCCATGAGGCGACTCCACACTTTTGTGGCATTCCACATTTTTGTAGACTATACTAATCTTATGAACAGTAAGGAATTGATCCGGGCTCTGACCCGTGATTATGGCGTGCGTATTGTCGCCAGTCGGGGCAAGGGAGGGCACGTGACGGCGATTCTTGGAGAACGCCGTGCCATCGTGCCGACCCATGGTGGACGCAAGGAGTTGGGCAAGGGCCTGGTTCGGGCGATATACAAGCAACTGGGAATCAACTGAGATGCTGAGCTATCCCATTACCACCGAGCCGGATGACGGCACCCTGCTCATCCGCTGCCCCGACCTGCCCGAAGTCGTCACCTTCGCCGAGCTCGAAGCGGAAATCGAAGCACCGGCGCGCGACGCGATCGAGGAGGCACTGGCGGCCCGTATCTCCCACGGCGAGGATATTCCAAAGGCCAGTGCCGAGGGGCGCATGGTTTCCATGGGGGTGACCACCACGCTCAAGGTCCGGCTGTATCAGGAACTCCGCGCGCAGGGGAAAACCCGGGCCGACCTGATGCGCGCGCTCGGATGGTCGCGCAACAGTGTCGACCGGCTTTTCCGCATCGGACACGCGTCCAAGACCGATCAGTTGGAAGCCGCCTTGGCGGCGCTTGGAAAGCGCGTGACGATCGGCCTGGCTGCTTAAACCGACCGGGTTACGGCGTCGGTCCCCAGGGGGCGTTGAACATCAGTTTGTTTTCCTGGGATTGCAGCATCGGGCGCAGCTTGGCGGCAAACGCCATGAAGTCGTCATCGGCGAAGACCCGCGCCCAATGCGCCCGGCGGTCCGCGTCGTCCTCGAAACGCCAGAGATGGGTCAGCGTGTTCATGGCCCCGATATCGCCGGTGAAATAGCCGCACAGCTTGTCCGCGTGCTTCTCCAGCGCCGGCCAGCCTTCCTGATGATAAAGCTCGACAACCGCGTTCATCTTGCCGACCACGATGGTGTAGGTGCGAAGTTCGTAAAGCGCCATTGTTGTTTCCTCCCAATATCCCGAGATTTCATGCCCGCCAGTCATCATGCCCGGACGGCTTGGTTTGGTCAGCCATTCGTCGGGCCCGGCGCGCCAAACACCGTCTGTGTGATGGCTTGCCCGCGCGCCCTGGCGGAGCCTCGACGACGATCATAGCATTCGAGCCAGCCATCACCGAGCCGGAGGCCCGCCTTGCCCGACTTGCGTATCTTCTCTTATCTGCCCAACCCGAGGATCATGAAGGCCACGATCGCCGCCCGGCTTAACGGCGCGGAAATAGAGGTGCGGGGCGCTAAGCCGCATGAGTTGTCGGATTGGCTGTGGGATTTCGAGGCCCGGCCGCTGAACGACGCGGATCGCGCCGACACCGATCTGGCACGGCCGTCGCGCACCGGTTTCGACTCGGTTCTTTACAAGACCGACGCCTTTCTCGACACCCATCCCTTCGGCACCGTGCCGGCGGCATTCGGTCCTGACGGAACAGTCGGTATCTTTGAATCCAACAGCATCCTGCGGGCCGCGGCCCGGATCGGCGAGGCGCGTCTGGCGCTCTACGGCGACGGGCCATACGAGGCCTCCCGGATCGACGGGTTTCTCGACGTCGCCCTGGTTTTCGCGCGCCAGAGTCAGGTGCATCTGTTGTCCCTTTCGGGAGACCGCTGCACCGCCGAGATCCGCGAGGAGACCGCGAAGACCTTGGACATCTTCCTCGGCGGCATCAACCGCGCTCTCCATCCGGATCGGGAGTTCCTGGTCGGCGATCGGATCAGCATCGCGGATATCTGCGTGGTCTGCGAGATCGTCCAGGTTTCCCGCGAGCGCGCGCATCTCGACAAGCTTGCCGCGCTGGGCGTCGACCCGGTCTACGACGAGGAGGCGATGACCAAGGTGCATCCTCTCGCCATGGCGCATTTCCAGCGTCTGCGTCGCCATCCCGCCTTCGCGGCGGATATCGGGCCACTCATGGAGAAGCTCGAGGCGATCGCCGCATCCCGGACCTGATCGCTTCGCGCGCGGTGGCGCATTCGTTTGGTCGGCGCGGGCCGCGGGGGTTAGCCTTGACGCTTCCATAGCCGGTCAGTCGCCGGGGGAGGTTTCCAT
>Ga0055584_100007452_pt1 | contig 10733 bp, 8 predicted proteins | sample OSDHelmetaG_FD_58716 | JGI IMG/M metagenome (GOLD analysis project Ga0055584, IMG submission 58716) | Pelagic marine sediment microbial communities from the LTER site Helgoland, North Sea, for post-phytoplankton bloom and carbon turnover... | ecosystem: Environmental > Aquatic > Marine >...
ATTCTTCGTCGGCAACACTGTCCTTGCGGTTGAACTGAAGAGGGATTCTCCTCCCTTCCGGCAGGTCCATCAAACGGATGAACATCGAAGTCTCGGCTGCCATTCCTGAAGCACAGATTCGCGCTGTTCAACGATCCTCACGAGCGCTTTAATCCGGCGCATGAATCAACTCGATCTGGCCGGAAAGAACGCAATCGTCACCGGCGGAGCCAGCGGAATCGGATTTGCAATCGTACAAAAACTGCTCGCGTCCGGGGCGCAGGTCGGGATTTGGGATCGTGACGAAGAACGGATGAGCAGCAGTGCCCAGGCCCTCTCGTCCGACGGTCAGGTAAAAACGTTCAAGGTCGAACTGACCGATCCGGACAACGTGCAGTCCGTGGCACAGAGCACCAACGAGGCGCTGGGCTCGATCGATATCCTCGTCAACTGCGCCGGTGTCGCCGGCGACAATGCCAAAGTCTGGGAACTCAAGCCGGAGCAATGGACCTCGGTGATCAACGTCAATCTCAATGGGGTCTTCTACTGCTGCAATGCGGTTGTCCCCCACATGCTCAAGAATGGGTACGGCCGCATCGTCAATATTGCCTCCATCGCGGGCAAGGAAGGCAACCCAACCGCATCTCACTACAGCGCGTCCAAGGCGGGCGTAATCGGCTTTACCAAATCGCTGGGAAAAGAACTGGCGCAGGAAGGCGTGATCGTGAATTGCGTTACTCCCGCAGTCATCGAAACGCCGATTTTGGAGCAGATCGAGCAGTTTCATATCGACTATATGCTTGCCAAAATCCCCATGGGGCGTTTTGGCAAGGTCGCAGAAGCCGCCGCGATGGTTGGTTGGCTTTGCAGTGAAGACTGCTCGTTCACCACCGGAGCGGTGTTCGACCTGTCAGGTGGCCGGGCCACCTATTGATCTGAAATCCAGGCATTCGGCTCACGCAGGAAAACTTTTTGAAAATTTCCTGTCGGATATTCCTGTATTCCCGACGTGTTGAATACAGATTGCCATTGTGACAAAGCCGAATTGCCAACCTGAGTCCGCCACGGATGCCGAGCTGCTCGGCAAATTTGCCCGAGGCCGTTCGGAATCCGCGTTCACGGAACTGGTGGAGCGCTACCTGGGACTCGTTCTCGGCGTGGCCCGGCGTCGTGTCGGCAACGTATCCATGGCGGAAGACATCGCCCAGGCCACCTTTGCCATTCTCGCCCGGAAAGCCGCCGGGCTCAAAGCCACGCCCACGATCGCGGGCTGGCTCTATCGTGTCACCATGGTCGAATGCACGGCCGCAATCCGACGCCCGCGAGATCAGGAATCCAAAATGAAAACCATCACCGAACAGGTGCGCTTGGAGGCCGACGGCGACAGCGTCTGGCGGGAAAAACTGCCCCACCTAGATGAAGCCATCGACGACCTCTCGCCGGGTGATCGCGATCTCGTGCTCATGCGTTTCTGGGAGAAGAAGAGCTTCCGCGAAATCGGCAAGGCACTCGGGAAATCCGAAACGGCAAGTCAGAAGCAGGCCGAACGGGCGCTGGAAAAACTCGGCAGCTCGCTGAGTCGTCGGGGGGCCACGATTTCCGTCGCCGTCCTAACTGCCGGACTGGACACCAGCCTCGCTACGGCCGCACCTTCTGTATTGGCCGCAACCATTTCACAATCCGCACTCGCCGCCGCGCCCGCACTCACCACCACCACCCTCATCCTCAAATCCATCGAAGCCATGACCTACGCAAAAACAAAGACCGCTCTTGCCGTCGCCGTGATCGCCGCTGTTCCCATCGGTGCCCAGTGGAACGCAAACAAGGCATTGCAGGCTCGCCTCACCCATCTCGAATCTCAGCAAAACGTCCAGGCGATCGAAACCAACAAGTCGGTCGGCATGCGGACGAAAAGCACACGCACCGCACGAGGCGCCACCGACCAGGCTTCCAGAGAAATGCGCTCCGTGCCGGAGAACCTTCCCATGAACGTCGCAGCCGAATGGCGCAAGGCGCTCGCCAACGTGGATCCTCTGCAACGCTCTCTCAGCATTGGAAAACTCCTGGCGGGACTCACACCGGAAAACGCTCTCGAAATTGCCGACGTGTTCGCCACCGCCCACAAAACCGGCGCCCGTTACACCTCCGAGCACATGATGTTCATTCGTGCCTGGGGTGCGATCGATGGAAGTGCCGCGCTGCAACACGCCGTGGATACCAATGGCAAGACCGACGGATCGCCCATCGTCCTCGCCGCCATGGCCGGTTGGGCCAGCGCAAATCCGTTGGCTGCACGTGACTGGGCCGAAGCCCTCCCCGACGGACAGGACAAAGAGGACATCCTCTTTGGCGTCCTCGACGGCTGGGCTACCCTCGATCTGGAAGCCGCCTCCCGCTACATCGAATCCCGCCCCCGAACCCAGGCCCGAAATCGCACGCGCCAGCTGTTGTTGGAGCGAGCTCTGATGACCGGAGGCATTCCCGGTGCCCGGGATTGGTTCGGCAAAATAGATGGCGAAGGCCAAAACAAAATGTACAAGCAACTGGCCTTTGACGAACTCGCCACCCGAATGCTGGACCATGATCCGCAAGCTACCGCCCTCTGGATCAAGGAACAGGACGGCGACAAACATCTCGCCGGACGCGCCATTCGCAGCACTGCCCGGAAACTCGCAACGGGGAATCCGGAAGACGCACTCCAATTCGTAGGATCACTCGAAAACATGAAAGCGGGGCAGGTCACCGGCAGTTTCAGCGACATCATCAACGAATGGGCACAAGCCGATCCCGGCGCTGCCGGAGGCTGGCTCAATGAACACCCCGATCATCCGCGTCACGACGTGATGGTGAATCGCTACATCACCACCATCTCCGATATCGAACCCGAAACCGCCCTGCAGTGGGCCGGAACGATCGAAGAGGAAAACCGTCGCCGCAACAGCCAGATGGTCGCTGCGGCCGGGCTCTTGGCGATCGAAGGTGATGGTGCCATCCCCAAACTCCTTGAGGCCGGATTGACAAAATCCATGATCAAGGCAGCCCCGCAGCACGCCCGACTGATGAAGCAATACGCCGGTCAGGAGAGGATGCAGTCGATCATGTCGGTGGGCGAAGGAACGGTGACGTTCGGTGCCCGACCAGTGGAAGAGTGACTCGACCGTTTCCTCCGCCGCTCCGACGGTTCTTCAATCAACTCGCTCACCGCACTTCATTTGCGATCCAACATCTCGAGTTCACAACTCATAGTGCGAAGAATGGATACGTCCTTCCCGGACCGAAACCGTTCTCAGGTCTCGAAATCTGGAGAATAGGGCATTGCCTCCCGATAATAACGAGGGTAACTACAACCTCTGTAGGGCATCGGGAGGACGAATACTTCAATTGATTGAAACCGATTGGACAAACTCATGCCAAGCACTTTGAATCTATTGAAAGAGAGTAGCTCAAAACGCTGCCCCGAGTGCGACGAACTGATCGATTCAGCGGCGATAAATATCCAGGAAGGGGTCGCTCTATGTCCGGCGTGCGGCGCTCTGTCGCGGCTGTCACAACTGAACGATGGAGACCAGAGCGTCCGGGAGTTTCTCGCTGCCCCACCGCGTGGCTGTTCGATCGACTCAGGTGGCGATGAAGTGATCGCGACTGCATCCCTGAAATCGATCGGTGGATTCTTGGCTTCGGCAGGCTTCGCGTTGTTTTGGAATGGGATCGTATCCGTGTTCCTGTCCCTCGCACTCGCCGGACTCTACACCAATCTGGTTGATCCCGTTCCACCTTGGTTCCCAGCCCCCGGGATGGTGGAAGGTAAGCCGGAAATGAACGGCAAACCGATGGGGCTGGGAGAGACTTTGTTTCTCTGCATGTTTCTGGTTCCTTTCGTCACTGTGGGCGCGGGAATGACGGTGACAGCCATGATGAGCCTGTTTGGCAAGGTCGAAGTGGTCGTCCACCGAACGGAAGCATACGTGGCAACCGGTATCGGAATTCTCAAATGGAAGCGGAAATTCAATCCTCACAAAGTTAGTTCTGTGATTTTTTGACACGACTGCCTGGCAATCGGAGGGTGGCTCCAACAAGGCGATCAAATCGGTGACGGACCGGGATATCAAGTCCGGATCCATGTTGAGTTCAGCTCGAATGGAATGGATGCGGGTTGCGTTGAGGAATATGCTACTGCGTTCCCAGAAGGTTCAGAACTGAACCTTCTTTCCATAGAGGATCTCGGCAAAACGTTGACCTGAGAACGTCCGACAAAGACCGGGGACGCTCAGTCAGTTCGGGATACGTGTTCTCCTGCCCGCAGATCAGCCAACTCATCCATCATCGGTTGAATCTCTGTGGACTGCACCCAACCGGATTGCCCAGAAGTATTCATCACCTGAATCCAGTCGCCTTTGTATCCGGTGATTTCCACCTCCTCACCGTCCTTCAACTGAAAGAATGATTTCGAATCCACCAGCGGACCGTAGCGAGCACTGACCTTTTCTACCACCACGACACCTTCATCACTTTCATCCCATTGAGTGTGTGCGACCGCTGCCAAGCTCCCCACCAACAGGACAGCAAACGCCGTCAACCGAATGGTCCAGACGAGTGAACCGCGGGCCTTACGGTTAGCCTCTCGCCAAGCCAGCATGGCGAAACAGACACTTGCCACGATCGCCGTGAACCAGATCCACTCCGCCTGCGACAAATAGCGAAAGAAGCCGGCCCAGGAAGAGGTTTCCGGCGCGAAAGCCCCGGCAACTTCCTTGCGGGCGAACATCAGGTTTGCCCTCACATCCGGATCGCGCGGGGCAAGCCGGACGGCGCGGCGATAACTGTAGATCCCGCGCCCCGCTTCACCGCTCTTGAACAATGCATTTCCGAGGTTGAACCACACCGCCGCCGATTCTTGGCCGGATCGGATCAGTTCCCGGTATTGCAATGCCGAGGCGGAAAATTCGTCCTTCTCATAAAGCCGGTTCGCTTCCTCGAAATCGGCGGCCAGCAGTGGCTGCAGAGACGTGATCAGCATCAACAACCAAAGGGATTGCAATTGTCGCCACCACGGGTTCATTCCTCGAACTCCTTCAATCCCTGCAAAGTTTTCTCCGCATCATTCGCCAATTTCATCAGTTCCCCCGACTCTGTCGTCGGCGCATACCGTGCCTGGTTGCAGGCGCCGAAAAGCGAATCAATTGAATCGCAAAGATCGTCAGCCGCACCAGCCGGACGCATCTGTTCCGAAATGACGCTTTCGGTGATACCCGAGGCTGGAAGATCCAGTCGTTCACCGATCCGCTCTTGCAACAACAACGCCAAAGTCTTGAAGAACGCTTCCCCTTCACCTCCGTCGGCCTGCTTGCGCAGTTCGACAATCCGTTCGTCCTCCAACTTGTCCGTCGCCAACCGACGCCGAAGTCGGGGATCATTCTCTAGCCTATCCGTTTTACGCCGCCGGATCCAAAGGAGCATCCAAGCCATGAACGTGGTCGCCGGCAAGGCCAGTGAACTGACTCCGGCAACACTCCCAATCGTTCCGATGTGGGGTTTGATGTGCAACAGTTCGGTAGCGATCTTCGATCCTTTCGCGACCTGGTTCGTCTGCGTCACCATGATGACGGGCGACGACGTGCCAGCCGCGGCGGGAGCCACCGTGATTGGTGTCGGTTCACGTCGCAGGTTTACATACCGCTTCTGGGAAGGGTTGAAGTAGCTGAATTCGATAGCCGGCACTACCGGCACGTCGGCCTTCTCGGGGACGACGATCTGCTCAAAGCGTTTCACACCCACATGGTTTCCGGGATCAGTGTATTCAATCTCACTGTTCGGCGGGTAAACCTTGAAATCATTCCATTCGGTCAATAACGGCAGTTTCACGTTCTCCAATACACCCTTCCCGGAAAACGCCACCTGCAAAGTGATCGGATCGCCCGCGGTGAGGTTGGTGGGCCCCACCGTCACCTCCATGGCGAATTGACCGACCGCGCCGTCGAAATTGTCAGGTCTGCCCTCTACGGGCAACGGCAGCACCTCAACATCCGCCACGTTGCTGACGGGTGCCACCTGACGGGTCTGGTATTGTTGCCGACCAAATATATCGGTACGCCCAATCGGAATCCGGGCGGTAAAAGGACAGCGGGCCGGACCCAGCTTCAATTTCCCCGGCTTTACCGGCACCGCAATCTTTGGGAATTGGAAAACCTCATAAACCCGGCCATTCAAAGCCTCCCGCCCTCTTGTTGCCTGCAGATCCGTGAAGGTGAATCCGTCGCTCTCCAACTCCGGCATCTGCCGGACCGAGCCGGCCACGAAATACAGTTTGATAAGAATCCGAAATGGCTCACTGACATACACGTTCGTGCGTGGCACCACCAAGCGTGCAAACATCAATCCGGCATCCGGTTTCTCTTCCGCCAGTTGAGCCGCCCGGGGAAGCACCTTGAGCTTCAACACCCCACTCGTGTAAGGCTTGCCACCCATGTTCACCGTGATCGCAGGTATCGTAAAATCGCCTGATTGAATAGGAGTCGCAGAGTAACTCAATGTCGTCTTCGAAATACTCCGCCCACCACCAAAACTAAAGCTGCGGCTGGAAGATGGGGAATGAAACTGAAGATGTTGGATCACCGGCAACACGGGATCCCGTTCGGGCAACCCATCCACGAAATTGAAAACCAATTTCGCTGACTCCCCGAGCCGAATGGTCGCGCGATTCAAGCCTACCGAATACGAAGGAGCGCCGTAACCCGTCACTGAGCCACATGCCGCGACCAACAGCATGAACATCAGATTCTTCAAATTTCCCGCCCCCATCACCACGTTTTCAGAATCGTCTTGCGATCGCCCTTCTTGTCCTTTTTGGCGGGACTGAAGATTAAGGTTCGCTCCTTGGATTTGTGTGCATCCAGCAATTGCTTCGCCTGTTCCGGAGTCAATTTGACCATTTGGGGAGCCGGTCCCTTCTTTTCTTCACCGTCCTTATTCTCATCACCGGGTTTTGGTTGAGGCTTGGATTCTTGATCCTTTTTCTCATCAGGGTTCTGCTTCTCTTCATCCTCCTTGCCGGCATCACCTGACTCTTCTTCCTGCTTCTTGTCCTCCGAAGATTGCTTCTCCTTCTCGTCGTCGCTTTGTTGGGACTGTTGATCTTTCTGGTCCTGATTCTGGTCGTCCTGCTGATTTTGGTTCTCCTGATCCTGTTTTTGCTGATCGTCGTTTTGCTGATCCTTCTGATCCCCTTCCTCATCGTCCTTTTCCTCTTTGTCATCCTCGTCGGAACCATCCTGGCTTTCCTGTTGCTGCATCTGCTCTCTGAGCTTTTTGATCATCTTGCTGACCAGGTTCTTGTTGAAGCTGGCATCTTCAGCCCCCTCCTGAAGTTTCAAGGCCTGATCGTACATGCGGACGGCACTCTCCCACGATTCCAGGGTTTTCTCGGGGGCGCTTTCTGCTTTGCCGGAACGAACCAGCGTGTTGCCAAGATTATACCAAGCCTGTTTCTGTAGCGGGACGTTCTCGGATGCAACCGCGGCGCTGAAATTCCTGGCGGCGGCCTCGTAATCCCCAGCGCGGTATGCTGCGGCCCCGGCATTGAACGAGAGTCGATGATCCTCGGGCTTCGCTTCCCGCAGCTTCTCATAGACCTCCTGCGCGCCGGCAAAGTCACCGGCCTGAAACTTCCGATTTGCATCCCCGGCCGAAACCGCCTCCGCCTGGCCCGGTGTCAGGCACAACAGAAATGCCAGTGCTGCTCCGGCCGTTGAACCGGCAGCCTTGCGTTTTCGGGGTTTTCTTTTGTCCGGCAGGAACATTTCGATCAAAAGCAAAACAATCGCCAAGGATAGCGGCCAGTAAAAACGTTCAAAATAGCGCCGAATAAGCCGCGAAGAGATCTCACCACGGGGTAGTGGAGCCAAGCCTTGCGCATACAACGTTTCGATTGCCTGCGCTCCCGAAAGGTTCAAATAGAAGCCTTTGGCCACCCCTGCCAATTGCTGCAGCAGCGCCTCATTCATGCGGGAACGAACCACCTGACCGTTCTCATCCTTCAAATACTCGGTCTTCGAGCCGCGGTTTCCGACCGGAATGAGATCTCCTTCCGGACTGCCAACCCCGAGTGTGAATATCCGCATGCCATCCTCTTCGGCTTCCTTGCCCGCATCGAGGACGAGTTGTTCGTGATCTTCCCCATCCGTAATCAGCACGAGAATCTTGTAGTTTTCCTCCTCGTTCTTGAATGCCTCCTGCGCCACCTCAATCGTCTCTGCCAATGCGGTTCCGCCTTGCGGCATGACGTCCGGCGAGATCGCCGCCACGCTCTGACGAAACGCGTTGTCATCCAAGGTGAGGGGGCATTGCAGAAAGGCCGTCCCGGCAAATGTCACCAATCCGATTCGGTCGGACTTGGCGATCTTCATCAGATCCAAGGCGGCCAGCTTGGCGCGTTCCAATCGGTTGGGTCGAACGTCGGTGGCCAACATGCTACGCGAAGCATCAATCGCCACCACGATATCCAATCCGCGTTGGGTGGCTTCATCCCATTCAAACCCCCAGCGCGGACGGGCCATCGCCAAGACGATGAACAGGACAGCCAACACCGACAAGATCATGCGCGTTTTTTGACGACCCCGAGAAACTCCCACGGTGAGTTCCTTCACCAGTCGTCGGGGGATAAACTCTTGGATCAGACGCTGCCGCACCCGCCACGCGATCACCATGAACCAGATGAGAAGCGGCACGAGCGCCAATGACCATAGTAGTTCAGGTTGTGCAAAACTCACGGCAGCCTCCTGAATTTGGTGTGGGCGAGTAGCAACTCAACGAGCAACATGCCCAATCCCAACGCGATCGGCCAATGCAACAGTTCTTCGAAGCGTTGAAATTTCTTGATCACAACTTTCGTTTTTTCAAGTTCATCAATCTCGTCGTAAATCCCTCGTAACGAATCAGTGCTGTCTGCCCGATAGTATTTCCCTCCCGTGGCATCTGCGATCTCACGCAGTGTATCTTCGTCAATGTTGACCTCCACCTTCGTGTAGCGCTTCTGCCCGAACAGGTCCAACTGCGGCCACGGTGCCATTCCCCGAGTTCCAACGCCGATCGTATACACCTTGATTCCCAAGGCCTCTGCTGCTTCAGCGGCTGTTTTGGGTGGCACGTTGCCGGCGTTGTTCTGCCCGTCGGTCATAAGAATCACGATCTTGCTCTTCGACTTCACATCGCGCAGGCGATTCACCGCCGCCACCAACCCCGATCCGATTGCGGTCCCGTCTTCGATGCCCTCAAATCCAAGCCGCGACAGATTGTTAAGCAAGAAATCATGATCCAAGGTCAGCGGCCCCGCCATGTAGGCACGCCCCGCAAAGGCGATCAGTCCGATTCGGTCACTCGGACGTTTCGATACGAATTCCTCCATGACCTGTTTGGCGAGGTTGAGTCGGTTGATCCGTTCACCGTGATCATCAATGAAATCCTCTGCTGCCATGCTGGTGGAAAGATCGAGACTCAATACAATATCAATACCGGAAGCCTTGATTTGCCGCGTGCCCTCGACCAACCGGGGTCTGGCCAACGCGATTATGAAGAGCGCCAATACCAACCAGCGAAGAATTCGAAAGAATTCGCGGGCTCGACTACGACTACGACTCGCCACCGTTTGGACCAGGGCAACGGATGAGTAGAGAAAGGCCGGCTGTCGGTCGATGCGGCCCTTGATCCACATCAACAACGGCAGCGCCAAGAGCAGTAAAAGGAGCCAAGGATTCCCAAACGTAAAGCTCACGCGGCCACCTCCGAGATCAACCCCGTCCCCGTCGGCATCGTTTCCTCCACCAAACGAACGGCGGAGTCGTGCAATCCCCTAAGTTCCGTCTCCGTGGGTTCATGCTTCGCAAACTTGACAAGGTCACACTGCTCCAGAAAGCGCCCCAAACTGATTTTCTGCTCGTCCTCCAAAAGGCAAGACAGCCGCAGTTCCTGCAGAAACTCCTCGGTCGTCCTTTCCGGCGCCTTCAGCGTCAACTGTTCCTCCAGATAGACGCGCACGATGGTGGACACCTTGGTGCAGAAAGGCTCCGGATCGTGAATCAGCGAAATCGCCGCCTGGAGTTCAGACAAAGCGATACGATACGGAGGCGTCACCGCTGGCATTGGTTCCGATTGAGCCCCCTTACGGAACCATTTGCGCCAGCTCCAGTAACTCAGCCCGGCGACGGCCAGGACGCCAAGCGCGATCCAAAGCCACGTGAGATCTGGCGGAATATGAACGGGGCCCGCGATATCCCGCATTTCATCGAACGAAAAATCGTTCGTTGCCTCCGCCGGATCAGGCTTTGGGGGGATCACCACTGCATTGTTGTTGCTCAACGCCATTGTCCTGCTCAGCCGTGTCGGGCCCGTTTTTCTCGATTCTCAAAAAAGCGCGCCAACGCCGTCGAATACTCTTCGTCCGTCTTCAGATAGATCGTATCGATGCCCATCGATCGGAACTGTCGTTTCAGGGAAGCCTGTAACAGCGCCTGCTCCTCGGCGAACTGATCGCGCAACTTCCGACTGCCCGTGTCAATTTCCAACACCTCGCCCGTTTCTGAATCCTTCAGCACCAACAGTCCCAGATTGGGCAGTGCGATTTCGTAACGATCCATGATCTGCACGGTCACCAGATCATGCTTGCGATTCACCTGGCGCAATGCGGATTGGGATTCGCGACCAAGGGGCTCATCGGTCGCGCTGGGTTGCGAAACCAGACCGCCCCCAAAGCGTATGGGCCG
>Ga0055584_100007453_pt1 | contig 10733 bp, 10 predicted proteins | sample OSDHelmetaG_FD_58716 | JGI IMG/M metagenome (GOLD analysis project Ga0055584, IMG submission 58716) | Pelagic marine sediment microbial communities from the LTER site Helgoland, North Sea, for post-phytoplankton bloom and carbon turnover... | ecosystem: Environmental > Aquatic > Marine >...
CCAGCGCCTTGCACAATGGGCTCCAAAATCAAGCCAGCAATATGTTGATGATGGTCTTTAAGCTGTTGTTCAAGTTCGTTGAGGTCTGTATCTTCAAGAGGGCGATCAAAGCCTAACGGAGGTGCCGCACAAAAATAGTGTTGTGGTAGCACGCTGGTAAACAGAGAATGCATACCGTTGACTGGGTCACACACGGCCATGGCACCAAAGGTGTCACCATGATAACCATTGCGAACCGTAAGCATGCGGTTCTTTTCAGCTTGGCCGCGGGCATGCCAATATTGCAAAGCCATCTTGATGGCGACTTCAACGGCTACGGAACCGGAATCACTAAAGAATACTTTTTCTAAACCTGCTGGAGCCATGTCAGCTAGGCGTTGCGCCAGACGCACAGCAGGTTCGTGGGTAATGCCACCAAACATCACATGTGACATATCGCTCATTTGCGCCTGCATGGCCTGATTGAGATAAGGGTTGTTGTAGCCGTGAATAGCGCACCACCAAGACGCCATGCCATCAATTAACTCGCGACCATCGGCAAGACGTAAGCGAACGCCTTCGGCGCTTACTACAGGGTAGGCAGGTGGGGGGTTGTCCATGCTAGCATAGGGGTGCCATACGTGTTGTTGGTCTAGGGCAATGAGCTGTTCGCTGTTCATGGTGAGGCTCTTTAGGCTGGCTGCGAAAGTGGGGTATGTTATCACAGGCGTTAAACGATTAGGGTCTGTGGCCAAGTTAGGCTCTGGATATACTAGTAACCAATATCTGATGATCTAGTACTTGCCACTGCACATTCACTTCATGTAAAAGGCAGCCATAAAGCCGCGTTGGATCATTTTGATACGCAGGGCGCGGATCGTGGCGTAGTACCTGTTCAATCAAGGCTTGCAAGCTAGGTTGATTAGCCAGTGCGTTTAATGCTTGCTCGCTGTATGTAACAGGCAATTCTAAGGTTTGTTCGTCCGGCGCAAAGCCACTGCTAGCATGAGGTTGGGACTCAACCCATGGCAAGTAAGGCTTGATGTCATAAATAGGTGTGCCATGAATAAGGTCCGCGCCTTGCACAAGCAGACAGACATCCTTTTCGGTAGTAATCTTGTCTAAACGTACCAATGATAAGCCCAAAGGGTTAGGCCGAAAAGTCGAACGGGTGGCAAACACCCCTAGCTTGGCATTGCCACCTAAGCGTGGTGGACGAACCTTAGGTTTCCAGCCTTGTTGAGCTGTGGCATGAAAACCAAAGATTAGCCAAATATGGGAGAACTCTTGCAAGCCTTCCACGGCGTCGGCTTGGTTATATGGCGCTTGTAAAATAACCTTGCCTTTGGCTTCCGTTACCAAGCCTGGTTGGCGAGGAGTAGCAAATTTTTCCTTAAAATCAGAATCAATATAGGCAATGGGTTCAAGGTTAATAATATGGTCTGAATTGGACATAATTGCTGGTTATAAAATTTGATAGCTGACGTGGACAGATTTGCTGGTTACAATAGCGCTTCAACATGGTGCACGCAAATCGTTTTAACGCACTCATGAAAACAAAAGGATAATATTATGGCTCGTAAACCCTTTCAAAAGGCCAAGGCTATGCAAGGTCGTGGTACTTTAGCAGCTGTTTCTGCGGATGGTCCACACGTTGAATGGTTGGGTATGCCGGAATACTATATTCATACTTTGGAAATTGAAGGTAGTGAGTATGCCTACTTCTCTGCAGATAAAGCCTTGGAAATGGAAGTGGGTAGTTATGTTTGTTTCCGCTATCGCGAAACCAAAAAAGGCCTGTACATCGAAAAGCGCTCCTTGGGGATTGCCATCGATCCTGCTGAGTACATGCGTCAGCTAGAAGAAAATAAATAACAGGTTGCCAAGCATATGTTTAAGCCTTTGCCACGCAATGATCAAGGTTGTGGTTGGTTAACCTGCCTGCCTTTGCGTCACCCACATCCTGCTTTGCAGGCGGAGCATCAAGCTGACTTGGTGATTATTGGTGCGGGCTACACCGGCTTAGCCGCGGCGCGCAAATATGCTGAATTAAACCCACAAGCCAAAGTCATTGTTCTGGAAGCGCAGTTAGCCGCAGAGGGAGCTAGTGCGCGTAACTCTGGTTATCTAGTGGACTCCACTCTCAATGATGGCCACATGTCAGATACAGGCCTGCAGCAATATCGTGATAAATATGCCTTGAATAAAGCCGGTCTAGATTGCGTCGAAGATTTGGTTAACAAGCATCAAATTGATTGTGATTGGGATGCTAGTGGTAAGTTTCATGCCACCGCGAAACCTGCCAATGAAGCCAAGTTACAGCGCTTCAGTGAACTGCTGAGTGAACTAGATTTAGAACACAAGGTTATGGCCGGTACTGAACTGAAACAACGCCTCGGCACTGAATATTATTGTACCGCTTTGTGGACTCAAGGTGGTGTCATGTTGCAGCCGGCTAAATTGGGCCGAGCCTACATCGACTTGTTGCCAGAAAATGTCAGCCTATTTGAAAATAGCCCAGTGCTAAAATGGGAGTCGTCCCACAATCAAGTTCGTGTTTCTACGCCGATGGGCCAAGTTACCGCCAAGAATATGTTGGTAGCTGTGAATGGCTTTATGGCCGCAGGTAAGGTGAAGCGTGACCGGGCCTTTCCATTAACCCTGACAGCCAGCATGACAAGGCCTCTAACTGATACCGAATATGAGTCTATTGGTAGCCCACAAGCATGGGGGGTTCTATCTGCTCAAGCTATGGGCGCAACAGTACGCTTGACTGAAGAGCGACGCATCATGGTGCGTAATACGGTAGAGGTTTGGCCTAAAATAAACATGGGTGGCGGCCAGCTTAGGCAGCGTCAATCTATGCATTTACGTGGTCTACAACGCCGCTTCCCACAACTTGATGGTGGTTTATTTGATTCCCTCTGGTCGGGCATTACCTGTATCAGTGCCAACAATGGCCAAGTATTCGAACGCATGGAACCTAATGTGTTTGTTGCCGGTTGTTACAACGGTGGCGGTATCGGTCTGGCTACCTTGTTTGGTGAGCAGATGGCGCATATGGTGAACGGTGACATGACCGATACCATTGCGCAAATTGAAGCCCGACCAAAACCTACACGTTTGCCTCCACAACCATTCTTGGGTTGGGGGGTACGCATGCGTTTAGCCCGTGACCGTGTATTGGCGCGTAACGAGAACTAGTCGTTTTAGTATAGATGCAGTTTGCTATTGGGTGGCAGTGTCCTAGCCACACACCAAGCGTCAACTCGTAATTCATGGCAAACTGCTTTACGCAAAGTCCTAGCCACCTCATTGGCACTAGCTCCGGTCGTCATCACATCATCGATGATGGCGATATGCTCTACCTGTTGTAGCAGCTTTGCAATGCTTGTCGAATCATTCACCACAAAAGCCTGACGTAAATTTCTGCGCCGTTGTTTTTTATTAAGACCCTGTTGGCTGGGGGTGTTTATTTGGCGCTCAATTACGCCGTCCTTAAGGGGGATTTCCAAACGCTTACTAAGCAGCTTGCCAATGACTTTGGCTTGGTTAAAGCTTCGCTCTTGTAAACGCTGTTTATGTATCGGCATGGGGATGATTAGTTGTGGCAAGTCTGGATTATGGCTTTCTATATAGCGTTGCAAACAAGCTGCTAATAGCCGCCCTGCGGCTTGATTATCTTGATCCTTCAAAGCGTGAACTAGGCTGCTAACTGGAGGTAAGTAGTGAAGAGCAGCAAGGGCCTGGTCAAAACCATGGTTCATATTTGGCGGCTGCTGTAAGCAGTCACCACACACAATTGATGCATTAAAATCTACATCAAAGGGCAGGGCGCATATGGCACAGCAGTGGTGGTTGTGGGGTAGCTCTGCATAACAGTCTGGGCAATAGTTATCGAGGTTGGCAGAGAAACTATTACACAGAAGGCAGGGTGGGGCTAATAGCGATAATAATTGTTCAATAAATGACCACATGTAAACCGCCCTTGGTTTTCAGGTTGACTAAGTGAGTGCTGACTTTATCATTCACTCATCAATTTGAAGGAGCTATTCCATGCCCAATTCACACACTCTAGTTAATGAGTATAGTGCTAACCAAAATTCTCGCCAGGCAAGTGTTCGCCATGACTGGCAGGTAGATGATATTACAGACCTGTTTGCTCTACCTTTCAATGACTTAATGTTTAGAGCTCAAACGGTTCATCGCCAAAATTTTGATGCCAATGAAGTACAAGTGAGTACCTTGTTGTCCATTAAAACCGGCGCCTGCCCTGAAGACTGCAAATACTGCCCACAAAGTGCGCACAATGACACGGGTTTGGAAGCTGAGCGCTTGATGAAGGTCAAAGAGGTGCTGCAGGAAGCAGACGCTGCCAAGCAGGCTGGCGCCAGCCGTTTTTGCATGGGCGCAGCCTGGAAGAACCCTCGTGCTAAGGACATGCCTTATGTGCTTGAAATGGTACGTGAAGTAAAAGCCATGGGCCTAGAAACTTGCATGACCTTGGGTATGCTCGATGGTGATCAAGCGCAGCAGTTGTCTGATGCCGGTTTGGATTATTACAACCACAACCTAGACACCTCGCCAGAATACTACGGCAGCATTATCACTACCCGTACTTACCAAGATCGTTTGGATACGCTACATAACGTACGCGATGCCGGTATGAAAGTATGTGCTGGTGGTATTGTTGGCATGGGCGAAAATCTGCGTGATCGCGTAGGTTTGTTGCAGCAATTAGCTAACATGCCAATGCACCCAGAAAGTGTGCCAATCAATATGCTAGTGAAAGTGGAAGGCACACCTTTAGATCAGGTTGAAGACCTAGAACCTTTTGACTTTATCCGCACTATTGCCGTGGCACGTATTGTTATGCCGGCTTCTCACGTGCGCTTGTCAGCGGGACGTGAAGAAATGAATGAACAGATGCAGGCTCTATGCTTTATGGCAGGTGCCAACTCCATCTTTTATGGTGATCGTTTATTGACCACAGATAATCCAGCAGCTAACCAAGACCGAGCCTTGTTTACTAAGCTGGGTATTCGTCCAGAGAAGCGCCAGGACGTTTCTGATGAGGCCCACGAAGGCGCTATCGAACAAGCTTTGCAGAGCGCAGAAGACGACCAGTCTTTCTATAACGCCGGAGCTTAATGTGAGCCTAGAGCAGGTTTTACAAGGCCGCTTGCAGGAGCGTAAAGACCAGTCACTGTACCGTCAACGGAAAACCACACAGGGACCGCAACAACCTGTTTTACGCTTGCAAGGGCAGGATTACCTGTCTTTTACTAGTAATGACTATTTAGGTTTAGCTAACCACCCGCGTTTAATTGAGGCCATGCAAGCTACAGCGGCCAAGTATGGAGTGGGTAGTGGTGCTTCGCATCTGGTATGCGGCCATAGCGCCGTACATGAAGAATTAGAGCAAGCCCTAGCCAAATTAACTGGTCGTCCTAAGGCCTTGCTGTTTAGTAGTGGTTATATGGCCAATATTGGCATTATCAGTGCCTTGTTGGACAAGACTGATGGCGTGTTTGAGGATCGCCTTAATCATGCCTCCTTGCTTGATGGCGGCCTACTTAGTGGTGCTCGCTTTCAGCGTTATCACCATAATGATGTCAGTGATCTGACGCGCCGCTTGCAGAAAGCCCAAGTGCGTAACAAGTTGGTGGTCACCGATTCAGTATTTAGCATGGATGGTGATCAAGCTCCGCTCCGAGAATTAGCTGCAGCCTGTGCCGCAGAAGACGCATGGCTAATGCTCGATGATGCTCATGGCTTAGGTGTGCTAGGTCCACAAGGTGGCGGTGCTGCCTTGGCTGCAGGTTTGTCGGCAGAGCAGGCCCCAATTTATATGGGCACCTTAGGCAAGGCCATGGGTTGCTATGGTGCGTTTGTCGCCGGTAGCGATACCGTGATTGATGCGCTGGTGCAGTTTGCTCGTAGCTACATCTATACCACTGCCATTCCGCCTGCCGTAGCAGGAGCGGCCTTGGCTTCGGTAAAGTTATTAACGCAAGAAGCTTGGCGACAGACGCATCTTCAGCAATTAATTCAACTATTCCGTGACTCTGCCCAAACCATGGGGTTACCCCTCATGGAAAGTCACACGGCTATTCAGCCTTTAATAATTGGCGATGCCGATAAAGCCATGCAGGTGAGTGAAGCCCTCAAGGAAATAGGTATATTGGTGACGGCTATTCGTCCACCAACAGTGCCAGCTAATAGTGCTCGTTTACGTATTACCTTGACTGCCTCCCACAGTCAGAGTCAGTTAGAGCAACTGCTCGAGGCTTTGGGCAAACTCCAATATGAGGGCCTATTGGCACGCCCATGATGGAGTTAAGTATACAAAGATGCCCCGGCAAGCACCCGTGTTCACCAACACTAGTGTTATTACATGGTTGGGGCTATCACAAGAGCGCTTGGCCAGAAAGCTGGTTGCAGAACTTGGCAGAACATTATGACTTATTGCTGGTGGATCTGCCCGGCCATGGCGATGACAGCTGCCACGAATTAGCGGATAGCGATCTATCAGTCTTGGATATCTGGTTACAAAGGTTAGGTACCTCACTGCCTGCGCAATACAGTCTGTTAGGCTGGTCCTTGGGTGGACAAATAGCCATGCGCCTAGCGCAGCAGCAACCTGATCGTGTGCAAAGGTTAGTCTGTTTAGCTAATAACCTTAGTTTTGTGCAACGTGAAGGCTGGTCAGATGCCATGCCAGAACAGGTATTCACGCAATTTCAAACTGCCTTTGCGCGCTTGCCCGAAAAGACGCTGCAACGGTTCTGTGCTTTACAAGCTCAGGGCAGCGAAGACCCTATGGCCATGACTAAGTTATTACGCACTCAGGTGCATTGTCGTCCTAGTTTAGCCATGGGGTTAGATTGGTTGGCTCGTTTGGATTTACGAGAGACATGGCTGCAAATTACCTGTCCGGCACTTTTGCCCTTGGCAGAACAGGATGCTTTGGTGCCAGCTAGTGTGGTAGCTGCTATTAAGCTGTTGTCTACTCAAAACCAAGAGACATATGTTTTAGCTGGTAGCCATGCTATGACTTGGGAACAAAGCACAGAAGAGCGTTTGTTGTCCCGTGTTACAGAATTTTTGGAGGCGGACCATGTCTAGTTTGCCCAGTGTTGCTCAAGTGGCACAAGCCTTTAGCCAAGCTGCTCAGCATTACGATGCCGTCGCAGGCCTGCAGCGCCAAGCTGCTGATCATCTGATCAACCTGTGTGGCTCATATTTGCGTGGCCAAGTGATGGATATTGGTTGTGGCACAGGCTATTTAACCAGGCAGGTGTTACAGCAGGGCGCAGTTACCCAAGTTCTAGGCGTTGATGTGGCAGAAGGTATGCTGAATTGGTGCCGAGAGCATATAAACGATAGCAGATGTGATTGGTTGCAAGCCGATGCTCAAGCTCTACCGTTGGCTGCTAACAGCTTGGACCTAATGGTATCTTCACTTGCCATTCAATGGTGTGCCGATGAGCAGGCTCTGTTTTCTAATATTAGCCGAGTGCTGCGCGCAGATGGGCGTTTCTTTGCCACGACTTTAGGTCCAGATACTTTGGCGGAATTGCGTTGGGCTTGGCAGCAGGTGGATGATTTTCAGCATGTGAATGAATTTGTGCCGCAAGCAGAACTGCTTAAAGCTGTACAACCTCATTTCAGTGAAGTCGACATACAGGCTCATACCATTTGTCTCAAGTTTGATAAGGTCAGTGAAATTTTGCGTGAGCTTAAACAACTTGGCGCCAGTAATCATAATCTTGGTGCCAGCCGTGGTCTTACCACACGCAATCAATTGCGCACCATGACAGCCGCCTACGAAAGCTTGCGCGATGAGCAAGGTAAGCTGCCTGTGAGTTATCAAATTTATACCATTAGCGCCAATAAGTGCGCCGCTTAACCAGCAACTAAGGACATTACAGATGAGCAAGAAACAGCGTTACTTTATTGCTGGTACAGATACGGACGCAGGTAAGACTCTGGTCGCTTGTGGTTTATTGGCGAGAGCCAAGATCGATGGTTTGAGTACTGCAGCAGTAAAGCCTGTGGCCGCTGGTTGTGAAGAAACCCCCGAAGGTTTACGTAACGATGATGCTGAGCAACTACTCGCTCAATGCACCTTGCCTTTGCACTATGAACAAGTGAATCCCATCGCTTTTGCACCCCCAATAGCGCCACACATAGCCGCTGCTAAGCAGGGTGCACGTATGGATGCTGGCCGCATGGCTGGTTTTACCCGTGGGGTGCTGATGCTGGGAGCTGATGTGACCCTAGTAGAAGGCGCTGGTGGCTGGCGTGTACCCCTAAACGAGCGTGAAACTCTTGCTGAGTTACCCAAGCAATTACAACTACCCGTCATTTTGGTGGTGGGTATGAAACTGGGTTGTATCTCACACACGCTACTGACCGTAGAAGCAATCAAACATGATGGTTTAAGGTTAGCTGGTTGGGTTGCTAATCATATTGATCCAGACATGTCAGAATTTGAAGCTAACCTCGAAACTTTAAAGTCTAGCCTTGCTGCTCCCCTGCTTGGTGTGGTTCCACACCTACAAGAGACCGATAGTTTGGCGCTTGCTGAAGTCGCTGCTAGCCATCTCGTTTTACCAACCTCTAGTTAATTTTACACCTGGCACTTTGGGGTGCCCAAGACACTCGCTGCGCTCATGGGGCAGACCCTCTGACCCCAAAGTGCCAGTCTATGTTTACATTTGGTTACATTAATACACTTGTTTGACTAGTCGGTCGCGCTTGTCTATGGTGGTGGTTTCGGGTATTTTTCAAACATACGTTTGAAAAATTATTTGGAGTTGTCATGCCTACTTATCGTGTTCCCCGTCGTGAAATTCAATTTGTCATGCACGAAGTGCTGGAAATGGCGCAGCATTATCAGTCTATTCCAGGCGGTGAAGAAGTCGATGCAGAGATGATCGACGCTATCATGGAAGAGGGTGCTAAGTTTGCTGAAAACGAAATCGCACCCCTTAACATGAGTGGTGATGCGGAAGGTTGTACTTGGAACGATGGTGTGGTGACTACACCGAAAGGCTTTAAAGAAGCCTACGATACTTTTGTTGAAGCCGGTTGGCCTTCATTGGCTCATAAGCCAGAATTAGGTGGTCAAGGTTTACCTGAGTCTTTGGGTACTGTATTGAATGAACTATATGGCACTGCCAACTGGTCTTGGAGCATGTATCCAGGCCTTACTCATGGTGCTATGAATACCTTGGAAGCTCACGGTACTGAAGAGCAGAAGCAAACGTACTTGTTACCTTTGGTAGAAGGTCGTTGGACTGGCACCATGTGTTTGACCGAGCCTCACTGTGGTACTGACTTAGGCTTGTTGCGTACCAAGGCTGAGCTGCAAGCAGATGGCAGCTATAATATTACCGGTACCAAGATCTTTATCTCAGCGGGTGAGCATGACCTAGTTGATAATATTATACATATTGTTTTGGCACGTCTACCTGGAGCACCTGCTGGCACTAAGGGTATCTCTCTATTCATCGTGCCTAAGTTTAATGTCAATGATGACGGCTCTATGGGCGAGCGCAATGGTGTATCTTGTGGCTCCCTTGAAGAAAAAATGGGCATCCATGCCAACGCTACCTGCGTGATGAACTTTGATAGTGCTAAGGGTTATTTGATTGGCCCAGCCAATAAAGGTTTGAACTGCATGTTTACCTTTATGAACACGGCGCGTATCGGTACCGCAACGCAAGGACTATGTTCTGCGGAAGGTGCCTTCCAAGGGGCATTGGAGTACAGCAAAGAACGTTTACAAATGCGTGCTTTGACAGGTCCTGCCGAGCCAAATAAGCCCGCGGATCCAATTATCGTACACCCTGATGTGCGACGCATGTTGTTGACTCAAAAAGCTTTTGCTGAAGGTGGTCGCATGCTGATTTATTACACAGCCCAATTGAATGACATTGCCAATCGCAGTGTTGATGCTGACGCTAAGGCGGAAGCCGACACGCTATTAGCATTGTTGACGCCTATCGCTAAAGCCTTTATGACTGAAACAGGTTTGGAGAGCGCTAACTTAGGCATGCAGTGTTTTGGTGGCCATGGCTTTATCAAAGAAAACGGTATGGAGCAGATAGTACGTGATGCACGTATTTCGACTATCTATGAAGGCACTACAGGTATCCAAGCCTTGGATTTGTTAGGCCGGAAAGTACTGATGACACAAGGTGAAACACTACGTGCTTTCACCAAGCAAATTCACAAGTTTTGCAAAGCGGAAGCTGAAAATGAAGACATGAAAGAATTCATCAAGCCACTAGCTAAACTGAACAAGGAATGGGGCGACTTGACCATGCAAGTAGGCATGAAAGCCATGCAAAACCGTGATGAAGTGGGTGCTGCTTCCGTTGATTACTTGATGTATTCTGGTTATGTAAGTCTAGCGTATATGTTTGCTAAAGCCGCTAAGGTAGCTCAGCAAGCACTAGCTGGCGATACTACAGAAGCAGATTTCTACAATGCCAAGTTGTTTACCGCACGTTTCTACTTCGCTCGTTTGCTACCTCGTACTAAGTCTCACGTTGCCACCATGAATTCTGGTGCCGACAACCTACAAGGCTTGGATGCGGAACACTTTAGCTTCTAAACTAAGTTTTCAATCTTTGGTAAGTATTTTAAAAGCCCATCAGTAATGATGGGCTTTTTAGTTGTGGTTGTCCCGTCCTGAAATAGGTTTACACATAAGGAACCTATTTATGGCAAACCTACTTCCA
>Ga0055584_100007454_pt1 | contig 10733 bp, 9 predicted proteins | sample OSDHelmetaG_FD_58716 | JGI IMG/M metagenome (GOLD analysis project Ga0055584, IMG submission 58716) | Pelagic marine sediment microbial communities from the LTER site Helgoland, North Sea, for post-phytoplankton bloom and carbon turnover... | ecosystem: Environmental > Aquatic > Marine >...
TGGTGGTGGCAGGAGAAGCGGCAGCGCTTGCAGCAGATGAATTGCGCAGCAACATCCTCGAAATTGGCGCCGCACTATTGCAACGCAACGCTCGTGATCTAAGCATTCGAGATGGCGCGGTTATTGCGCAGGATGGCGCCACTATCTCGGTGGCGGAATTAGCCCACGCTGTTTGGTATAACCCCAATGAACTACCGCTTGGCTGCACCGAAAAAATAGCGGTGAGCCGACGCTTCGCGCTACATGAGCGCGCCCATATTGTTGCCAATGGCGTGCAAGCAAGCCTGGTTGAGGTCGATATTGAAACCGGCAGCGTGCGCGTATTGAAGCATTGGGTCGTCGAAGACTGCGGGCGCGTCATCAACCATGCATTTGTAGACGGGCAAATCGTCGGCGCCGTAGCCCAAGGAATCGGTGCTGCATTGATGGAAAACTGTCATTACGATGCTTCCGGACAATGCCTAAGTGGCAGTTTGTTGGATTACGCCATACCGCGCGGGGACGATACCCCAGTCATCGAAGTACATCACATTGAAACTCCCGTAAGCGGAACGCGCTTAGGGGTCAAAGGTGTCGGTGAGGCCGGCACCATCGGTGCTCCCGCGGCCGTATGGTGCGCAGTTAACGATGCCCTGAGCAGTATCGGCGCAGTCGTAACAACACAACCGATGACGCCTGAAATTATCGCGATGGCCGTTAAAAAGGCCCAATCAACACATAGCGAACAAGTAATTTGACAGTCTACCTAAACTACAGCCAAGCCGAGCTCGATGCACAGTACGACCAGCGTACATTGGTGCCTGACATCAGCACGTACCTGCAGCGCTGGACGCAGCATAGCGCACAAGCACGCGATGCTGCGCATGAGCTACGCGCGGATTTGCGTTATGGCGATAGTGCCAGTGAAACGCTCGATCTATTCGTGGCCAAACAAGCACGCGGATTAGTTGTGTTCTTGCATGGCGGCGCATGGCGCATGCTCAGCAAGGCCGAGTCTGCCTACCCTGCCCCACTGTTTCTCAATGCTGGCTTTTCGTTCGCCGCGCTTGATTTTGGCTTAGTGCCAACCGTGACGCTGCGTGAGCAAGTCAAGCAATGCCAACGCGCGCTCAGCTGGCTTTACCAGCATGCGCAGCGCGCAGGCGCACATCACATAGTGGTCGCGGGCCATTCTTCGGGCGCACACCTCGCCGCGATGCTTGCTACAACGGACTGGGGCTCGAATGCCAACATTAAGGAGCCTTTGGTGCATGCGGCACTGTTGCTTAGCGGCTGTTACGACTTAGAGCCGGTGCGCCTGAGTGCGCGTAATGATTACCTTCGACTTAATCAATCTGATGTTGATGACTTGAGCCCGCTACACCACATCGTGTCCCCAGCGTGCCCCGTCGTGCTTGCGTACGGCGATAGTGAACTAGCTGAATTTCAGCGCCAATCAGAGCAGTTTGCGCAGCACTGGAGCGACGCTGGCAATACCAGCAAAACTTGGCGCTGCAAAGCATCGAACCACTTCGATATGGGTGACGTGTGCGCCGACCCGAATTCGGATGTCATGCAAGCTTTCTTGAAAATCGCGCAAGCGCCGTGAGCGTCGAGCCTTAACGCCGCATCAATTCAGGCAAAGCGAGCGTAATTGACGGTACCACGATAAGTAGTGCGACCAGCAACAACGACATCCCAATAAACGGCAACACCGAAACGATCACTTGGCGCATCGTCGTTTCCGGTGGCGCTGCACCTTTGGCCACGAACAACAGTAATCCGAACGGCGGCGTTGCCAGGCTAATTTCCAGCACCAGCAACACCAACACCCCAAACCAAACAATATCGTATTGCAGGCGCTCAACAACCGGCATGAACAGCGGCATGGTGATCATCATCATGCTGACTTGATCCATGAAGCAACCGAGAAACATCAATACGGCCAGCATGCCAATCAAAATCATAAGTGGCGCGAAGTCCGCAGCCAACAAGGCTTGCGAAAGCCCGTTCGATGCTTCTGAGAACGCGAGGATCTGCGAAAATGTGATCGACCCGCAAATAATAAACAGCGTCATGACGCTGAAACGCAATGTCTGCTTGACCGTGATTAAGAAGCGCCTCCAGGTCAAACTGCGATACGCCGCAGCAACTACCATGCAAGAGCAAGCACCGAGTGCAGCCGATTCTGTTGGCGTCGCAATGCCGCCAATGATGCTACCTACGACAACCGCGAAAATGCTAATCAGAGGCAATACGTACATAACAAAAGGCTTGAGCCGCTGGCCCCAAGTCAAGCCCTCAGATTCATACGGTGGTGCAATGGATGGGTCTAACCAACAGCGCACGACCACATACAAGAAGTACATAAACGCCAATATCAATGCCGGCACGATTGCGGCGATCAACAGATCACCAATTGGGATCCGCGCGATGCTACCAAGCAATACGGCAAGCGCCGATGGTGGGATCAACATCGCAATGCCGCCTACGGCGACGATCGGCCCGATGGAAATTTCAGGCTTATAACCGCGCTTATACATCTCCGGCAGCAAGGTTGAGCCCAGCATCGCCGTGTTCGCAATAGTTGAGCCTGACAACGACGAGAACACCGTGCCACCTGCGATCGCAACCAATGAAAGCCTACCGGGCACCCGTGCAATGAGTTTATCTATGGCATCAATCGCACGCGCGGCGATGCCAGTGTGAAACATGATCTCACCCATGAAGATAAACAAGGGGATCGGTAACAAGGCGAAGTTTTGCACCGAGTCGATAGCATTACGCAGCAGTTGCGCTACACCGCGGTCGCCACCCATGAAAGCTATGGCACCGATAATGTTGACGGTAAAAAACGCAAATGCGACCGGGATCCCCATCAACATGAAGCAGACCAGCGCGCCAATCAACAACGCAAGCACCCAATACCATTCCATTGCTAGTGCCCGTCTTCTACACGCGCGCCGACCGGGGTCAACGAATTCACTTTTATGCGATGCCATGTTCGAAGAAATAGGCACACAAGCAGTAGAAAAATCGGTGGTGCGACGCTCAGCAGATACCATTCCGGAAAGACGAAGGTTTCGTAGACTTGAATGCCTTCGTCAAACGATACCCAGCACACCTTACAAGCGTAGTAAAACAGAACGCTACACACGCCTGCGCAAAGTAGATTTGATACCATCGCTGCGCGCCGTTGATTGCGGCCACTAAGACGCTGGACCCACAGATCGATGGCAATATGACCGCCGTCTCTCAACACCCACGGCGCGCCAAGAAAAGTCACGACATAAAGCGTGTACTCAGCGACATCCAAGGTCCACGGCATCGAGAAATAGCCAAGCTTACGAATGAGCACGTCGACGCCGATCAGCAAGGTCAACGCGCAAAACGCAGCACCAGCTATGAGCGCTAAAGCATCGACCAATCGGTCGAGCCATGTGTAAGGCGGTGCAGTCATAGGGAATTGGGGATACTGATTAGGAGGCCACAACAATTGACTGGTAGCCCAGTTAGGCTACCAGTCAATTGCGGAAAAGCTAGTTGGGATCGCGAACCAAAATGGCTAGTCGAGTAACAGAGGTTTCATCTTGGCGGTCATTTCGGGATTAGCTTTAGTCATGATATCCCAATACAAATTGTGCGCTTTATCGGCAAAATCAGCGCCCATATCGACATATTCAATCTTCGCGTCGTCTTGGACTTTATTTTGCGCAGCATCTTCGGCCGCACGCCAGTTAGGAAACTCAGATTCCAACCAAACAGATTTGTCAGTCAGGCACTGACGTTGAGAGTCCGACAGCCCCTTCCATTTGTCGAGGTTGGCGATAATGTTAACGACTGCACTGAAAAAGCCAGGGCCATGACGGTATTTGGTGTGTTTGTCCCAACCGAAATCACCGACACCCCAAAGTGGCCAACCATAGCCATCAACCGCACCGCGTTCTAGCGCGGTATACAGTGCCGGCGGCGCCATCCGTAAGGGCTGTGCGCCAAGGGTCTTGAAAAAGCCATCGTAGATAGGCACTGAGCGTAAGCGGAAGCCATCAAAGCGTTTGTTGACAGCCGGCTTATTGGTGTAGAGATAGAATTTCACGCCATCGCTAAGATGAGTTAAGTACTGTGCGTTGAGCTTCTTGTTGTGTAACTCGTTGAGGATCGCCCAGGCACCGTTGGCGCGCTGTTTCGCCGGGCTATTGTTAGCCAAGATGGTGATATCACCCTCGACCATCGCGCCTTTATAGTAGTTCGGTGGCCCATAGTGGAGGTCGATCACGCCGTCTTTTAGCGCACGCCATTGCTCCAGCGATTTGATCGCGGCAGGCCCTACCACACTAATCTTGACGTCACCGGCACAATCCTTGTTGACCGAATTGACCCACCGGTAAAAGTACTTGGCAAAGACCGCCCGCTCCGGCAAGAAGCTTGCCGCCTTGAGCTTAACTTCAGCGGCAGGCACCGATATGGCCGCTGCACTGCACAGCACTGCGAGGCTCATCGTGGCCAGAGATTTATGGCTAAAGCGCATTAGTTGTGTCTCCCATATTTTGCAACTCAACCTGGGTTGGCTAGAGTGTTACGAAACAGCCTAGCATCCCACCTTGCGGGAACAAAATGGCACGCCTCTGGGGACCGTACAACCGCGGTGCTAAGCGACATTGAGTTGACCGTATCGACACCGCACTCGCGAAACTCCTTGCCAACCGACAGCAGGGTTTGCCCAAAGCTGAGACGCGGCCACGCGAACTTAAGGACCAGCGCCGTTTGCGAATTGGGACCGCGTGTCGCAAGCAGCCCCAAACCGGACGATAGCCTCGCTGCCCCGCAGCGTTACGCAGGGAAGCCGGCCTCCTGCAAGCCTCGTTGGTAATCATCCGCATTGACGAGGGCAACGTTACGTTACGTGACAGCAGTTTAGAGACTGTCAGATCAGGTGTTTGCGACATAAGTGCGGCTCTCTCGGCATTCGCCTGCGCCGCATTTCCCAGTAGCGCTAACGCGGCAATCCGAATTGTCCCGACGTGGACCGTAATGGTCGTTGTCTGAATCGCCTTCGAACTCCACGCCAAGACTTGGTCGAGCATTCCAAGGACGAAATATGCCTCCGAAATGTTCCAGTACCACAGACCCCTTAAGCTATCTCGTGGACTCAACTTAAGTGCCGTCATCAGATGTTCAATGCCCCGTTCGGCTTGCCTAGCTTGAGTCTACATCCTGCCTAAAGCGAAGTGCGCCAGGGAAGAATCGGGGTTTAACGACAGAGCCTCCTGTAACGAAGCTATCGCTGCGTTTAGATCGTGCAGCTCAAGGGCAAATCCCTTCGCGACATGGGCAGAGGCATCGCTCGGGTTTAGCATCACCGCGCGCTGCGCCGCAATTTTCGCCTTTTCGTAAAGGGCTTCGGCGTCGGCAGGAAGAAAGCTATACGCGCGCCGGCTCATCGATCTGGCATACATTCCATATGCCGCGCCAAACTCTTGGTCAAGACCAATGGCGATGGCGAAATGGCGCTCGGCTTCCTCCAGCCTGGCTAGAGAGCCTTGATTAAAATGGAACATCCCGCGTTGCTAGTTTTCCCAGGCGTCTAAGCTCTCAGGCGGTTTCCGTTTTGCTCTATCTTGTTCTGCACGGCTAATCTCCGGTTCTATTGCACCGATTACAGTCCTAGTGATCTCGTCTTGAAGATCAAAGATGTCATCGAGATCTCGGTCATAACGTTGCGCCCAAATTTGCTTGCCCGACGGTGCGTCGCTGAGTTGGGAAGTTATTCTCACCCGAGTTCCCGCCTCGCGAACGCGGCCACCTAAAACGTAGCGCACACCAAGGTCTCGGCTGACCTGTTTGAGGTCTATCGTTTGGCCCTTGTATGAGAAGGTCGAATTGCGCGAGACAACAAAGAACAACTGGAATCGAGACAAGGCGTTAATAATATCCTCGGTGATGCCATCTGAGAAATACTCTTGTTCTGCGTAGCCAGACATGTTCTCAAAAGGCAAAACTGCAATTGAAGGTTTTTCGGCGCGCTTCTTTTCCGCAGGCGTGATTGGAGTGGACACCGAAGCACCTGCAATGATTCGGTAGAGTCGCACGGGCGCGCTCACGCGCTTAACATCGTGGTCTCCCAGGTCTTCGAATTCACCCTGGACTCGATTGCGCACCTGCTCATCATGTACTGCGGCGGAAATGCAGATACCGCCAGGACCAGCTAGTGATTCAATACGGGCTGCGATATTTACGCCTTCTCCATGGATGTCTTTGCCATCGTCAATGACGTCGCCAAGGTGGATGCCCATGCGGAACTCTCGCGGGCTCTCCAACAACTGGTCTTGCATCGCAACGGCACAGTTGAGCGCATCCTGAACACTCGGAAACTGAGACAAGAAGCCGTCTCCGGTGAGCTTTACTATACGGCCAGCATATTCGGTGATTGTCGGTTGAATGGTGCTATCTCGAGCGGCTTTCCACGCCACGACGGTGCCATCGGTATCCTGTTCAACAAGATGTGTATAGCCCGCGACATCTGCCGCAACGATCGCGGATAAGTTCCGTCTCTGTGCATCTCCGCTCATTGTCCTGGCTTGTTCCGTAATTCAGCCCCGGAAGTATCGGCGTTGTTCAAGCGAACCGTAAACCGCGCCGCCTGCGTATCTCCGGTTGTGGCTGCCCGCCGAAATGCTGATACATCGTAGCGATTCCAACTGAAGCTGGCTGCTCCGCGCGTCGGGTATAGAGGGGCGCGAGGGTTCGGTGAGCATTGCCAAGCTGCTCAGCGAGCGGCGCTCTTACACGGCAGGCGTGATTCTGCTCCACACCCACCTAGCACTAACAGCCCGTCGGGCTGCGCGACTATGCCCGCGACTGCGTCGTTCTACTGATATTTCTTTAATTCCAATCGTGCAATTTGTTGCCGATGCACTTCATCCGGGCCGTCCGCCAAGCGCAACACGCGTGACATAGCGTAAGCCGCAGCGAGGCCAAAGTCGTTGCTGGTACCGCCACCGCCGTGCGCCTGGATCGCCCAATCCAGAACTTTGTTTGTCATGTTTGGTACCGCCACTTTGATCATCGCGATCTCGGCGCGCGCTACTTTGTTGCCGACCGTATCCATGCGGTGTGCGGCATGCAGCGTGAGCAGTCGGGCCTGCTCGATCATGATGCGCGATTCTGCGATCCGCTCCATCGTGACACCGTTCTCCGCGATTGGTTTTCCGAACGCCACACGCGCACTGGTGCGTTTACACATTCTTTCCAGAGCACGCTCCGCACGACCAATCTCGCGCATGCAATGATGAATACGCCCAGGGCCAAGACGCCCTTGAGCGATCTCAAAGCCGCGCCCTTCTCCCAGCAGCATGTTTGACAATGGCACGCGTACGTCACGGAAAATAACTTCAGACGCGCGATCGGGTACGCCGTAAAACCCAAACACCGGGATCGCTCGTACAACATCCACTCCAGGGGTATCCATCGGCACCAGTAACATCGACTGTTGCTTGTACCGGTTCGCATTATCCGGATCGGTCTTACCCATGAAGATACAAATTTTGCAGCGCGGATCCGTGGCATTGGTGGTGTACCACTTATGCCCATTAATCACGTATTCATCGCCATCGCGGACAATCAACGACTGGATGTTAGTGGCGTCGCTTGATGCAACATCCGGCTCGGTCATCGCAAAACACGATCTGATCTCACCGTCGAGCAAAGGCGTCAGCCATTGCCTCTGGTGCTCCGGCGTAGCGTAGCGCGCCAGCACTTCCATGTTGCCTGTGTCCGGCGCCGAACAGTTGAAGACTTCAGGCGCGAGCAGCGAGCGGCCCATGATCTCGCATAGCGGAGCGTACTCGAGGTTAGTCAAGCCCGCGCCGAGTTCGGATTCAGGCAGAAACAAATTCCATAGGCCTTCAGCTCGCGCGATTGGTTTCAGTTCGTCAATCAGCGGCAGCACCTTCCACGGACCCAACTCTTCAGCCTCCGCCATGTGCCGATCCTCATTGGGATAAATGTGGCGCTCCATGAATGCATTAAGGCGCTGCTGGAGCGCCTCAACTTTTTGCGTGGGTTCGAAAGGCATGAGTTAAATCCTCGTTTTCTTTTTTTTTGGCTGTAGCCAGGCGTTTGCAGCATCGCCCGACACAGTACTAAGTCACCAACATTGGTTTCCAGCAGCGAAGGGGAAATGTCGCACCGCGCCAGGTCGCAGTCGCGCGGGCCTTGTGCTCTATCTACGGGACAACACGGGCGCTGGTGAGCGAGAAGTCCACCTCGATTTTCATCCGGGCGCGCGTGCGGTCATCAGTGGCCCAGGCCTAGCTTGCTGGCGCGAGGTACTTTAGCTCTCGTCAGCCGTGCGCTTGGAACCATGGGCCGCAAAAAAATTCTCGACCGTGCTTGCGTGATACAAACGTGCTTGCTGATCAAATTCTGCGCTCGGCGAGTGTTCCGCATCAAAATAGCCGTATGCGTCGGAGCCACGTACCAAAGTCGCGGACACCCGCGCTGGCGCGTTGAATCGTACTGCCGTGGGGATATAGCTTGCGCCAATTCCGATTCGCCTAAAATTGGCCTGATTAGGCCCTGAGGCGTGCAAGATATGCGTGTGGTGCAGCGTAAAATGTCCACTCGGTGCTGCAAGGTAAACTGCGCCTTCACCCTCTACGCCGGGGACACGCTGGCCGTTCGAGAGTAAGTTATTGCGCGTGTCACCCATTACATGCTCAAGCGCCCCAGCTCTATGGCTCCCTGGTAGAACTTGCATACAACCACTTTGTGGCGTCGCGTCCGCTAACGCTATCCATGCCGTCACGTGCTCTGGCGGATCCAAATTAAAGTAGGCACCGTCTTGATGCCAAGTAACTATCGCACCGTCGCCCGGTTCTTTGAGCCAGCAGGTGACGTGGTAGAGCAAAATGTCTTCGCCCAATAAGCTTTCCACCGCATCCAATATTGCGGGATGCCGCACCAGACGGTTGAGCCACGGAAACAGTAAGTGTGTCTTCGCTCGGAGTTGCCCAGGTAGTGCGCCTAGCGTCGCGCCCTCAGCTGCTTCAAAGCGCTCTAAAGCCTGTCTCGATTGCTCCACCTCGTCGATTGATAGCGCCGGGAATGGCCCGAGAAATCCATTTTGGTGATATTGCTCGACTTCATTTTTCGAAAGACTGCCAGCCATTTTTTGCTCCTGCTCAGGTCATTCAACGCCGCGGTGGTCGCGGTGCACCGCTGGATCACTCTATGACGCACGTGCGGATGTCAATACTAGCGCCGCGAACTCATGCCAGGGTGCCGTATTCAAGCTCATCGTCTGCGCACCGCGCAGACGATATTGGCGGCGAGCTTGCTGCAAGCGAAACCACGACCAAGGTCTCGTGAGCTCATCTGCGACCCCACTAGGCTGACAATTACTCGCCGAACTTAGCGCCGGCGCCAGGTACAGGAGTCGCGGCTGGAGCGCCAACAAAAAGTGCTTTGTCGCGGCCACCGTGTTCTTCCATTAGCTGGTTTTGAGCCGCTTTGGCCGCCTCATTCACTGCTTGCGGATCACAGATTTTCCGAAGCTCCGCTTCCATCTGCGCCAACACACCTGCATGCGCTTCGCTTTGCCCGAGGTCGTTGATCTCGTCCCAATCAGCCTCGAGGTCAAAAAGCTCTGGTGCATAATCTACGTAGTAATGATATTTCCAACGGCCCTTGCGAAGCATGAAGCCACCGGTCGGCGACCCCACCGCATGGTATTCACTCAATACCACCCGCTCATCGTCGTTAGGCTCATTCGCGAGCTGCAACAGTGAACGTCCGGGGCGACGCAGGTCAGCTGGAAGTGGATCGCAGTTAGCATCGAGTCCAAACGAATCCAAGATAGTCGGCTGAATATCCAGCAAGCTGCACGAGGTCGTGGTCACGCCTGCCTCAATTCCTGGCCCCGCCATAATCATTGGCACCGCCGCGGACTCCAAATAAAAATTAGATTTGCCCCATAAGCCGCGATGCCCAACGTTGTCGCCATGATCGCTGGTGTAAATGACCCTGGTGTTATCGCTCAGACCGCAGCTGGATAATTTATCCATCATCAGACCAACGTTATGGTCCATCCAGGACACCAAGCCGAGATAACAGGCGACCGCTCTGAGACGTTCTTCATCATCTTCGAACATGTCTTCGCTTGGCCAAAAATCATGATGCCGTTGGACCCAAGGATGACGTTGATAACCGTCGCGTGGATGCAGCTTGCGCGGTGGCAGCGCGTGCAGTGGATACTTTTCATAGAACTCTTCGGCGACCACCAAAGGAAAATGAGGCGCAACCAAACCAACGTATAGGCACCAAGGTTCGGCCTTCGGTTTTGCAGCCGCGTTATCTAGCCAGTCAAGCGTCAATTCCGTGACCGAGCGATCATAGCGGGTGTAGGTCGACTCACCTGGTCCAATATAAGGCCCAAGCATGCGCCCTTCGCGTGGCGGCTGATGAGGCAGCGGATCTCGAACTGAACCCCAAACCATGCCATGGCCGTTATAGATGTTCATCGGAATGTGTTCGACATCAAATCCGGCTGGGTCATCATCACTACGATAATGTAGCTTGCCAATCGACTCGACCTGAATCCCATTCGCCTGCAGCGCGTGACCCCAGCCTTTGACATCGCCCTCGTAGGCAAGAGCGTTATCCCAGTAGCCAATATCGTGAACGTACGCACCGGTCGCAAACGATGCACGGGCCGGAACACAGATCGGCGAATTGGTGTATGCGTCGGAGAAGCG
>Ga0055584_100007456_pt1 | contig 10733 bp, 9 predicted proteins | sample OSDHelmetaG_FD_58716 | JGI IMG/M metagenome (GOLD analysis project Ga0055584, IMG submission 58716) | Pelagic marine sediment microbial communities from the LTER site Helgoland, North Sea, for post-phytoplankton bloom and carbon turnover... | ecosystem: Environmental > Aquatic > Marine >...
CTCAATGCGCTACCTAAACTCTTGAAACAGGGCTGGTTGGGAGCTTGCCATCTCAAAGGTAATAGTAGTTCTTATTTGTGCGCACTGTCCCGCGAACTTGAACTGAGCAGCGCAGCTAGCGATGCCGCATCGGGCAGATCAGCAAACCCGATGACTACCATCGCAGGATTGGGCAATTGCGCAGTATCCTTAGGCTGCCATCGATGGACACTGACATGTTGACCGCTCAGTTCCACCAAACAACGCCCTGCGGGATCATCAAGGCTTCGCACAAATCCTTTTGCGCGCAGTAGCCCGGGTGTCAAGGCAAGCAAGGCGTGGGTCAAAGAGGCTATGTCTACAACATCGTGCATAGGCAAGGTCACACTGCGAAACGCTCGGCTAGGGTCGTGAAGAGATGCCGCATGATGGTGCAATAACCCGGCCGTTTGCGGCGCCGCGTGAATCGAAGGTTGGGCGGAAAGTATTTCTAAGGGCAAGTTGGCATTGACAGTGCGCACAACGGGCGCAGCACTAAATTGTGCCAACCATGTTGCGATCGCATCACACTCACCAGCGCTCACGAGGTCGCTTCGATTCAGCACCAGTAGATCGGCGGCCTTAAGCTGGCGCTGTACCGTGTCGCGCAATCGTTCATCCGCGGCACGTTCACGAATGGTTTGCGCATCCGTCAGGACAACGCAGAGATCTTGGCAGAGATGAGGGTGCAGCACCGCTAAGTCGATAATGCCTTGCGGATCTGCCACGCCGCTTGCTTCCACCAAAAACTGCTGTGGTGGGGCCGGGCTGTCCAACAGTTGATCCACCGCGTCCATCAAGCTGTCGCCGAGTGTGCAACACACACAACCGTTGGCGAAGGTTATGGTATCGCCGCCGTGCTGGATTACTAAGTCACCGTCAACAGCTAGCGCGCCAAAATCATTTACCAGCACGCCATATCGCACGCCGGTCGAGCGCGTCAGAACGCGATTTAGCAAGGTTGTCTTACCAGCACCGAGAAAACCGCCTATTACGGTCAACGGGATTGGGTGGTCCATTACAATTTGCCGCCTGCGAATTTAGCTGTCTACACCTATGTCGGCGCACGGAAATACCCGGCCACCAATAACCGTGCCCCATATGGGAATGTCTTTCAGAGTCTCCGGCGCGACCGACAATGGGTCGTCTTCGAGGATGGTGAAGTCAGCCTTTTTGCCTGCCTCGATAGAGCCAATTTCAGCATCGAGTTTTAGCGTATATGCGGCTCCGATGGTGATAGCGTGTAGTGCATCCGAAACACTGATGCATTCACCTGCTCCCAACACTCGACCAGTTGATGTCATTCGGTTGACGGCACACCAGGCGGTAAACAGCGGCCCCAAATGCGTCACCGGTGCGTCTGAGTGGATGGAATAGTCAACTCCTAATCGTTGGGCGCTGGCGGCAGCGTCCATACGCTCAGCGCGTTCCGGGCCCATGGTCAGGGCACAATGTTGATCGCCCCAATAATACAAGTGGTTCGAGAACAAGTTTGCGCAAATGCCGAGCTTAGCCATGCGTTTGAAGTGTGCATCGTGAGCCATCTGACAATGCTGAAGCGTGAACCTAGCATCAGCGTCCGGTGCATCCTTCAGAACCTGTTCGATAGCATCGATGGCTGCTTCAATGGCTTGGTCGCCGTTGGTATGAATATGTACCTGCAGTCCCGCACGATGGTAAACACCAAGGATGTTAGGTAACTCATCCGGGTCAATGTACCACAGCCCATTGTCCGCGCCGTTGTAATACCCCGGCCATTTTAGGCGTGCAGTAAAACCCTGAATCGACCCATCGAGGTGTAGCTTTACGATGCCATAGCGTAGTCGCTCGTTGCCGCGTGAGACCAAGGATTTCACCCACTCGACACCTTGTTCTGCGGGTCTAGAGACACCTACAAAAGCCGGCACAATGCGAAGTGGATATTCATCATTTGATGTAACTCGCATCTGGTTGGTAACAGTTGCTTCTGGCAGCTCGTTGGCCAGATCTGTGGCGGTGGTGACGCCGGCTAACTGCGCTGATCTAGCAAAACGCCATAGCGCATGTGGTGCACCCATCATCACCGACCTATCGCGGCCAAGTGCGCGAAATGCCGCGGCCCGCAAAGGTGGACCTTGCAACTCTCCGGTGGGCTCGCCATCAGAAGCCTTGATAAGACCCATCACATTAGTGTCGCGAGTGATATTCGCGCGACGCAAGAGCTCACTATTCACGTTAGCGATATGGCCACTTTGGTGGATGATAAAAATCGGGCGTGTGGTCGAGACTCGGTCAAGATCCGCTACGACCATTCGGCGTGCGCCGAAAAATAACGGGTCCAATCCCCATGCCATCAAGGGTTCTTCGGGGTCCGCCAAGGCTTGCTCTGCATGGCTGAGCTTAGCCACTACTTCCTCAATATTCTTCAGCCCAGTATGCATGACTCGGTCGGGCGCTAAGCGGTCATGAAAACCGACATAAACCTCATCCCATGCGCTGCCCTCACGGCTATGGCAATGCCCCTCCACAAAGCCCGGCATGATGACCTTGTCCGTGAAGCGCTCATCCAGGATGTGCTCGCCCCATCCGCTTAGTTCATGCAACTCGCCAGCACCCAAAATGTGTCCGTCACGCACGGCGATATGCGTGACTTCGGGTCTGCGTGGATTCATGGTGATGACTTTGGACGCGGAATAAATGGTGATCATGGAGTGTCCTTACGTTCAGGGCGGTGGCGCGCTTGGCAAGCATCGGCCAAATTGATTGTGCGGCGTTGATGCTGTTTTGGCTACAGTGTCTAACAAGCCGAACTTACAATTGTCCTAGGTTAGATAAATCTATGCGCCTGTAGCGTGTAGTGCGTATTCGCGCGAGCGCTAAACCTCATTCGGTGGTTTGGATAAAAGCGGCGTATGAACAGAGCAACATACCGTTAAGAACTGACTTGGCAAGCGCTGATACCGGTGTTTGGATGAGGCTCACGCAAGCAGCGTGTCTTTCGCTAAAGTCAACGAATTGCTTGAATTACACGACGCACGCTTCTCAGCGCGATGGACTGTGCCCCAGTTTCAATCCTGATTAGCTCAGGTAGATGTGGATGGAGGTCGACGCTCGCGTTGCAGCAGCCATCGATAAAGCGGGCGCAACAGCGATGGCAAGACATACATCGGCACCTGATAAAGCGCGAAAAACAACACCAGGTCGCTCGTAGCGTCACCTGGCGCCACGGCGAGAATAATGCCTGCTGCACGGCTCCCGGAGGCGAAACCAACCGTAAGCGCACTGCTGACACCCAGTGGCAGCGCTACGCAGGCACCCGCGCATTGCAACAACAAGTTGATGGCAAAGGCGGCCGCCAACAGGCCTGCTACGAATGCGGGCTCGGCATTGGCCCGAATCGCAACGCCGTCCATTATTGCGATAGCAAATACCAGCAAGAAACATACTGTCATCACGTCCCAAAGGCTGGCGGCGCGTTCAACACGACCCGGACCCAGCAGCCAACGCAAAACTGTTGCCGCGAGATAACAGCCACTGATAAGTGCGCTCAAGCGAATTAGCAGGGCAAGCGAATCTAGATCAATACCCGCATCTGGAAAGAACATCAGAACCATCGCTAAAATCGCCGGGCAGACGAGGGTGGCGACAGTCACCAGGGCCAGCGCCAAGGGCGGGTTAAAACCTAACATCCACGCCAAAGAAACAGTCGACATAAGCGGTGGGCATGCCGCCGTCAATACCAACGCGACGGCGAGGCCTGGCCTCACATCTAGCACGCCGACCACGACCCAGGTCGCGAGTGGGGACACCACCATGATGAATAAAAGCAAGCCAGCAAGCGCCTGCCAGCGACTCAGGGTCTCAAAAAGATCGCTCCGATCGATACGCAGCATCCCGATGACCATCATTCCCGCAACTGAAACGGGCAATGCTGGACCGGCAATCTCAGCAAGTTCGGGAAAGGCGTAACCAACGAACACGCCGGACGCCATGACGTACAGGCTGCGGGCGGCCATCCAGTTCAATAGCGTGTGCACAGTGTTGAAGGGCCTACTGGTATTAGTCGTTACGAATGTTGCTAGAGATATGCGCGGAAACAATGGCGGCTACGAAGCTGACTCCCACGCACTTGAACGCCGTTTTGCAATGTCCGGGGACGTGCCGTCGCCAGCCTCGACAAGCTTATACCGTGCGCTTCAGTTCAGCTCGGTGGCATGACCGGGCAGTGCGCATCTTTCTCAACCAAATCGTAGACAAAGATGAATTTAGCCATGCCGGTAAGGATGCCGGCGACCATGCCCAATTCGAAGATCTGCGCATCATCGAAATGTGGTTTCAGTTTCTCGTGCAGCTCGTGGCCCAGATGGCCATTCATATTGGTCATGACAATTTGATCTGCCAGCCACAGAACCGCACGGTCCTTGTCGTCAAAACACTCGGCACTAGCGTCCATGATCCATTTCAATTGTTCGGGGGTGACGCCATGCTTTTCCGCCGCGACCCGATTGCCCTTGTTGCAATATGCGCAGCCATGCGTCATCGAAAGCCGATAACGAAGCAGTTCTTTGACTCGGGCTTCTACGCGCCCGCCATAAAAAAGGCGCCCGTAGAATTCGTCCTTGTACCATTCCATTAATTCCGGCGCGTTGGCTCCGACTTCGTACATGGTTGCGTCATCGCGCAATGCCAGCGCGGTGTCGTATTCATTCGCCATGCGCTCAGACATGTCTGAGCGCGGGACGCGTTGCAGGACTGGATCAGGCAAAGGACTACTCCACTTAACTAAACGATGGATTATACCGGTGCCGGGCACCGGGGCGTCGCATTACAGTTGATGATTGCCGCTATAAGTTATCAGATGAAGGCTTAGTCGGTGATGCTAAGGCCTGTGTCAATGCGCAAATACTGTCGCTGTGGGCAAGCTCGGTACAGGTTCTGGAAATTTCAGCAATAGAAGCATCGTCTAGCCCGGCATCCGCCATAAGCGTACGCGCCTTGCCCTGGATTGCTTCAGACGATACGGGGTTTTCCGGATCGCCTAGAGCATCAGCACACGCGGCTTCGAACTCAGATCCGTTGTTGAGTTCGATTACCACCGCGGTGCCGAAATGATGCGGATAGGCGTCATTGAAGCGCTTGGTTTCGGTAATTTGGCAGCGCGCGCGCAACGCCGCGATAGCCGGGTTCGTTAGCGACGCGCCGCGAAACTGGTCAAGCCCCGGTGGGCCATTGATCAAGGTCGCAGCTACCGCATGTTGCAAACTAAATTTTGCCTGAATCTCAGACACCGGTGTGGGCTCATTACAAATTACATTGGCATCGGCATAGGTGTCGATACGAACTTTGGCGATGTTATCTAATGCGAGCTCTTGTTCGCGCAATATCAGCGCCGCATCAATGGCTGTATGGGTAAAACGGCACGACGGCCACGGCTTGAAACTGGTTTCCCAGACCAGCCAGGGTGCATCGGGTGTTGCGTTTACCGCCGCAAGCTCGGCGTCAGGCGCGGTCGCCGCATAAAACCCTTGCTCGCCTTCCAGCATAAACCGCGCACCAGTGAAGCCGTGCTTGGCCAGCATTGCAGCCTTTAACCCGTCCGCGGCCGCATGCGCGGTGTGCAACTGCTTGGTCATCACCGGCTCATGACGGCAGCGCCACGGACCGGCTGCCTGTGCACCGGCATTTCCCAGCGCCCAAACGGTCTGTTCGTGGGTCAGGTTCAGCAGATCAGAAACCGCGGCCGCGGCGCCGAAAACACCGCATGTTGAGGTGTTATGCCACAGCGCATAATGGGCAGGACCCAGCGAGCGGCCAATACGCAGGGCGGCCTCGTATCCGCGTACCACGGCTTTGAGGAAGTCCTGCGGTGAGGCTCCGGACCATTCGGCCGCGGCTAGTGCCGCCGGAATGATGACCGGGCCTGGATGTGAGCGCGAGGAGCGGTGAATGTCGTCCATTTCGAGAACATTGCCCAGGCCCCCATTGTGGAACGCTGCCGCGGCGGGTGACACCGTATCCGACTGGCCAAGGGCGCGGCAGGGCCCAGATCCTTCTGTATGCAGGGCGGCCGCCAACACCCGACCAACGGGCTGAACCGAGCCCGCATAAGCGCAGCCAATCCAGTCGTGTACATGCTCTGCAGCGCGCGCCACCGTGGCCTCGTCAACCGGCTTGGACAATCGCTCGGCAAGGGTTTCGAGCAAGCTCGGCGCGCCAGCTTGATCACTATGTTCACTCACTGAGCGCTTCCTTCAACCTTAGGGTGATTCTCAGTTGGCATGATGCTTGTTCCTAGCCGTCAAGCGACGGTGTGATTTTGGCTGCTTTGTGGTCGCGCAGGCTGCGTCTAATCGTCAATACCAGCGCGAGCACGGTCAGGATCCAAAAGGCGATGCAGATTTCATTGCGCAAGAAGATCCCCAAGGTACCTTCTGATAGTTGCAGCGATTGTCGGAAGCTGTCTTCGAGCAGAGGGCCTAGCACAAATGCTATCAGGAACGGTGCTGCGGGCACCGATGTTCGTAGCATGACGAAGCCGACCACACCCATTGATAGCATCACTAAGATGTCGAACAAATTGTTGTTCACCGCGTAGGCGCCGTAGGCGCAAAGAACTAACACGACGGGTAACAAAATGTTATCTGGAAGATCAGCAATCTTACTGATGAAGCGAATGGACACCTTTCCAACGATGAACAAATACACCGAACTCAACATGATGCCCATAAAGATCGCGTAGATGATGTCGATGTTCTCTTGAAATAATAATGGCCCGGGTCGTAAGCCGTGGATCATGAATGCGCCGAGAATTACGGCAGTGATCACATCGCCGGGTACGCCGAGTGCCAGCAGTGGAATCATCGTCGCGCCGGCCACGCCGTTGTTGCCAGATTCGGCAGCCGCGATGCCTTCAATTTCACCTTTGCCAAAGTTCTCTGGCGTCTTGGAGTTACGTTTAGCTTCGCTGTAAGACAGGAACGCCGCCGGTGCGCCGCCGATGCCGGGGATGGCACCCAACACCACACCGATGATGCTGCCGCGCACCATGGATTTGAAGCAGTGTTTAACATCGGCCCAACTCGCGCCCGCCTTACTCAAAGTACTACTGTGTCCGCGTGCGGATGGCTTACGGGTGTAGTGGTCAATGATTGTCGGAATAGCGAACAAGCCGATCAGCACTGGGATGAAACTGAACCCGCCCATCAATTCGTAATTATCGAATACGAAGCGACCGGTACCGTAAATCAAATCAAGCCCAACCGTTGCTAAGGCGAGCCCTAAGCAAGCAGCGATCAAGCCCTTTGCTAAGTGGTCACCGGATACCCCCGCGATAATGGTGAGTGAAAAGACGATGAGGGTAAAAAACTCAGGCGGACCAAAGCGCAATGCGAACGCGGCTAGGAAACCGGCCAAACCTATAAGTGCCAAGTTCGACATAAAATCGGCAAAACATGAAGAATAGAGTGCGATGTCGAGTGCGCGCTTGGCCTCACCGCGCTTAGCGAGCGGGTAGCCGTCCAATACCGTACAAGCAGCAGGTGGCGTCCCCGGGGTGTTGATTAAAATCGCCGTGATCGAGCCGCCGTATATGCCGCCTTTGTATACACCTAACAGCAACAAAATGCCGGTGACCGGATGCATGGTGAACGTGAACGGCAGTGTAAGTGCAACGCCCATAGTTACTGTCATGCCCGGTATGGCGCCGATGATGACGCCAATACTTACGCCCGCAAACAAGGCCAAGAAGTTGTCAGTGGTTGCGAATAGCTCGAAACCGGCGGCGATATTTTCAATCATGTGATCCACTCCTCAAACAGGCCGAGCGGAATACGCACGACGGCGACATGGGTAAAGAACAGATACAACAAGATCGGCGCCAGCAGGGCGACCGGTGCAATGACGTGCGCGCGCCGCTCACCAGTGAGCAGCGTCAGCGCGACAATGACTAATACCGACCCGGCGACGAAGCCGAGTGGCTCCAGCGCTAGGTAGTAGGCGAATAAAATAACCAAGCACATGGCCACGCGCCTGGAGGCCTGGGCAAAGCTATAGTCGCGCGAGCCGTCTGTATCGGGGTCTGTTTCTGCTTCTTCTACGTGGGGTGTCGCGGCAACATCTGTCCCGGTTCGCAGCAATAAGCCAGCTCTGAGCGTCATAATGACGCCAATTAGCGCCATCATGCTGGTGATGATGTACGGCCAAAACGATGGCGACAGCGCGAGTATGTCAACGTTTCCGGGCGAGTCGACGCCTAGCGGTATAACAACTGTCGCCATCAATACGGTGGCCGTAATAATGACTAAACCAAACAATAAGTCACTGCGTACAGAGTTCATGATGCATGTGCCATGCGTAGTCCTTGAATGTCCAAGTTCGCCGTATATACAAAATTATCCAATGCCATCCACGCCGCAACCGCGTCCACATCAAGCGTACTCACGCGGACTTTTACCGCGATGTTTGCCAGCGCTGCCAGTACGCCGCGCTCGTAGGCAGGCGCATACGCGAGCGGCCCGCACAGTACAACGTGTTGTGGATTCGCAAACCGCACCAATTGCTCGATTGCAATGCCCAAAGCGTGACCTGCAGTGGTGAGATTTGCGCGTACGCGCTGATCTCCGGATTGCGCTTGCATGAGGATCGCATCTAAGCCGGCCGCTGCACCGGCGCTGCCTTGTGCTAGTGGTAAGCCACAGGCTGCGAGCACGGCACGTCCAGATGCAACCGTATCCAGGCAGCCGACTGCGCCGCAGTAGCATGCCGTCGTTTGTTCGGCGATCGGCAGGTGGGCGATGTGTCCGGCAATGCCTTGATGACCGCGCAATAGCTGGCCATCAACCACCAAACAACTACCCAGTCCGAGGCCAATGAGAATGACTAACATATCCCGAGCGTGCGGATCGCTTAAGCGTTCCAGCTCTGCCAGTGCGAGGGCCCGAGGTCGACTCTCGACGGTAAACGGAATGCCAAGCCGCGTGGACAAGATGTCTGCAGCAGCGACTTTGCCCCAACCAAGGTTTCCGGACTCAACGATAGTTCGGCAATCCGACGCGACAGTTCCCGCCGCAGCGACACCACCACCAACAACTTTGCCGCGGAGATTCGGAATCGATGTGGTCATACGCTCGATCAGCGCATTCGCCTGGTCGGCAACATGGGCGAGAAACGCATCCGGGTGCTGTTCATGCGGAAACTGCACGGCGTCACGCGCGACGCTGTTGCCCGCTGCGTTACTGAGCGTGATCCACTGGCCGTTAGCGCCAATATCAAATCCCAATACGTAGGCGCCATTCGGATTGATGTCGAGCATCACCGATGGCCGTCCACGCGTCGACCCGCTGGTATTGGCGGGGCTGGAGGATGGCGCTGTCTCTCGCACCAGGCCAATGTTAATAAGCTCGCGCGTGATCCGCGAGATGGCCGCCTCGGTTAGCTGGGTGTGGTCCGATAGCTCGTGCCTGGATATCGGCGCGTGGCGTCGCACAAGGTTCATCACCAGCCGACGGTTGACGCGTCGTGCATGGTCGGCTGAGCGTTTTTTCGGTTGCGCGTTGTTATGCATCAATAGGCTTCATTTGGTTTCGGCAGTTCGCCTAGGCGTAGTGATACATTACTTGTCGTCGGTAAGGAAATAGTTTAGAACTATACCTGACAACGTCAACCGGGCATGCGTGTTGCTCGGAGCGGGCGCTCAAGACCCGCATATTTATCTAGGAGGTATCCGTAATGTTCAGAAGAAGCCTGATTGGTCTGATGGCGCTAGCTGGCGCCAGCATGCTTAGCTCGGCCCCTGCGTTTGCAGAATATCCGACCAAACCCATTTCTTTGGTTGCGCCGTATGGCCCGGGTGGTGCATCTGACCTCGCGGCGCGCACGCTAGCCTCGAGTGTTCCTGCCTATCTTGGCAATGCCGTGATCGTTACCAACCGCACTGGTGCTGCGGGTGTGGTTGGCTCGACCTATGTCGCCAAAGGACGAGCAGATGGATACACCTTGCTATTGGCGCGTGTTGGGTCGCAAGTTGGCGTTCCGGCGTTGAATACCAAGATCCCCTACAAGTGGAACGACTTTAGCTTCTTGGGTTTACTGGAAATCAATCCTTTCGTTTTGGTAGTCAATCCTAAAGGTAAATACAAAACCTTTGCTGATCTCGAAAAGGCGGTGAAGGGCGGCGAGAAGATCAGCTACTCATCCGCAGGTGTAGGTACGCTGTTGCATATCGCTGTTGCGGTATTCGCAGATGCTTTGGGTGCCGATTTCAATAAACTAAAACACGTCCCTTATAAGGGCGGTGGCAAGGCCGCTGCGGCAGTGATTGGCGGCCATACTGATATCAGCTTCCAGAATCTATCGGCAGTGATCGGTGCTATCAACTCGGGGCAACTGAATGCACTTGCGGTGACAACCAAAGAGCGCTTCAAAGCCATTCCGAATGTGCCTACAGTGAGCGAGTTGGGCCATCCGAAGCTTGAAGCTATCATTGGTTGGAGCGGTTTGTACGGCCCTAAAGGCCTGTCAGACGAGGTCACCAAGAAGTGGGTCGATGTGCTGCAAAGCGTGAAGACAGACAAATCTTGGAACGGCTTCACCCGCAAGCTCGGCTCCATTCCGTCAATTAGCTCACCAGCAGAGATGGAAGCGTTCGCCAAAGCTCAATTTACGACTTTCCGTGATATCACGAGTCGTTTGGGCATGACGATAAAATAGCATTTTACACCCTTAGGTGTTTGCTCTGC
>Ga0055584_100007458_pt1 | contig 10732 bp, 5 predicted proteins | sample OSDHelmetaG_FD_58716 | JGI IMG/M metagenome (GOLD analysis project Ga0055584, IMG submission 58716) | Pelagic marine sediment microbial communities from the LTER site Helgoland, North Sea, for post-phytoplankton bloom and carbon turnover... | ecosystem: Environmental > Aquatic > Marine >...
ACCTGCTTGGCTACAAGTTCAGCGCCTGGGAAGGCGGCCATCGCGTTCCCTTCATCGCCCGTTGGCCCGGCAAGATCGAAGCCGGCTCAACCTCGGATCAACTGATCTCCAACATCGACCTGATGGCCACCCTGGCAGCGCTGACCGGAGCCAAGGTGGAAGAAGGCCAGGCCCGTGACAGCGTGAACATCCTGCCTGCTTTCACTGGCAACCCCCCAAAGCCCCTGCGCGACCACATCGTCCTCGCCCCCTTCAAACCCAGCCATCTTTCCATCCGAAAAGGCAAGTGGATGTATATCCGTGCCCAGGCCGGCGGCGGATTCACTGCTGCCAAACGCGGTGCCCACGCTTTCGGAGGTCCGGCGGCCCTCCACTACGCCGGTCGCAAGAACAGCGACATCGAAAACGGCCGGATGAAGAAGGACGCTCCGCCCGCTCAACTCTACAACCTGGAGACGGATGTCGAACAGACGACGAACGTGTATAACAATCATCCGAAAGTCGTAAGCGAACTAAGCACCCTCCTGAATTCCTACGCTCCACCAAAGCCGAAATCGACTCCCAAGAAGGGAACCAGAAGGAAGAAATGAGATCCGGCATGAAAAACATCTTTTGGAACATTGACCGTATGCGCTGGGTCCTCGGAATGCTTTACCTGTTCTGTCTCTCTGACGCGTTTGCGGAATTCGTTCATCCCGGTGTCACCCACAGTCAGGCGAGCATCGACTTCGTGAAGGAAAAGATCGCGGCGGGAGAGGAGCCGTGGACAACCGCATGGGAAAAACTCCGTTCCTCGCGCTACGCCGACTTGGATTGGAAGCCTGAACCGCATGCCCGCGTCGAACGGGGGCCATCCAACAATCCCGACATCGGCTCGTCCGAATTTACCAATGACGGCCGGGCTGCCTACTACCACTCCCTTTGCTGGACGCTCACCGGGAAGGAAGCCCACGCGAAGAAGGCGGCCGAGATACTCGACGCCTGGTCGGCGACATTAAAATCCATCGGACATCATGATGCGCGATTGCTGATCGGAATGAGCGGCTACCACTACTGCATCGCCGCTGAGCTCATTCGTCACACCTGGAACGGATGGCCGGAAGCCAAGCAGGCCGGGTTTCGTAAAATGCTGCGAGAGATCTGGTATCCGGTCATCGTCGATTTCTATCCCTCAGCCAACGGCAATTGGGACGCGTCCATGCTCCAATGCATGATCGGAATGGGCGTCTTCCTCGACGACCGGGCCATGTTCGACCGCGCGAAGGACTACTACCTGAGTGGCAAGGGCAATGGTGCGATCGGCAACTATTTCATGGAATCCGGCCAATGCCAGGAAACCGGGCGCGATCAGGCACACACCCAGATGGGATTGGAGTTCCTCGCCAACACCTGCGAGACGGCCTGGATACAGGGTATCGATCTTTACGGAGCGTTGGACAACCGCCTGCTGAAGGGCTTCGAATACACTGCGAAATACAACCTCGGGTTCGACGTGCCCTACGAACCTTACCGCAGTTTCGAAGGCCGCTACCACTACAAGAAGATCTCCGACGATTCACGGGGTCGGCTGCGGCCCATGTACGAACGCGTCTACAACCATTTCCACAACCGCAAGGGCCTCAATGCACCTCACACCCAACAAGCCGCTCTGAAACTCCGCACCGAGCAACCTGAACGTCGGGATCGCCGAAGTCGCCGCGGCCGCAGGCGGCGGAGTTCATCGTCCGAACTGGACATTCTGATGTTCGCCGGCCAGCCCGCGACCTTTGCCGCTCGCCGAAAAGCAGCCGCGGCAAAGTCGCATAGCGATGGAACGGAGGCCAGTCCGGCTCGGACTTCCCCAAACATTATCCTTATTCTGACGGATGATCAGGGCTATGGAGATCTGGGGCGGCATGGGCATCCCTTATTGAAGACCCCGCACACCGATCGGCTGCACGATGAGAGCGTCCGCTTCGACAACTTCTACGTCAGCCCATCCTGCTCACCTACGCGCGCGGCTTTGCTGACCGGAATACACGAATTTCGCAATGGCGTCACGCACACTCAGCAACCACGAGAACATCTGAATCGTGACGCGATCATTCTCCCGCAGCTGTTGCAAAAGGTCGGCTATCGCACCGGCTTCATCGGCAAGTGGCATCTCGGCGGCGGCAAGGAATACGTGCCCAATGATCGCGGCTTCGAATGGACCGTGACCAATCAAGGCGGACCGCGCGTTCATTTCGATCCCATCATGATCCGCAACGGCAAACGCCAGAAACGCAAAGGCTACCGCGAAAATCTCTTCTTCGACGAAGCCATGACCTTCATCGACGCCAATCAAACGAAGAACCGGGAACAAGGAACCAAGAACCCCTTCTTCTGCTACCTGTCCACCTATTCACCCCACACCCCGCTGGCCGCGCCCGAAGAATTCATCGCACCCTTTCGCGGCAAGGTGGACGACGAAAAGGCCACGTACCTCGCCATGGTCGCCAATATCGACATGAACGTTGGGCGACTGCTGAAGTTCCTCAAGGATCGGGACCTGGAGGAGAACACCATTGTCGTGTTCATGAACGACAACGGACAGACCAAGGGCCTCGATGTCTACAACGCCGGCATGCGCGGCTGCAAATGCACCATCTGGGAAGGCGGCTCCCGTGCGATGTCCTTCTGGCGCTGGCCCGGCCATTGGCAACCACACCAGGTCGACAATCTCACCGCTCACTTGGATGTCGTTCCCACGCTTTGCAAACTCGCGGGCGTTCCGATCCCCGCCGACCTGCAGTCCAAACTCGATGGCTTCAGTCTCGTCCCACTGCTCGAAGCCAAGGGCCCGACGAAATGGCATGACGACCGCCTGCTGTTCCATCACGTCGCCCGCTGGCCCGGCGGACTCGCCGCCGCCCATCAATACGCCATGTGCGCCGTCCGGCAAGGTAATCACCTTCTGCTTCGCAGTAATCCCTGCAACGAACCCAAGTGCGAGAACTACAGCAGCCAATGCACGACCCTCCGTGCTGTCCGCAATGGCCTGAAGACCACCACCTACACCAGCGGCAACGCCCAGTTTCATTGGGGTGTCAGCCCGCCCGACCGTTGGGTCCTCTTCAACCGCAAGGCTGACCCCGCCTGCCAAAACGATCTTTCCAACCAACACCCGCAACTGGTCAAAAAACTCGCCATTGCCTACGACAACTGGTGGACCGAGATCTTCCCCCAGATGATCGCCGCCGGCGGTGACAAAGGCGAATTCCCCCTCCGCAAGAAACCAAACACCACCCGCTGACAGTTGACGCTCCACTCTGCATCAAAATCCGGTGCAGACACGCCTTGGTTTTCACAGTCACAAGTAACACTCAGAAATGCCGAATCGAAGAAACCCATTGTTCAATTCCTCGTGCCGACTCGCGCTGTTGATTGCGGGAATCGCCTGGAACTCGTTGGTTGCCCAGGAACCTGACACCTTGCCGCCGTTGAAAAACGGCCAGGCCCCACAATCCCACGAGGAACTATGGGCCGATTTCGATCCGGGTAAGGAGCCTCTCGATGTGGAAGTTCTCAAGGAATGGGAAGAGGACGGCGTCATGTTGCGCGTCGTGCGGTTTCGCGTCGGAGTTTTCAAGGGACAGGCGGCCAAGCTGGCGGCCGTATATGGTTTCCCCAAGGGCGGGAGTGAACTGCCGGGCTTGGTGCAGATTCATGGGGGCGGGCAGTATGCGGATCACAAGGCGTGTCTGATGAACGGCAGGCGGGGTTATGCGACGGTGTCGATTGCCTGGGCCGGACGTATCAGCGCACCGGGCTATCGGGTGAGTCCGCCAGAGGTGGAACTCTTCTGGGAGGGCAAGACCGATGATCCCAACTACCGGATCACCACGGACTGGGGCGCACTCGATGCCTATCATGCGCCCAGCAAGAATGGCAAAGACGCGTTCGTGTCGATTCGCAACGGTTCGGAGAATTGGACCCTGGATGACGTCGCGTCGCCGCGGAACAGTTCCTGGTTTCTCTGCGCGATGGGGGCGCGCCGCGCGTTGACCTTTCTCGAACAACAACCGGAGGTCGATGCTAGCCGCCTCGGTGTGTATGGCCATTCGATGGGGGGCAAGCTGACGGTCGCTACTGCCGGAACCGACAGCCGCGTCAAGGCGGCCGCACCGTCCTGTGGTGGTATCAGCGATCGCTACAACAGGAACCCCTTGCACGTAAGGACCATCGGTGATTCGCCCGCGCTGAAGCAGATCACCTGTCCGATCATCGTCCTCAGTCCGGCGAATGATTTCCACGGACGCATCGGCGACCTGCCCACGGCGATCGACGAGATCCAATCCGAAGATTGGCGGGTGACCTGTGCGCCGCATCACAATCACCAGGACACGTCGCCCTACGAGGTCGCGACGTTGCTGTGGATGGATCACCACTTGAAGAAGTCGTTTACGTTTCCGAAGACGCCGGAGACGGAGTTGAACCTCAAGGCAGTGGGAGGCGTGCCGCAGTTCTCCGTGAAGCCCGATACCTCCCGGGCAGTTCAGTCGGTCGATGTCTTTTACACGCAGCAAGGGAACAATGAGGGAGGCGAGGATCTTCAGGACGCCAAGCATCGCTTCTGGCATCACGCCGCCACAGCGGAGAAGGATGGCAGTTGGACGGCGCGACTTCCATTGGGCGCCACGAATCGGCCTTTGTGGGTTTACGCCAACGTCCGTTACGCGCTTGAAGAGCCGGTTTCGGGAGCGGGCTACTACTACGGTCTCTACACGGCGACCAACTTCAACGTCTCCTCCTTGGTCACCATGGTTTCGCCCAAGGAACTGCAGGCGGCGAAAGTTCGATCAACCCTTCACCGCCAACCCACCATCGAAGATTTCACGGGCGATTGGGAAAAGGAATGGTTCACCTATCGTCCGGCCGAATGGGCCCTCACCACGCTCAAGCTCAACGAAAGCACCTGGCAGGCACCGGCCGGCGCGACCCTCGCATTCTACGTCCGGTCCGCCGAACCAAACTCGCTGGTCGTGCTCCTCGACGAACACGCTGCCGAGGTGAAGCTCAAGGGCGGCAAAGATTGGGAATCAGTCGAACTCACGCCCGGAGATTTCCGCAACGCCGCTGGTGACGCCCTTGAAGATTGGACCGGTGTCCGGCAACTGAAGCTCAGTCACGCCGAACACCTCCGCCCCAAGCGCGGCTCCAAGAGCAAACCCCGGCGCGTTGGTGCGAATTGGAAAGGCGCTCCCCCGAACTTCCGTCACCTGCATTGGAAGCTGCGTCATTGTCTGCTCGAATTGCCGCGCCCTCCACGCCCGGATGATTACGAATGGACCACCAGCCACATGCAGGTGGGTGTACGTTGGCAACCCTTCACCGGTCGCATCGCCAACAATGACTATGACGCGACCCGACCCGTATTGGCTCGCGACAGCAGCTACGTGCAGTTCTGGGCGAGCTGGGGATCAATGGAACCGACGGTGAAGCATACGAACTACACTGCCAATCCATCGCCGGGTCTGCAGACCTTGGAACGCGCGGTCGACGTCTGCAACGCGCGCGGACAGAAAGTCGAATTCGTCTTCTTTCACTGTCCGGCGTGGGCGTCCGAATCCGGCAAATCCGGCGGCCAGAAACCGAAGGAGGGCCTGTTCGAAGGCTTCGTCCACCGCGTCGCCACGCACTTCAAGGGCCGCGTCCATGCCTATCAGCTTTCGCACGAAGCCAACAACCAGGGCCTGATGAACGGCGCGGACGTTGACTTCATCATCAACGACATTCTGCTCCAAGGCGCACAGACCATCCGGGCCGTCTATGAGGCGGAACCTACCGCGCCGGTGCTCGTGTCCACGACGGGCATGTCGCCCTGCGAAAACTGCAGGCCGCGGGAGGGACTGGACGGCCGGGGCGGACGGGCCGTGAATCATTTCTACGATCTCATGGTGGGACATAAGGAACTCATGCAGACCGTTGACGCACTCAATCTAAACGTCTCCGACAACGCCGACGGCTATGGCAATATGGATGGGAGCTACGTTTCTTCTGCCTGGGGCAATTACGACCTCGTGCGCGGCAAACTCGACGCGGCCGGCTATCACGCCAAATCCGTCCTCGCCGCCGAATCCTGGATTTCCTGGGATGACGCCGGTCACGCGAAGGACGTGAATGGCGACGGTATTAGAAACGAAAAGGACGCCTATGAAAAAGCCATCACCATTCTCGGCCAATGTCTGCAACGCGGCCTCAATACCATAAACCTCCCGTGGTCCGACAACTCCAGTTCCTGGGCCATGGGCCTCACCAAGCGCCGCGATTACAACGGCCGCGTCAATGAGCTCAAACCGGATTATGTCATCCCCGCCAACGACGGTGGCCCCGACATCATCACACGTAAACTCGCGCTCCACGGCCCCGAAGACAGCTTAAAGGTCGTCGATGGCAGCGGTCACAAGTTCACCGTCGAAGACTACCTCAATCCCCCCGACCCGAATCACGTGCACTATTACATCTGGAAGTGGTACGCGCAGATCGCTGGCGGCTCCGACGAAGTCATCCGCCACGCTGTCGCCGGTGAGATAGGCAACGACATCGCGGTCAATGGTGACGGTTTCACTGGCAACGAACGCTACCGAATCGCCAGTTGGAATCGCACTCGCGAGGAGTTCACGGTCCTCATCTACGCCAGTGGCGCCAACGGCAGAACTCATGCCAAAGTCCGTATCCCTTCAACGATCCAGACCGGTCGCCACTCCAACCATGGCGGGGCCAGCAGCGACTTCCGAGGCGAGGGTTTCGCGAACGGGGACAGCTATATCGTCCACACCATCACCAAGGACATCAGCGACCAGGACGGTTCTGATCTCAAGCCCTTCCACCACGAAACACCCGCCGCCACTGTCGCCGATGAGACCCTCACGGTGACCGTCCCGAACCTGAAACGCTTTACCACCATTCGCTTCATCAAACGGCCCGCTCCGTCCGCCAGCAGGTAGCAACCAGCCTTCCGGATATTCCATAGGGCCCTGACCACATCATCTGACCATCTGAGCAGAGAGGCTCTTCCCGGATCAACGGGTTGATAGGTGAGGCGAAGTCATAGCGTGATCTGGATGGGGGCAAATTCAGTCGCGTCAGCATCCTGGAGTGCTGCCGTGCAGGCAGCTTTGTGGTGCTTTTTTCGTGGAACCAACCAATTGAAGCAAACCGTCGGTCTGACCATGCCTCCAAAGCGGTCTGCGAGACCGCACTCCAAGACGCTGGCGCGTTCGCATTTCTCCTTTTCAAACAGGCTTCAAGCTCCTCAATCTGTACAAGTTATTTTGTGACAGGCCCATAGAAGACCGACACCATGATCCCACTACGATTTCTGCCACTTGTTCTCATCCTCGGTATGACGTCGGTCGCCGCCGCGCCGCGTCCCACCAAACCCAACATCGTTCTCATCCTGACTGACGACCTCGGTTGGCAAGACGTGAAGTGCTACGACATTGACGAACCCACGCCGATGGAGACGCCGAATATTGATGCGTTGGCGAAAAAGGGCGTGAAGTTCTGGCAGGCCTATTCGCCGGCGCCGACCTGTGCGCCGACGCGATGTGCGATCTTGAGCGGCATTCACCCGGCTCGGGCACAAAAGACCCACGTCGTTGGCGGCGCGCCACCGGTGCCGCATCACCCAACGGGTTGGGCGATGATCTCACCGTGGTACAGCGGGCGGATGCCGGAGGACACCTTCACCCTGGCTCGCGCGCTCAAGTCGGCTGGCTATGTCACCGGACACAGCGGTAAGTGGCACATCGCCATCAATCACAATGCCTTCCCGCAGCCGGAGGACGTTGGCTTTGACTGGACGCGTCATGACCTCGGCACGAGTCGAGCGATGAGACCGCATCGGATGACCGGGTTTGCGACCCGCAAGAATGACGATCCACATCGACTCGACGAAAAGGGATTCCCCCGGGATCAGACCACAGTGGATGCCGTGAACTTCGTCCGCGAACACAAGGATCGACCGTTCTTTCTCTACTTCGCCACCTGGCTCGTGCATACGCCGATTCATACCCGGAGCCAGGCCATGCTGGACAAATATGTGAAGAAGCTCGGCGTGGAACTCCCCGCTGACCCCAAGCAGAAATGGATGGGTGAAGGTCAGACCAATCCGTTCTATTGCGCAATGGTCGAACAACTCGACCACTACATAGGCCAGCTCATCGACCACCTCGGAAAGTCCGAGGACCCACGTTGGCCAGGACACAAGCTCATCGAAAATACCTACGTGATCTTCACCTCCGACAACGGCGGTATGGAAGGCAGCCGCAACCAGATCATCACGGACAACTATCCGCTCGACCGTGGCAAGATCTCCCTGATGGAAGGCGGCACACGCGTCCCGCTAATCATCACCGGCCCCGGCATTCGCAAGGGAGTCGAATCCGACGTCCTGGTGAACGGGCTCGATTTTTATCCAACCATCCTTGCCCTCACCGGAACGAAGCGACCGAACGACAAACACCTCGACGGCTGCGACCTCGCGCCCCTGCTGAAACAAGACCCAACCGATTCCAAACTCGTGCGCGAAGCCGATGGAAAAATCCGCGACACCATGGTCTGGCACTTCCCGAACAGCGCAGCGCTCGAAAGCACCATCCGCATCGGCGACTACAAGCTCGTCCGGAACTACGACCACATCAACAATCCGAAGAACGTCCCGCTCGAACTCTTCCGTCTCTATCGGGGATCCAAACGAGAGGACGTCGAAGAGCAAAAGAACCTCATCGATACCATGCCCGACAAGGCCCGCGCCATGAACCGCCGCCTCACGGAAGTCCTGACGGAGATGAAGGCCAGCTATCCGTATTACAACCCGTATGGCCATCGTGCACCCGCAACCAAGATGAATGTCTGCAAGGTGCTTTCCCACAAACAGACCGGCAACACCGTCGAATTTACCTACCAGGAAAAGGGGGCCAATGTCACCCTCGCCAACCTCATCTACACTCACAACGGCGGCGCCCGCTACGAGGAATGGTACCGCACGACCGCCACGCTGACCGGCAAGAACAAGGTCACGGCCCAACTTCCCAAAGGCACGACCCATTACTACCTCAACCTGATCGACGAAAACAACTTCCTCCGCAGCTACCCGGAAGTCGTCAAAGGAAACAATACCTTCACCACCTCCGCCTTGAGCAACGGCCAGAAGCAAACCAAACCCGCCTCCCCAAAACCGAAAAAGAAAACTCCCGACTGGAACATCCCCTTCAACCGTTTCGACACCAATAAGGACAATTCCCTCTCGTTGCAGGAATATCAGATTGGCCAAGCCGGCGGCAAAGACCTCGAAAAACGCTTCAACAACTTCGACAAGAACAAAGACGGTAAAGTCTCCCGCAACGAATTCGTCGATCGATAGCGATAGCCACTATCCCAACACCGAAATCTTCGAGCGCACCGTCAAATCTTTCATCGCCCACCCGATCACTGGAAAAACAACTCGGGCGCGCCAATGATTGGTTGAACGTGCCGAAACCCGAAGTCGACCCCGGGTTGTTCGATTTCGATGCCGAGCCGACGCGTGAACTCGGAACCAACTACATGCACACGATGTTCGATCTCATCCACATGGCGCTCCTCACCCATTCCGCCCGGGTCGTGACCTATCAAACCGCGATGGAAAACGCCTGTGGTCGGGGCAACAAACTTCCCTACGCGGCCGGCCTTTCGATGCATCACCACCAACTCAGCCATAGCGCGGCACGGGATGAAGGGGGCTGGGAGCGTTGGGCGAAGTTCGATCAGTATCTGGCGGAACGTCTCTCAGAGTTTTTGACGAAGATGGCTGAGACGCCAGATCCGCTGGCGGAAGGCAGTTTGCTGAACAACACGATCGTGCTCTACGGATGTGGCACCAGCAAAACGCACGTCGGCAGAAACTACCCGCTGGTTCTCGCCGGCGGCAAGAATCTCGGTCTGAAGCATGGTGCCTTCCATCGATTCGAAGAAGAGCGTCCGTTCAATGATCTGCTGTTGACGCTCTTGCAACGGGTTGGCGTAGAAACCGAAAGGTTCGGTGACAGCGAAGGAATTGTTGATCAGATCCTAACCTGAAGCATTCGACGTGCAAACCATCTACGTATTCCTGTGTCTTTCCATTTGTTGCGCCAGCAGTCAGTTCGCGCATGCCCAGAATTGGCCGCAAGCGGCGGGGCCTCGCGGCGACTGGAGCGTTCGCACAAAGGCAAAAATTCCGGTCTCGTTCAACGTTGCAAATGGAGAGAATGCTCTGTGGACGAAACCAATGGAGGAAAGCGGCCAAAGCGGCATAACCGTTTGGGAAGACCGCATCTTCCTGACCATCTTGAAGCCCTTTGATTCAGAGGAGATAAAGGACGCCAAGAATTCAAGTATTCAAGCCCTCTGCCTGGACTGGCAGGGGAAGCTCGTCTGGGAACGTCGATGGCGTTCGGAGAACGATATTCTAATCCCCAAGAAGGACTTCCCCCTCAACAAGCAGTTCGAGCCTTTCATGGTCGGGGATACGCTGGTGCACGTGGAGCCTTGCGACCGCGAGGATGGCCGCCGGGAACTGGGGTGGCACTATTTGTTCGGTTTGGACAAGAGGACTGGGGAGGAAAAGTGGATATCTGAGGACGCGCTGACGCAATACAACACGCCCGGTTACTCAGGGCAGACGCACGAACGGAATCAGGAAGTCAGGAGCTGCTTGAGATAGTCCCTGTCCCAGGCGGCTTGCAGG
>Ga0055584_100007460_pt1 | contig 10731 bp, 5 predicted proteins | sample OSDHelmetaG_FD_58716 | JGI IMG/M metagenome (GOLD analysis project Ga0055584, IMG submission 58716) | Pelagic marine sediment microbial communities from the LTER site Helgoland, North Sea, for post-phytoplankton bloom and carbon turnover... | ecosystem: Environmental > Aquatic > Marine >...
AAGCACTGCATGAAAGCCGGTTTCCATACTTGGTAAAAACTGATCCGAGCCAACAATACAACTGGTCACAAACTCTTTAGATTCTTTATTGGGGTTATTCAATTCTAGTGATTCGTCATAGAAATAGGTGCTCACTTTTTTATGATTGACATCCACAGCTCCTCGGTCTTCGTTAATATCACTCAAACGCATTCCACTTGCCTTAATTTCCATGAGCAATTGATCTTTAACCGAAGTATTGCCACCGGCAGACTGAACCCACTCTATCCCAGATTTAAATGGATTTGAAAGTGCTATTAATTCACTCCTTAAATTCATAAGCTATTAAAAATACAAACCGCTACCATCAATTGAATTAAACCTTGATTATTTCCTTTCCAATTTGCATTATTAATGCCTAATTCACTTAAAATCCCAAACTCTTCAGTAGCTACAAGCTCGACTACCTTTTCATTAATTAGACCATTAAATTCTACTGTTTGCAAATTATTCTCTAAAAATTCATGCTTAATTTTTAATTCAGAATTTTTGCTCAATAAAGATAATAATCCATCTAAAGGAATTTCCGCAGGCAAGGTTACCTGAAGACCTTCATTCCCTTCAATGAGTTTGGGTCGAATGATGATATCAGCCAACTCTTTTTGGGATTTGATAAACTGCCTACTATCCCCTTCTCTATCTTTTATCTGCTTAATAACGGCCTCTTTATCCTTTCCTCTTTCCTCCGTATCTCTGGTAACTTTTCTTTTGAGTAGAATTTCATCCTCAGGGTCTAAATAAATTTTGAGGTCATACAGATTACTTTGGCTTCTCAAATAAAAACTATGTAACCCTTCGAAAAGAACCAACCTGTTTGATTTTATTTCAAAGGGTAAGGTAAACTTGCCATTCTTATGATTGTATTTCTGCCTATAAATCGTATAGCCATCCTTGAGTTTTTTGATATGATCTAAGTCTGTGTTTAGATCATTTGCCTTAGGATTTAAGTGGGTTATACTTTTCCAGTTTTCATTACCACGCTCCCATTTATGCATATCATCTCCTCTGATTACCGTTGTATTAGAAGTGCCAAAAACGGATAGCAAATCTTCACTTAGGGTTGATTTTCCTGAACCCGAATCTCCACTTAATCCAATTAACATGGGTTGGGAAAACAGTTTTCTATTCAAATGGGCCTTGATCCCTTTTTGATATAACACAATTAGAAAGAGAAGCAATGCGGTCTGAAGCACCGTAAATATGATATTTACATGCAAAGCATTTAATGAAAGAATACTATAGATAGATTGCGTATTACCCTGATTCCAAATAGTTAAATTTAAAAAATCACTATTGGGTATGATAGCAAAATACATAAAGAAGGCAATATTGAGGAACACAAAAAAAGATTTCGCTTCACCATTAAACTTAACAATGAAATAGATAAAGAAAGGAACAATCCAATAGTACCATCCTGGCATGGGAGTTATGAATAAGGTTAATGTTCCAAATCCAAAGGCTAGAAACAACAATAATAAATCTCTGCTCACCCATTTTCTGCTGTACATAACAATGGTTTGTACCAATAGCAATGCAGGAATGATTAAGAAGACTCTATCTTGACTAAAACTAAAGGAAGCAGTAAACATTCTGCTTTGCACTTCATTATTATAAACCATTTGAAAGTAGCCAGTAGACCAAACAAGAAGGTTTATTGCCAAAATAACAAATAAAAACGCCCCCACCTCTTTCACAACGTTGAAAATCTGGGGACGACTGTATCTATAACGGTAAATAAATACAAATGGAAGCGCTAGTGCGATAGAAGTCTTAGTGCATATAGCCAAGGCCAAAAGAATAGAAAACCAAACAAACTTATCTTTGAATAAAAAATAAAGAGATACAATCAATAATGCAATTGGGACCACATCAAGCTGTCCGTGAACATATGTTATGTAAATTAGTATGGGTGAAAGCCAATAAAATATAAGGACTTTCCTTTGATGTGTACTTAACCATCTAAGCAATACGAGTAAAATGATAAAGTCAAAAACCAAGCATGTGATTCTGAATAATAATAAGCTAAGCACATTGGCTGTTTCTGGAATTGGTGTAACCCATGACGCAATTTTATGTGGCAGATAAAAAATAAATTCCATCAATGCTGGGTAAGGAAATTCAATCTTAGAATCAGTAAAATAATTGTATGCATCGCCATGATTTACGGCATGTGATATAAAAGGCAAAAACAGTTCAGTTAGGTAAGGAGAAGCTAGAAAGCAGCCCAAAATTAGTTTTATAACGATCCCCCAATAAAACAATGGAGATGAAATGCCTTGTACCTTGGCATTTCCATTTTTATCATAGAATATATTTTGATAAAGACCTCTCAAATCGAGGTCCAAAACTAGGTATTTTTTTTCTTAAGATTGGATTAAAATGGATGAAACCAATCAATGCCTAAATTTTCTGCTCCTTGCTTATCTTTCGAAAGACTATCTCCTACCATTACAACCTGACCTGCAGTCAATTGAAGTTTTGCTAACGCCATCTTAAATGGCTTACTTGCCGGCTTTTCTACTCCGGCTTCTTCTGAAGTTACCAAATAATCTACCCACTTACCGAGTCTTAGTTTTTCAAATTTTCTAAGCTGTATTTGTGTCGTAAGATCTGTTACAATGGCAATTTTCTTGTTTTGATTCTTACAGAGATCCAAAAATAAAAGTGCTTTTGGGTGAATTTCCATAATTGAAAGAAATACACTCCAATACGCTTCTTCTAAATCCAATGCAAGTTGTGCTTGAAAATCATCTGCTATCTCTTCAATCATATATTTTGCGTACAACAACCGGCTATGGCTCGCTGCATGTCCATCTAAATTCATATGAACCTTTTCTCTTGCAGCCCTGTAATGCAGGTTGGCCTCTTCAAGAGGAATGCTAAAAGAGTCGCATAATAAATCAAGCATTGCCTTTTTACCCACTTGATGGCATGAATCATACAAATAGATTGTATCGTCTAAATCGAGTAATACCCCTTTATAATTAGTTAAATCTATATCAGTAAACATACTTCTGTGTAGCGCCACCCATTTTTTTCACTTTATAAATGAGCGTTAACATAAAATACTGTTGCAATCTATTACTTTCTGAAATAGTTACAAAACCATTGCTGGCAGATCTGCTAATTCCCACATTTTGCTTGAAAATATCATAAGCAGTGAGTTTCAAATTCCATTTTTGATTTTTATCCAATGGGTGTTGGATATAGGCGTGAAATAGAGGCACAATTTTACCAATACCAGGAACAGCTCGTTGATCATCAATATCCAGATTAAGCTTAATAGAGGTGCCAAACGGCAATATCGATCGCAGGCTTCCGGAAACACCCTGAGTAACTTGGTTATAATTCAGCAATTCATTGCCATCGTTCTTGTTATTGGTTTGATTGAGTTCATACGATATATTGAACGCAAGTGAATCAGAGAATTCATATCCAAAACCCAGGCTATGATCAAAGCTTGAACTTTTGTTAAGCACTTTATTATTGTTGAATAAAGTGGGCATCTCATTATATACCTGTGAAAGACCATAGGTCAGTAGTATTTTACGATATACTTTAAAAGCTGCGCTGGTGTATGAATTGAAATTTTGATAGCCAGTCAGCAATACTGGGTTAGATTGTATTAATCCGTTCTCGTCGGTAAACGATTGTGTTACTTTATAGTTATCACTTTGAGAATAATTCAAATAGGTCACAAACCTTTGAATAAACCCTTTTTTGGGTTGTCTTCTAAAATTAAAGCTCGCATTATTGATTAAACTTTGTGCCAAATTTGGATTGCCAATGGAACGGTTCCAAATATTAAAAATGTTATACACTGGTAATAAATCGGAACCCGAAGGTATAGAGAACGTTCGGTTAAAATTTATACTTATTCGATTAAAACCTCTCCTGCCGTAGGAAAAATAAAAACGAGGTAAAAACGCTCCATAATTATTATCGATTTTCGTTTCTTGGTTTAAGAAATTGCTTTGACTATTTATATTGGCCATTGTATAATTCAACCCAAATCTGGCATAAATCTTCTTATCCCAATAGGATATGGCAGTACCTAGTGAAGTATTACTAATCTCGTTATCCATAGTACTTGATAAGGAATCTACTTGTTGCGCATAGTTTTGCTCAAATGAATTATTAAGAATCTGCGCATTATATGCTTTGCCATTGAACGTGTTGAATTGACTGAATCGTTCTGCGTTAATACGCAATGAGAAATTATTTTTCAGCGGAACACGCAAATGCATAGTTGCCTGATAAAAACGGTTCTTATTGTTTCTATCATTGAAAATATTAAAAGAGTCGGTGTTAGAAAGTGTATATCGATGTAGATCCGTTTTTTCATTTTGATCGGATACTTTTACCTGAGTCCACAGACTCAAATCTTTGATTTTTCTACTCAATCTATTCCATAGTTCCATTTGCAACAAATGCTTGTCGCTTGTTTGAGATGAAAGCGAGTTTATATTTCCTTTATTGATTAAGTTATCGTTAATACTAATCTCGTTATCAGATTTTTCACGCATCAAATTATCTCCTAAATTACCTGTAAACACAGCTTCGTACCAAAACATGCTATCACTTCTATCTGAATATGCAACTTTATAATTGGTTTCAGTATGTGAGCCACTGCTGAGATTTTGGTTTTTTGATGTCCGGATGGATGTATCAGAAATAATATTCTGACTTTCTGTACTATTCTCACTCGTAAAGAAATTGGTTTTGTGTACAATGTTTCCCGAAAGCTTTTTTTCATTCGCCACTTCGTTGAAATACGAAAACCCATAGTCCGCGTTATTATTAATATTTCCTTTCTCTTGGAAATTATACGCTCCATTGGTCCATGATTTTGCATTCCAATCTTGGCCCATTCTCGAGTTGTTGACCCATCCGTGCCAGCTGCTGAAGCCAAAGTCAAAACCGCTGTTATTGATATTGTTTCCATTGGCTACCAAAGAAAGCTTTCGATCTCCCTTGAATGAATTTAACCTTAAGCCTGCTTCAAAAAGTTCATTGCTACCTGCTCCCAATAGAGCATCTCCAAAATATCCATTATTTGCCCCTTTCTTTAGGTTTAGATTAATGGTGACTTCCCCATCCTCTTTAACTTCACCCAACTCATCCTTGTCCTCATAAACTTGAACCTTGTCTATCATATCGGCTTGCAAAGTTTTGGATACCAAAGCGGGGTTGTTTCCAAAGAACTCAGAACCATCTACTGTAATCTTCTTGATGTCTTTGCCGTTTACTTTTACTGCTCCACTTACATCAACCTGAAAGCCAGGTATCTTTTTAAACAGTTGGGCTACATCAGACCCTGGCAGTACCTTAAACCGATTCGCATTTATTTCTATTGTGTCTCCACGCATAGTGATTGGGGAGGTTTTAATCTTTACTTTCGATAAAGTGTTCCATTTGGGATCAGAAACCAATTTTATGTCTTCATCGCGCCAATAAAAATTAGATCCTGCTTGATACGTGCGATGCGTCTCTAAATAGCCAAAATAACTAAAGCTCACTAATATCGAATCTAAGCTATTTACCTCCATATAGAAATTCCCATTCTTTGTAGTGAATGTAAAATTAAGCAATGCGGTGTCTTTAAAGTTAAACGCACTCACCGTTACATCCGCAAGTGGCTTCATAGTAGCACTATCCAAAATCTTCCCTTTCACGCGTATTTGTGCATTTAAAGACATTCCTACGAATGCTAAAAAAACAATTAAGGATATTCTTTTTCTCATAGCAAAAGGCAATAATAGATTAAGATATGTCACTAACGTTAGGGTAAACTATAAATTTCATACTTACTCCGATAAAAACACAATTAAGACAACATCACCCATTGGTTTGTTGGTTTTCAGGAAAGCATATTATCCACAAATCTAGCCTCACTATGTTGGTATCTATGGTTTCAGGCACATCTATGATTAACTAACTTTGCTATTACGTATGGCAGAAAATAAGCAACCATCTCATAATTATACAGAAGATAGTATTAAGTCGCTTGACTGGAAAGAACACATCCGTTTAAGGCCAGGCATGTACATAGGTAAATTAGGAGACGGCACCAGCGCTGATGATGGAATTTATGTGCTTGTGAAAGAAGTTCTTGATAATTGCATCGATGAACATGTGATGGGCTATGGCAAGAAAATCGAAATTAAAGTTACGGAGAAAAGGGTAGTTATTCGAGACTATGGCCGCGGAATCCCGTTGGGAAAAGTAATTGACTGTGTTTCCAAAATAAATACTGGAGGTAAATATGACAGCAAAGCCTTTCAAAAAAGTGTCGGGCTGAATGGCGTTGGTACAAAAGCAGTGAACGCGCTTTCCGATTATTTCTGCATCGAATCCTTTCGAGATGGCAAGTCAAAAAAGGCCGAATTTAAGCGAGGTATTCTAAAAGAAGATCTTCCTGAGTCTTCATCTGAAGAAGCCAATGGCACGCGTGTAGAATTTGTACCAGACGAAAGCATTTTTAAACATTATCGGTATATCAGTGATTATTTAATTAATCAAATATGGAACTATGCATTTCTGAATTCAGGGTTAACCATTCACTTTAATGGGCATCGGTACTTCAGCAAAAATGGATTATTGGATCTGCTTCAATCTAAGGTCAAAGAGGATCAGTTAAATTACCCCATTTGTCATTTTAAATCTGAGGATATTGAAATTGCCATCTCACATACCGATCAATACGGTGAAGAGTACTATTCATTCGTGAATGGTCAAAATACTACGCAGGGCGGTACTCACCTTTCCGCATTTAAAGAATCCATTGTAAAAACAGTTCGGGATTTTTATAAGAAAGATTTTGAAGCTTCTGATATTCGTGGAAGTATTGTTAGTGCAGTGAGTGTAAGGATACAGGAACCTGTTTTTGAATCACAGACCAAAACCAAATTAGGAAGCTCAGAAGTAGGGCCAGATGGGCCTACACTGCGAACTTTTGTCAATGATTTTCTAAAAAATCAATTGGATAATTATTTGCACAAGAATCCTGAAACAGCCGATGCATTACTTAAGCGAATTCTGCAAACTGAACGCGAAAGAAAAGATATGGCTGGTGTGCGAAAATTGGCCAAAACCAAAGCAAAGAAAGCCAACCTTCACAATAAAAAATTACGCGATTGCAGGGTACATAAAACAGATATTAAACATGATGCTGCAGCAGAGTCTACCTTGTTCATCACTGAGGGAGATAGTGCCAGTGGATCAATTACCAAGTCTCGTAACGTTGAAACTCAAGCCGTATTTAGCTTAAGAGGTAAGCCATTAAATTGCTATGGTCTAAAAAAGAAAGTGGTTTATGAAAACGATGAATTCAATCTACTTCAACATGCCTTGAATATTGAAGAATCCATAGATGATTTGAGATATAACAGAGTGGTTGTAGCCACTGATGCAGATGTAGATGGGATGCATATTCGACTGCTACTGCTCACCTTCTTTTTACAATTCTTCCCAGATTTAGTGAGAAACGGCCATCTTTACATTCTTCAAACCCCATTGTTCAGGGTCCGAAATAAAAAGGAAACCATCTATTGCTATAGCATTACAGAGAAATTAGAAGCAATTAAAAAACTAACTGGAAAGCCTGAAATTACGCGATTTAAAGGTCTTGGAGAAATCTCTCCCGAGGAATTTGGGTTATTTATTGGTGAAGATATTAAACTGGAACCAGTATTATTAAGTCAAGACACTTCCATTAGCGATTTACTCAGTTATTTCATGGGAAAAAACACACCTGAAAGACAAAAATTTATTATTAATAACCTCCAAGTGGAAAAAGACCTGGAAGACTTAACTGATATTGACGAGGAATTAGATCCTGAACCCAAAGAGGATTTAGAAGTCGCATAAAATAAACCATAATTTATGAAAGCTTTTCTAGCAACTATAGCCTGCTTATGCATTGTAATGAGTGCAAACGCGCAAAAATATGACACCATCTCGCGGGTTAGAGTTACCGCAACTAAAATACCTCAAACCCCTGAAGCAAGCGGTCGCAACATTTCCATTATCACGGCTGTAGACATAGCCAATAGCACAGCCACTTCATTTGAAGAATTGTTGCGTCAAGAGACTGGTATAAACATTAACAGCCGAGGTGGTTTTGGTGTTCAAAGTGATATAGGGATCAGAGGTTCCACTTTTTCTCAGGTGCTCATCATGGTAGACAACATGCGGTTAAATGACCCACTAACCGGCCATTTCAACCATATCCTTCCTGTTGCTTTAAGTGAAATTGGATGGATTGAAATCATACGTGGACCTGCTGCTGTGGCATATGGTTCAGATGCTGTTGGGGGGCTTATACACATCAAAACCCTATCCTATTTAAATGAATTTTCAAAGGATACATTAACATCCAATGGATCTTTAAACTATGGCAGCAATAATTACTTGGGAACGGATTTAAACATTACCTACAAAAGAAAAAAATGGCATGTCGGTTTCGCCAACCAAATCAACTACTCAACGGGTGAAACTTTCCTCAACCCAAATTTTGGCAAAAATTCTGCTGCTGACTCAATATTTGGAACTGACTTTAACCTCCAACAATATAGTCTATATGGTTCGTATAATTTTGCCAACAACCTAAGGTTTTTGGCTCGTGTTGGGGCAAACATGCGAGATTTTAATGCAAAATACTTTTACACAGCATCTACTTTTGATGAATCCAGAGAAATTGTGAATACCTTATGGAGCCAATTAAGTATTATTAAATCAAAGACAAGCGAAGGTGAACATGATGCATTGCGGCTAGCACCACTTCAACCCAATTGGGAAGTAAATCTAGGCATGCGAAGAACACAAGATGAGTTTGATTTCAATCCGCTTATTCCTGCGAACAGGCATACCATGACCAAGATGGCATTGAACGCCAATAAACGCTTCCAAATTAAGAAAAAAGCATGGTTTTCAGCTGGTCTCCAACTTGAAAATCGCCAAATTGTATCCACTGATCGCGGTGATCACCAAAACCTGGATGGAGGACTTTATTTGATTATGAATACGGCTATTCGCAAAAAAACCAATATTACGTTTGGAAACCGCTTGGCATACAACACGAATTTCAATTTTGTTTATTTACCTCAATTGGCCATCTCGCATGCCTTTCACAAAAACCTCTCGCTGCAAGGTTCAATAGGCAAATCCATTCGCTCTGCCGACTTCACGGAAAAGTACATCAATTACAATACCGCGTTGATAGCAGCAAATCGAAATGTCGGGAATCCGGACTTGTTGAATGAGAAAAGTACCGCCTTTGATTTCGGGATTCGGTATCGTTTGAAAAAATGGCACCAATTTTCTGCATCCATCTTTCAACGAAATTCAACTAATGTGATAGATTATGTAAACACCTTGGGGCTAGAAATCCAAAACCTTACGAATGTGTCGGATTCCAGCAATTATCTATATACCCGGAATATTGCAAGCGTAAACACCAATGGGCTTGAGTTAGGTTATAATGTGCTTATCCCATTTAAAAGTGTTGTGACCAACCTTCGTTTTGGTGTTAATTACACCTACTTCAACACCTATAACACAGAGAACGTTATCTCCAAGTATATTACTAATCATCCCAAACACACTTTAAATGGAACCGTGCAGTTTCATCATAACAATATGGATGTTGTTTTTGAAACGAATTATATTGAACGTACAGCATCACAGTTCAACGCAATAAGTGGAAACGTGCGACCGAGTTATTTAATTGTGAACGGCAAAATTGCATATCAAATAAGTCATATTGTAAAAATCAACTTTCGGGTATTAAACATTGCAGACCAGCAATATCAGGAGATATTAGGCAGCCCAATGCCGGGCAGATGGTTTGTGGCTGGTTTAAGTTGGAAATTATAATTATGCATGCTATATGGGTTTTTGAGTTAAGACTGAACCACAACTCCGATTCATTAACACCCGTAATCAACATCACTGTTTATAACTTATAGCAGCATAGAGTCCGCTATTTATCACACTTTTATAGATTTGTGGCTTAATCTAAAATCAAGCTGGAAGAGAACGAGGATAATATTGAAGATTTAAATGATGACAACTCCTATATCCAGGAGGGTGCAAGAATCAAACCTGTATCAGGATTATATGAACAATGGTTTCTAGATTATGCTTCCTATGTTATTCTTGAGCGCGCTGTGCCTGCCATTGACGATGGACTTAAACCTGTTCAACGAAGAATACTCCATGCACTAAATGTAATGGATGATGGTCGTTATAATAAGGTTGCCAATGTAATCGGTGCTACCATGCAATATCATCCGCACGGTGATGCAGCAATTGGCGATGCCCTTGTAAATCTAGGTCAAAAAGATTTTATGTTCGATTGTCAAGGGAACTGGGGCGATATCCGCACAGGTGATGGAGCAGCTGCTCCAAGATATATTGAAGTAAGATTATCCAAACTTGCGAAGGACATAGCGTTCAATGATCAAACTACGGAGTGGCAACTTTCGTATGACGGACGAAAAAAAGAACCAGTAACCCTTTCCATAAAGTTCCCTTTGCTCCTTGCACAGGGCGTTGAAGGAATTGCAGTAGGCCTTTCTACCAAGATAATGCCTCACAATTTTTGTGAACTACTTAAGGCTTCCATTCAAATCCTTAAAGGCAAAAGCACCAACATCATGCCTGATTTCCCAACAGGAGGTATGGCTGACT
>Ga0055584_100007462_pt1 | contig 10730 bp, 11 predicted proteins | sample OSDHelmetaG_FD_58716 | JGI IMG/M metagenome (GOLD analysis project Ga0055584, IMG submission 58716) | Pelagic marine sediment microbial communities from the LTER site Helgoland, North Sea, for post-phytoplankton bloom and carbon turnover... | ecosystem: Environmental > Aquatic > Marine >...
CACGAGACCAAAACCCGTTGCCTTACCACTTGGCCACGCCCCTACGGCGGCGCACGATATGAGGAATAGCGCCGACCCGCAACTCCACAATCACGACCTGCGAGCGTCCAAAACTTGCGAAACGATTTGACCCACCTGATCGCCTTCGAGGGGCTTCATGACGAAGGCATCGATGCCCATTTCTTTGGCTTTTTCGGCATCCATCACTTGGCTATAGCCGGTACACAGAACCACCGGCAGAGCCGGGCGAATTCGCCTCACCGCGCGGATCAAGGCGTCGCCCGTGAGCCCGGGCATCGTTTGATCGGTCATCAGTAGGTCAAACGATTCGGGACTGGCCCGAAACGTCTCGAGTGCTTCCTCGGCATCCGTTGCGCCAACTACGATATAGCCCAGTCGGCTCAGCATTTTTTGCCCCATACGCACGATGAGCTCTTCGTCATCGACTAAGAGGATTTGACCATTTCCGGTTGGGGCCGCCGCCGGCACGGCGGGTGCGTCGACAACCTTGTCGGGCGATGCCAGGGGCAGAAGGACATGGAATTGGGCACCCTCTCCAGGCCGGCTTTCGACCCGCACAACGCCGCCATGGTCGGTGACAATGCCATGAACCACCGCTAGCCCCAGGCCAGTGCCCTGCCCGCGCTCCTTGGTTGTGAAGAACGGCTCAAAGACGTGATCGAGGACTTCGGCAGGAATCCCGTCGCCCGTGTCCGCCACATTTAGGTGCCAGTAGTCGCCCTTGTTAACGCCCCAGGCGGAAGCGTCGGCACCACCAAGGGGCTTTTCCGTCAAAGAAACGGATAGTCGTCCCGGTCCGGAGCCCATCGCGTGAACCGCGTTGGTACACAAGTTCATGATGATTTGGTGGAGCTGCGAGACATCTCCTATGACCCGACCCTCATGTGCGGTGATTTCTTGTGCGATCTCGATAGTCGCCGGAACCGTCGACCGAATGAGTTTGAGCACTTCTTTCACCACCGGCTTGGGATCGAACGGCACCTTGGTCTGCTCGTCGCTATGCCGGCTGAACGTTAGAATCTGCTCGACCAACTCGCGGGCGCGGCGCGCAGCCTGCACAAACATGTCGGCGTTCTCGCGCGCCTCACTCCCCGGGGGCAGGTCCTGCTGAATCAGCCCGCCATAACCCATGATGATCGACAAGATGTTGTTGAAGTCATGTGCGATTCCGCCGGCCAACGTACCGATCGCGTCCATCCTTTGCGCCTGCTGAAGCTGGCGCGCCAGGGCACGCTGTTCGGTCACGTCCCGAATAGTGGCAACGAAGGTCTTGCGAGACTCGCGGCGGCGATCTTGCAATGACCAATTGTCCGGCAGCTCGCTGACCGCGATTTCTAAATTCAAGGACTCGCCGTCCGCCTTGCGACCGCGGAATTCGCGAATTGATCCCAACGCCTCCGATGCAAGGAAGTCCGACAAGGTTACGTCGGGCACCAGGAGCGACGTCGTATTGCCGATGATCATTTCTATCGGTCGACCGAATATTTCGGCGGTCCGGGCGTTGACGCTGTCAATCACACCGTCTGCGCCGATCGTCAGGACACCGTCGAACACGCTATCGAGCATCGCGCGCGCTTTTTGTTCGTTGGTGCTGCTGGCGGCCTCGCGGCGTTCGTAATCGGTAATGTCTAACAACGTCATCGCGGTGCTGTTGTTGGGCAACCGTCGCTCATCAATTTCGAACACACGACCGTTCCGGAGAGTCATCGTGAAGCGATTGGGCCCCGCGTTATGAGCTTTGATCCGACCATCGAGCCACGATTCCTCGTCACGACGGATACCGTCGACGCGCCCCTTGACCGCTGCCCCGCGAAATATGGCGGCATACTTCGCACCGTCCGGGATGGGGTCGTCGGCGGCCTCGAACACCTCGCGGAATGCCGGATTGCACAGGACCAACCGGTCCTCTGAATCAAATAGTGCGAAACCAGCCGGCACGTCATCGAGGGCCGCACTGAGGGCATCGACGTTGACCTCGCCCGGCGGCTTACCGTCTTTACCCAACAACCGCCGACCAAATCCCATTCAAAATACTCCCTAGACGCGACCGCAACGGCCTGAACTATATCACTTCCTTGACGTTCACCGCATGAACGTTATGGTGTTCATGAGTTGAACGCGATCCAGATCAGCATGGCCGATCAAGCATCTAAACCAGAACCCGAGGTCACACTAGACCTCCTCAGCGCCGTCGAGGCCAACGATCAGCACTCGCAGCGCAGCCTCGCGCAGGATCTCGGGATCGCCCTTGGGTTAACCAACGCCTATGTGAAACGGTGCGTAAAGCGGGGGTGGATCAAGGCCTCACAGGCGCCGCCAAACCGCTACGCCTACTACCTCACGCCAAAAGGGTTCTCCGAGAAGAGCCGTCTCACCGCACGCTACCTCAGATCGTCGTTTAGCTTCTATCGCCGGGCGCGAAACGAGCTGGACGAGTTGTTCGAAGAAGCTGCGAAATCCGGCCACCGGCGTGTGGCCCTTGCCGGTCGTAGCGAGCTCGCTGAGATCGCCGTTCTATGCGCAGGCCAGCACCCGGTCGAAATTACTGCCGTGATCGATACGGGCAATGAGCCGTCATTTCTGGGACTCCCCGTTGTATCGGACGTCAATTCAGTTTCCGGTGTCGACGGCATCATTCTGACTGACACGCGAGCAGGTCAGGAGACCTACGAAAAGATGGTTGCCTCTGAGCAACGGATTCCAGTGTATGCACCGAAAATGTTGCGGGTTCAGACGGGTAGAGCGAGGGTCGACTCGTGAGTTGGTATGCAGCGTACACCCACTCCGGCAAGGAGCGCTGGGCGCGCAGCAATCTCTGGGAATTAGACTTTGAGGTGTATCTGCCCGAGTACATGCGCGAACGACGGCATGCCCGACGGACCGATTTCGTTGCTCGACCCTTATTTCCCCGATACCTCTTCGTTCGGGGCGCCCCCGGCCACCCCTTTGCCGCGCGTCGCGCCGCAACCGCGAACGGTATCGTCGATCTGATCAGAATGGGACGCCACTACTCGACCGTCCCCAACGCCTTGATCGACGAAATACGCAACCGCGAAGGGAGTGGCGGTTTTGTTGAACTTGGCCGCAGCCCGCTCACCGCCGGACAGGCAGTGCGCATCGTCTCGGGATCAATGCGCGACCACCTCGGCATTTTCGAATGTCGTGATGACGCAGAGCGCGTCATCATATTGGTCAATTTACTAGGTCGGATGGTCCGCACAAAGGTCTCAGCGGCCGACGTCGCGCCGGAGCCTGCTTAGGTCTGGGCTGATCCAGCGCCTGACGCTGCGGGCCTCAGAGACCGGTATTTCTGGCTGACAATGAGCGCGTAGATCACCAACGTTCCCACGGCCAATGCCCCCGTCCAGTCGACGTTGTAGCGGGCGGCGATGCTGGGCACGCCAACCAATGACAAATAGACGGCTAGCGCCCAATGCCAAGGCATCAACGACAGTAGGATGTGATGGAGGTGCTCTCGGTCGGGTGAAAACGGTGACCGCCCCTTGATTCCCCGTGCCACAATAAGGCGTAGCGTATCGACGACCGGAACCAAAAACATGAGAGCGACGGCATCGGCGGGAAAGACGGCAAATCCAACGCTGTAGCTGTACAACGCGATCACGCCGATGATCACACTCAGGCCGTAGGTGCCTGCATCGCCCAGGAATACCTTGCCGGACAAATTGAACGCCAGCACCACCGCAAGGGTGATCGTCAAGACGATGAGGAGCGGATCAAGGTGGTCGGGCGCGTAGGTAAACAGCAACAACGTCCAGATCAGCGAAATACCAACGACGAGGCCATTCTTGCCGTCCGCCATGTTCGCGGCGTTCTGCAGGCCCACTAGACACAGAACACTGAATGCTAGCCCGTACCAAGGTCCCAGGATGATTGGCGGAACTATTTCTCCAAAACTGAAGCTCAACACCGTGATGGAGAGCCCGGGCACCAGCCAAAGAATGCCACTCACCACCAATACTGAAATCACCAATCGCAACGCCGCGCGGATGTGGCGCCGGTCATCGAGATACCCCAATACTACGAAGAACGCCGTCACCAAAGCGATGCACAGATACAATGGATACCAGGGGGAACCCACCGACAGAATCATCCAGAGCGTGACTGGGGGAACCAGAACAGCCATGCCGCCTACCAGCGGCGTTGGCTTTGCGTGAAGCTTCCGCCGACCATCCGGATGGTCCATTACCGCCAAGCGACGACCAATGGCGGGGCCAAAGGCACAGACCAGCAGGGCGAACAATCCCGCCAGAACGTAAGCGATCAGCATGCGCTCATAGACCCCGTTTCCGACCGTGCGGCAGTTCCATCATCTCACTCTTCAGCGGCCGCGAATAGCGGCTCCAAATGCGTCATCGTCTCCTTCAGCGCCTCTCCGCCCGTTTCGCAATAACGCAACCCGGCATCTGCCATTTTTCGCATTGCTTCCTTGTCTCCAAGTAGATCACCAAGTGCGGCGCATAAACCCGCCTGATCCGTGACTCGCCATGCAGCACCACAGGATAGCAAGTCCTCAGAAATTTGCTCGAAATTGGACATCGACGGCCCGAACAAGAGAGCGCAGTTTAGCCGTGCAGGCTCAAGAGGGTTTTGGCCACCCGTCCCGATGAGCGACTTCCCCACAAAGACCACCTGCGCAAGTCGATACCAGTGGCCGAGTTCACCAAGGGTATCAGCAAGATAGATGGATGTGCGATCGGTCAACGCGTCGCCATTGCTCCGACGCGACAATTTGAGCCCGAGCGCCTCGACTTCATGCTGGATGTCGACCCCCCGCTCGGGATGCCGGGGCACAATAATGGTGAGCAACTCCGGGTATTGTGCACTCAGTTCCGCATGGGTGCGGGCGACCGCAACTTCTTCACCAGAGTGGGTACTGGCCGCAACCCAGACCGGTCGGTCACCCACGACGGCGGTCAACGTACGGAGCTGATCGTCGTCGGCCTCAAGAGGCGGGGCACCATCCTTGATATTTCCGGTCGCTATCACGTTGGTTGCGCCGAGCTCGCTCAGGAACTGAGCATCTCGCTCGGATTGGGCAAGGCATATCTCGAACCCGGCAAGCAGACGCGAGATCACCGGGTGCAGTGACGACCACCGACGATGCGAATCCGGTGAGACCCGGCCGTTGATAAGCGCGCGCGGAATGGCCCGCCGGTCCAGACCAAGCAGCATGTTCGGCCAGAATTCGGACTCCAGCAGGAGCGCCGCATCAGGCTTCCAGTGATTGAGGAATCGGCGAGTCACGCCGGGCAAGTCAACCGGCGCGTACTGGTGAATGACAAATGGCGGCAATCGCTCTTTCATTAAGGCGGCAGAGGTAACAGTGCCACTCGTCACTAGAAAACTTGATTCAGCGTTACTGCGATGGATAGCTTCAATTAACGGCAGCGCCGCCAACGATTCGCCGATTGAAGCCGCATGAAGCCAAATGAGAAGCCCAGGCGGACGTTGCGCAGAGGCGACACCAAATCGTTCATCCAAGCGTGCCGGATCTTCTTTGCCTCGCGCGGCACGGTCACGCAGTTTTCGTCGAACGATGGGTCCAGCCAATAAGCCTGCAAAACGGTATGACGCAAGTCCGAGCGTGCCGGCGAACCTCATACGAGGTCGAGTTCTATTTCCAACGCACCGCAGAGCATCTGTCCGACCGCAATGTGCATTTCCTGGATGCGCGCTGTTGTTCGCGAGGGAATAGTGATTAACGGATCGGCCAAACCAACGAGTTCCCCGCCGTCCCCACCGCTTAGAGCGCCCGGCACCATGCCCTTTTCCTTTGCCGCCCGTAACCCAGCAATCACATTGGCCGAGCGACCTGATGTAGAAATGCCGATCGCAACATCACCGGCACGCCCTAGAGCCTGGATCTGTCGAGAAAACAGGTGCTCAAAGCCTAGATCGTTACCAATAGCGGTCAGAGCCGAAGTATCGGTGGTTAATGCCATCGCGGCGATCGGCGCTCGGTTTTCTACAAATCGCACGGTCAACTCGGTGGCGAGGTGTTGTGCATCCGCAGCGCTCCCGCCGTTTCCAAAAAAAAAGACCTTTCCGCCGTCGCGGAGGGAAGTAACGCATGCGGCGAGCAATTGATCGAACGACGACGCGACTGCAAGCAGTGTAGCCGCAGCTACGGACTGATGCTCTTCGAACTCTCGCTGAAGATAGGTTTTCGGCACGTCTAGCTCTTTCCCAGGTATTTGAACCAGTCCCGTGTCGCCTCCGCAATAGAGTCCGGGTCCCACACCGGCGCGTCTCGCCAATAGTCAATATTCTCGAGGAGGCGGCTGACCCCGTCTTCAATGCCAACTTTGGGCGCCCAGCCAAGGAGCCGCCGTACTTTCGAGATGTCCGCGAAGGTTTGATCCGGTTCGCCGGGACGTTTTGGAACGTATGTTGATGCACCACCCAGCAATTCGACCACCCGGTTGACCGAAACCGTCGCGCCCGAACCAAGATTCATGATCTCGCCGGACACGTGACTTGCCGCTGCTGTACAAACCGCGTCCGCAATATCGGTCACGTAGGTGAAGTCGCGCGCCTGGGTGCCGTCACCGACGATCGTATACGGTCGCTCGGCGAGCTTTTGTGCAAGGAAAACTCCGAACATTGCGCCATAGCTGCCTGACGTCCGCGAGCGCGGGCCGTATACGTTGAAAAACCGCAGAGACAGTGCCGGAAACCCGTAGATCTGCGCCCAATGCATTACCAATTGTTCGCCAAGGAGCTTGGTCAGCGCATAAGGATATTGAGGTCGCATCTCCGCGCCCTCAGCTGTGGGGAAAGCGTCCGGGATGCCGTAGCACGATGAGGAGGCAGCGTAGACAAAGCGTTTGACCCCTGATGCCCTCGACGCTTGGAGAACATTGAACGTCCCGTCGACGTTAGAACGGAAGTAACCGTCGGGGTTCTGGATTGACGGCACGATATCCGCAAGCGCCGCTAGGTGAATCACCCAATCAATTCCGTCAAAAGCACTAACCCAGGCGCCCGGCTCACTAATGTCTGCTTCGACGATCGTCACCTGAGAAGCGACATGCTCGATGTTCTGCGGACGGCCGGTCGAATAATTATCGATGACAACGACTTCATGACCATGGTCATGCAGATGATCGACGACATGGCTACCGATGAACCCAGCACCCCCCGTTACTACCGCTTTCATCGATTGACCCTTTGACTATTCAAAACAAAACCAATCATACATCAACGCCACCAATTCAGAGCTGCCAGAACTACGATGTACCAAGGCCATCAAAATCGTGAATATTTCGAATGTAATCATCCGGATCATAGAGCGTTGACGCTAGAACGAGACACAGCGATCTTCCAGAAATTGCGTCGAAAACTGTCCAAGTCAGCGGTGGGACGTACAAGCCGACCGATGGGTCATCGAGTCGCCAAATTTCTTCGGTCGACTGCGGTTGTTTTGTCTTCACCTCTAGAGAGCCGTCCAAGCAGAACAACACCTGGTGGGCCGCGCGATGGGCGTGATGCCCTCGATTCCGACCAACCTCCATCCCGGTGATATAGAAAACTCTCTTCGGTTCAAACGGTATGTCTATACCGCCTTCAGCAACAAACAAGCTTCCTCGGCTGTCCACCACCGACTTAAGATTGACTAGACGGCACCGCACTATGTTTGTGCCCGGTCAGGACGCCGGAAAAGGCGCTCGATGGCCAAAACAAGGCGCTTATTCAACATCGCCGCGTAGAGTGGGAGCCCCCAGCGAACAGACAACAAGCGTCTCTTTGGTCGAACGACAAAGAATTTGTTCACCGAGCATGTAAGACTATTCCCGATTGACTCGACCTCATGCCACCAACCTGCGGGAATGTAGAGTCCCTGACCCGCCTGCAGGTCGACCTCAATCATTGTTGCAAGGGCTTCGCCCATTCTTGGGAAGGACACCAAATCAGGTTCAGCAAGACTGACGCGACTGAACCAGGGTCGTATCTTCGAAAAAAGCGAAAAAGGATAAAGTGCCCGAGATAGGCGCGGCGAAACTAGTCGGACGCGCTTGGTACCGATCAGTTGCACAAGCATTCCGTCGGCAGGATCGAAATGTAGCGGCTCACGATGCCCGCCCGGACCGAGCCATAGGTTCAAGCCTGAGGCTTGCGAAGGAAATAGGCTTCGAAAAACATCTCCGACCGAGCCTTCGACATCGTCGTCGAGTTGAGTTCCCGTCAAGTCGACTTGGGCGAGGTACGCATGCTTCTTTTTCGCTTCACCGTTCTTTAGCCACTTCACATACTCCGTCGTCTCGATGCTGACGAAATCGCAGTAGCGATCCCACAAGTCTCTCGGCGACGTGACCCGCTCTTCTCCATAGATCCGAACCAGACGCAACCCGGGTCCAACCCGCCGGACTACATGGTCAAGGCCGGTCACTTCTCGAAGCAGATCGGTAACGATCACAGGTCTACCTGCGAGGATATATTCTGATCTGAACTGGGGTGTAGCCGCATCAGCCCGCGACACAACCGGCACGGTGGGAACGGTGCCGGTCACCAGAGTCATCCCTTGATGCGCTCCTGATCTACGGTGTGCGCCGCGAACCCGGTGTAAACGTTGTACTGCGGGTGTTCGAAATCATGCATCGTGAAGAACAAACTGGCCCGGCGACCATAGACATAGTCGTTATAGAAAGATTCATGGCGCGCTATTTTGCGTCTGGAATGGGTTTCGTTGAATGTTTCAATTGCAGCATGCTCGCCATTGAAAATGTTCCCGTTCCCAAGGTCATCAAAGTAACAAACAACCCGAGGTAGGTAATTAGCGTGCCGGCCGTCAAAGAGTTGGAGCGTTGCCATCGTCGACGAATAATAGTCGACGTCGACCGAAATGAACCCGACCGGTGCAATCTCCGTCGAATTTAGGAAATCGGCCAGCGTCTCACCAATGTTTCCTTCGATAAGGCGGGCGCGTTTCAATCGCTTCAGAAGCCATTTTCGATCGGATCTAAAATAGCCCTCCTGCCACGCATAAGGCATATCCCTGTAATCTTCAGGCTTCGGAAGCCCCGTCACCATGTCGAAACCGTATACATCGATCCCAACGGACGTCGACTTCTCAATCTTTGCGGCATGCCGCTCCAATGCTTGCAGCCCAGCGCCGCCCGCAACACCAAACTCAATTGTGCTGATCCTCGGCATGCCGAGACGTCGCGCCAGCTTAGCAGCCTCGAACAACGCGCTATAGTAATGTGGTCGCGTCCTGCCAAAGACCAGCAGTATGATTTCGGCCAATGCGACTCTGTAGGGATAGGGAAACTGAAAAACGCGCCAAAATACGAGTCCAAGAGGGTTCCCCGCGAGAAGCTTCTTGAAAAATACGAACATCTTATGGCCGAGAATTGCTGGTCACGTGCGCCTTTTTCGCAGAAACAAAGGCGGGATGCCATAAATGATTGAACTTGAGGTCGATGGCGAGGCATTGGGTTTGCCGAAAGCCGACCTTTTCTTTCAACCGGAGTTCTTTGCGCTCCACCGAAAGCACTTCCCGGGTCACTATTTCCGAGCCTTAGACAAGGGCACAGTCGTTGGCGTTTCGGCGTTCTTCGCTAAACAACCTGGGCATTTTGAGAGCCCTCTCAGAGGCTCCTATGGCGGATTCTGGATGCCATCGGATACCAAACTCGCCTCTTTGGAAATCTTCGTGGAGAAAGTGACCGGCTTTCTTATTGGTGAGAGTGCTACTCGATTAAGTATCGTCCTCCCTCCACTCGCCTACGATCCAGCATGGACCAGCAGCCAATTCGCCGCACTCTCGGATGCTGGATTTCGCCCTGTCGGTTGGGAGGTCAATCAGCACTTGCCTCTATGCGACAATCCGTTTCGGCGAACCGTCCTAAAAGAAAAGCGGCGCCAACTAAATAAACTCGAGAAGGGCGGCATCGTCGCGCGAATCGCTGAGTCAGATAGCTTTCGAACCCTCTATGAGCTCCTCGCAAAAGGCAGGAAGGATGATGTACCGCTTTCGATGACGTGGCCCCAGGTCGCGGAGATGTTCGAGGCGTTCCCTGAGCGTGTGCTCTTCATTGAAGCGGTTCGCGACGGCGCACCAATTGCAGCCGTCCTAGCTCTAATTCTAAACGAGCGAGTCGTCTACACCTTGTACTATGGCAATGAACTCGGCGCAGAGGGCAGCCCCGTACTTGTTGCACTCCAGCATCTCTACGAATGGAGTTTGGAGAAGGGTCTAACGGTATTGGACCTCGGAGCATCTAGTATCAGGGGTCAGACCAGCCACCCGATATATGACTTCAAGGCGAGCATCGGGGCGCGACCGTCGATGAAATTTTGGATGGAGCGCGACCTACGGCGCGGATGATTGCCTCATTGCATGGTCGAACCAACGCACCATGTAGTCGATGTGTGCTTCCCCGAGATTTTGGTGGCACGGGACGTAGTAGCCACCACTCCCATAGTAAACACTCGACTCAATGCCCGTTGCATCCATGACGCTGCGGATGCGAACCGCCAGCTCTTCATCCGGCAAACGAAACACAAAGGCATGCGGCAGATCGCCGTCGGCCGGCAAGTAAAAGGGCTTGAGGCCAAGATCGTCGAATCGAACGACGAGCTTTTCGAAGTTGCTGCGTCGCTTCTTGAAGGCTGCTTGGCGACGATCCAGGTAGTAGGGCATCACTCGCCGCAAGTACTCCTGCCCGCCAGTTGACAGCGTCGGA
>Ga0055584_100007463_pt1 | contig 10729 bp, 9 predicted proteins | sample OSDHelmetaG_FD_58716 | JGI IMG/M metagenome (GOLD analysis project Ga0055584, IMG submission 58716) | Pelagic marine sediment microbial communities from the LTER site Helgoland, North Sea, for post-phytoplankton bloom and carbon turnover... | ecosystem: Environmental > Aquatic > Marine >...
GGTAAACAAGGTCGTTTCCGTCAAAACTTATTAGGTAAGCGTGTTGATTACTCCGGTCGTTCGGTGATTGTGGTTGGTCCTACCTTGCGTCTGCATCAATGTGGTTTGCCTAAGAAAATGGCTTTGGAACTGTTCAAGCCGTTTATCTACAGCAAATTAGAAAAGCGTGAATTGGCTTCCACCATTAAAGCTGCCAAGAAGATGGTAGAGCGGGAAGAGCCAGTGGTATGGGACATTCTCGAAGAAGTCATTCGTGAACATCCAGTCATGTTGAACCGTGCGCCAACGTTGCACCGTTTAGGGATTCAAGCGTTTGAGCCAGTCCTGATTGAAGGGAAAGCGATTCAATTGCACCCCTTGGTTTGTGTGGCCTATAACGCGGATTTCGATGGTGACCAAATGGCGGTCCACGTCCCATTAACGCTGGAAGCACAACTCGAAGCGCGTGCGTTGATGATGGCAACCAACAACATTCTTCACCCTGCAAACGGTGAGCCGATTATCTGCCCAACGCAAGATATCGTTTTGGGTCTGTACTATATGACGCGTGAAAGCATTGGTGCCAAAGGCGAAGGCAAATTATTCATTGACCAGAAAGAAGTGCATCGTGCCTTTGAAACCGGTCAATTAGATTTGCAAGCCAAAATCAAAGTACGTTTGAAGCACAGCATCAAGCAAGAAAATGGTGAGATCCTACACGAAGAAAAAGTGTTTGATACCACTGCTGGTCGTGCTTTGTTGGTAGACATTTTACCGGAAGGTTTATCCTTTGATCACATCAACTGTGTATTAGGTAAAAAGGCCTTGGCTAAGTTACTGGATACTTGTTACCGCTTGCTTGGCATCAAGCCAACTGTGGTATTTGCTGACCAACTGATGTATTCCGGATTCCGTCATTCGACCTTGTCTGGTATTTCCATTGGTATCAATGACATGATTATCCCAGATGCCAAAGTAAAAATTATTGCTGAAGCAGAAGCGGAAGTGAAAGAAAATGCTCAGCAATATGCATCTGGTTTGGTGACCCAAACAGAGCGTCGTAACAAAGCCATTGATATTTGGTCACGTGCAAATGATGCGGTTTCAAAAGCGATGATGGACGTGATTGGTAAAGAAACCGTTACCAATGCCGAAGGCAAAAAAGTTGACCAAGCATCCTTCAACTCGATCTACATGATGGCGGATTCAGGTGCACGGGGTTCTGCCGCGCAGATCCGTCAGCTAGCCGGTATGCGGGGTCTGATGGCCAAGCCGGATGGCAGCATTATCGAAACACCGATTGTAGCGAACTTCCGCGAAGGCTTGAATGTATTGCAGTACTTTATCTCTACCCATGGTGCGCGGAAAGGTCTTGCAGATACGGCATTGAAAACAGCGAACTCGGGTTACTTGACACGTCGTTTAGTCGATGTTGCACAAGATGTGGTGATTATTGAACCAGATTGTGGCACCGACCAAGGCTTATCGACGAGCGCTATCATTGAAGGCAGTGAAGTTGTTGTGCCTTTGGCGGATCGTGTGCTCGGTCGTGTCACCGCAGAAGACGTATTAAAACCAGGCAATGATGATGAAATCGTGATTGCTGCGGGTACCTTGTTGGATGAACACTTGGTGAAAGTGTTGGAAGAAAACAAGATCGATCATCTGAAAGTGCGTTCTGTGATTACCTGTGAAACTCGTCGTGGTGCCTGTGCAAAATGTTATGGTCGTGACCTAAGTCGTGGGCATCAGGTCAATATCGGGGAAGCTGTTGGGGTTATTGCGGCGCAATCCATTGGTGAGCCAGGTACTCAGTTGACCATGCGTACTTTCCATATTGGGGGTGCGGCATCACAGTCCACCTTACAAAACAGCGTGGTAGTACAAAGTAAAGGTACACTGAAATTCCACAACCTCAAAACGGTGAAGAACAGTAACAAACAGCATGTTGCTGTATCGCGTTCCGGTGAATTGGTGGTGAGCGACGAATTTAGTCGTGAGCGTGAGCGTTATAAACTGCCTTATGGTGCGATCTTGCCTGTTAATGATGGTGCTAAAGTGAAAGCGGGGGATACCGTTGCTAATTGGGATCCACACACTCACCCAGTTGTCACAGAGGTGGCAGGTAAAGTGGTCTTTGCCGATATGATCGATGGCGTGACTATGCAGCATAAAACCGATGAATTAACCGGTTTGAGCAGCATTGTGATTATGGATAGTAAGTCCCAGCGTTCTGGCAGCAAAGAATTGAAGCCATCCTTGCGCTTGGTCGATGCGGAAGGTAATGAAGTGTGCTTTACCAATACCAGTATTCCTGTCAGTCACTCGTTGCCAGTTGGCGCGGTCGTGATGGTGAACGAAAACGATGAAGTTCATGTTGGTGACGTTCTGGCGCGTATTCCTCAAGAAGGGTCGAAGAACAAAGATATCACCGGGGGTCTGCCTCGTGTGGCTGACTTGTTTGAAGCCCGTAAACCGAAAGAGCCTGCTATTATGGCAGAAACTTCTGGTGTGGTGAGCTTTGGTAAAGAAACCAAAGGTAAGCGTCGTTTGGTCACTACACCAGAAGGTCAAGACTCTGTTGAAATCATGATTCCCAAGCATCGTCATATCAACGTCTTTGAGGGTGAGCACGTTGCCAAAGGGGATGTGATCTGTGATGGCCCATTAAGCCCACATGACATCATTCGTTTGAAAGGTATTCCAGCATTGACCAATTACTTGGTTAATGAGATTCAGGACGTTTACCGCTTACAAGGGGTGGGCATCAACGATAAGCATATCGAAGTCATTGTGCGCCAAATGCTGCGTCGTGTTGAAATTATCGGTTCTGGTGATAGCCGTTTGATTGCTAGTGAGCAAACTGACTTGCTGCGTGTCTTGGAAGAAAATGACAAGCTCAAAGCCGAAGGCAAAATGCCAGCAGAATATGTACCGGTGTTGTTGGGGATTACCAAAGCCTCCTTGTCGACGGAATCCTTTATGTCTGCGGCAGCCTTCCAAGAAACCACGCGTGTCTTGACCGAAGCATCGGTTAACGGTCGTGTTGATGTGATGTTTGGTCTTAAAGAAAACGTGACGGTTGGGCGCTTGATTCCTGCCGGTACCGGTCTTACCGCACGCCAAGTGGAGCAAAATCGTATTGCTCACGCGGCAGAGCTCGAGGCACAAGGTCCAACGGCTGCTGAAATCGAAGAGGCCTTAAGTGCTGCGTTAAGTGGCGGCATGGACGACTTACCACCGCAAGGCGTTGATATGGGCCCTGAAGAAGGCACGCCTCCGAAAGAGTAATCTTATTGATTGTGTTACCCAGAAAATCCCGACCTTGTGTCGGGATTTTTTTATCGCTACTCTTCCCTGGATATTTTGTGAAATACAACATGTAGACTTGTTATGCGACTCATTTGGCTTTTCATTGGCTTTATCATTTTTTTGGCAGCAGTAAGCTTCGCGTTACTCAATGCACAGGTAGCGACATTGAACTTAGTCATCATTCGCTTACACTGGCCGTTATCCGCATTACTTGTGGCTTTTTTTGTCATCGGGGGCGTGCTCGGATTACTATTTGGTTTTTTTGCTGGTCGTTGGCAGCGGCGCAAAAAGACTGTTGATTAGTTCATGATTATTCCTTTAATTCCCGCATATTGTCCGGAACCTGCGTTACTTGATTTGGTCAAAGCGCTACTGGCAAAAGACTTTGCGCATGTCGTCGTCGTTAATGATGGCAGTGATGCATGCTGCAATACGATCTTTGCCCAGTTGAGTGAGATGGAGCAAGTCTCCGTGTTGCACCATGCGGTGAATCTCGGTAAAGGTGCCGCCTTAAAAACTGGCTTTAATTTTATTGCTTCCCGGTTTCCAGAGGTATCAGGCTGTGTGACGTTAGATGCCGATGGTCAACATGCGGTTGAGGATGTCTGCGAAGTCACACAATCCCTCATCGAGCAGCCACAGCAATTAGTGGTAGGTGTGCGGCGTTTTAAGGCGGATGTCCCTTGGCGCAGCAAAATCGGCAATGTCGTCACCAAATACCTATTTCGCTTATTGGCTGGCACGGCCATGGAAGATACCCAATCAGGCCTGCGTGGTATCCCTAAAGCCCTCATGCTGCGGTTGCTTACCGTGCGCAGTAATGGCTATGAATTTGAACTGGATATGCTGATGATCGCTGCCCAGCAAGGCGTGTCCATTGAGCAAGTGCCGATTGAAACCATTTATATCGACGACAACCAAAGCTCGCATTTCCGGCCTTTGATTGACTCGATGCGTATTTATTTTGTGTTGTTGCGCTTTTCATTTATTGCCATGATCAGCGCTTGTTTAGACTATGGCGTATTTATGGCTGTGGTCTTGATTTGGCACGATATTTTGGCGGCCATTATTGCAGCGCGAGCAGTATCAATGAGTCTGAATTATCTTTTCGTCAAACGCTTGGCTTTTAATTCAGAACAATCACATTGGCGCACCTTGCCTAAATATTTGCTGTTAGCATTGTTTTCCGGTGGTGCAGCGTACTTCATGATTGTGGGCATGGTGCGCGACTGGCATTGGGATATTTTGCTCGCAAAAGTCGTCGCGGAAAGTATTATGTTCGTCGTCAATTTTGTGATTCAACGCGACTTTATTTTTAAACGTTCAATTAGTGTGGAGTGATTCCGATCATGAAGATCAACTTTATCGATTTAGCAGCACAGTACCAAGCCTACCAACAAGAAATGGAAGATGCGGTATTAGCCGTCATGCGTTCTGGACAGTTTATTATGGGTAAGGCTGTCAGTGAATTTGAACAACAGATGTCAGACTATGTGGGCTGTGAACATGTCATTGGCTGTTCCAGCGGTACCGATGCGTTGTTACTGTCGTTGATGGCGTTGGATATTGGTCCGGGTGACGAAGTGATTGTGCCGGCGTTTAGTTTTATTGCGACAGCAACCTGTGTGAGCCGTCTGGGTGCAACCCCCGTGTTTGTCGATGTGGCAGAAGATATTTACAACTTGGATACGGCATTACTGGCCAAAGCCATCACGCCAAAAACCAAAGCTATTATCCCCGTTGCATTGTATGGTCAAGTGGCGGATATGGCCGAGATCAACGCCATTGCGGGGGATATTCCCGTGATTGAAGATGCCGCACAAAGTTTTGGGGCCGATTACCAGGGTAAAAAATCGTGTAACCTCAGCACCGTGGGATGCACCAGTTTCTTCCCGTCTAAACCGTTGGGTGCCTATGGTGATGGCGGGGCGATTACCACCAATGATGCCGCCTTAGCAGAAAAATTGCGTAGCCTGCGTGTGCATGGCCAAACTAAGCGTTACTACCATGAGCATCTAGGTATTGGCGGCCGTTTAGACACCATGCAAGCGGCCGTGTTGCAGGTTAAATTAGCGCACTTCCCAGATGAAGTCGCCAAGCGCATTGCCATTGGGCAACGCTATAGCGATTTATTGGCGGATGCTGATGTGGTAACGCCTTTCCTAAAGCCGGATCGTAATTCTATGTATGCACAATACTCCGTGCGTGTGTCAGATCGTGACGCCTTTGTTGCCAAACTACAGGCCGCCGAGGTACCAACCGCAGTGCACTATCCGATGGGGCTACATTTACAGCCTTGCTTTGCGCAGTATGGGTATCAACTGGGCGATTGCCCGGTAACCGAGCGCGTGAGCCAAGAGATTGTCAGTTTGCCAATGAGTGCGTTTTTGACCGAAGCTCAACAGGATTACGTGGTCAGTGCGGTAAGAAGCTAAATCAAAAGTCGATCAGTTCTCTTTTTGGTTATGCGTTTTCTCGATGGAGCGTGCATGCGCGGCGACTTTATCTAACACACTGTTAACGAACTTGTGGCCAGCCTCAGCACCAAAGCTTTTTGCTAACTCGACATACTCATTGATCACCACTTTATAGGGTGTCTCAGGGTGGTGTTTTAATTCGGTTGTCCCCAAGCGTAAAATGCCTTTTTCTACGGGGTTCACCTCTTCTGTGGTTCGCGTCAAATGTGGCATAAACAATTCGTCCAGCTCAGTGAGATGCGTTAATACCTCGCGGGTGATTTTTTGGAAAAATGCCCAGTCTGCTTTGATTTCAGGGTTTTCTACCAGAAATTGTTGTTGCAAATCGGCAATCGATAAATCATTAAACTGCTGTTGATAGAGCGCTTGAATGGCGAACATGCGTGCTTTGCGACGTGCCTTAGGGCTGAGGTTTTCCATTAGGCGTCAACCTTGTTCAACACAGACAAGGTTTCCAGCAAGGCTTCTGCGACTTCCGCGCCTTTATTCTTGCGTTTCACATCACCCCGCTCGAGGGCTTGTTCCGCGGTGTAGCTGGTTAACAGGCCATACAAGACAGGGAGATTGTACTTCAGGCCCAATTGCATCAACGCATTGGTTGTGGCGTCACAGATATATTCAAAATGTGCGGTTTGGCCTTTAATGACTGCACCCATTGCCATAATGCCAGCATACTGTTTTTTCTCCGCCAGGCGTTGTACCGCAATCGGCAACTCAAAGGCGCCAGGCACACGGATTAGGTCAATCGCGTTTTCTGGAACGCCGTTATAGTGCAACACGGTTAGTGCCCCATCGAGTAGTCCATCAACGACTTTGTCATTAAAACGAGACGCCACAATGGCAATACGACCGCCACTGTAAGCTAAGTTGCCTTCTACTGTATTCATTGTGGTTCCTTAATGTAATCAACGACTTCCAGGCCAAACCCAGAAAGGGCATGCATGCGTTTCGGTGGGCTGAGCACCTGCATTTTGCCCACGCCTAAATCTTGTAAAATACGGGCACCGGTTCCAATCGTGCGTAAACTGCCTTCCACGGTTTCTACCGGTTGTTGTTGGGCAGCGACGTTGAGTCTTTGTAGCAGTTGATCGTTGCTTTCATCATGCGCCAAAATCACAATCACCCCATGCTGTTGCGAAGCAACATGACGCATGGCCTCATGTAATGACCAACTCTTTTGTGCGCCTTTGATGGCAAACAAATCGCTGATGGTATCCTGGTAATGCACGCGCACCGGACAGGGGGTATCTGCCGTGATCTCACCCATGCTCAGCACAAAATGCAACTGGCCATCGATACGGTCCAAATAACTGCGCAATTGAAAACGACCGTAATGAGTATCAATTTCTTGTTGAGCGACGCATTCGATGGTTTGTTCTTGTTCCACTCGATAGCGAATCAAATCAGCAATGGTGCCGAGTTTGAGGTCGTGCTCGGCAGCAATTTTTTCTAAATCTGGCCGGCGTGCCATGGTGCCATCTTCGTTAAGAATTTCGATCAACACCGCCGCGGGAGTGAGGCCTGCTAACCGTGCTAAGTCGACTGTAGCTTCGGTATGGCCTGCGCGGGTCAGTACGCCACCCGGCTGTGCCATGATCGGGAAAATATGCCCGGGTTGGACAATGTCTTGTGGACTGGCATCGGCTTTTGCCGCGGTCTGAATGGTCATGGCGCGGTCGGCAGCGGAGATGCCGGTGGTGACGCCTTCTGCGGCTTCGATCGACATAGTGAAGTTGGTGCCAAATTTACTTTGGTTGGCGCCCGCGACCATCAAGGGCAAATTGAGTTGTTGGCAACGCTCTTGGCTCATGGGCATGCACACGAGCCCACGACCAAAACGGGTCATAAAGTTGATATGCTCGGGTTTGACATGCTCTGCGGCCATCACGAAATCACCTTCGTTTTCACGATCTTCATCATCCATCAGGATAATCATGCGGCCGGCTTGAATTTCGGCAATGAGTTCTTCAGTGGTGTTAAATGGCATGAATGCTGCCGGTAAAAAAGCTGGCGCGTAGTGTACCGGCTCGCAGCGCACGGCGCAATTTTTGTTTGCATGTAAAGAGTGTGTTACAATACCCTACATATGTTGCTAAGGAGCACGCTGATGTCGACATTAAATATCCGAATTCCTGATGGACTTGCTGGTCGTCTAGATGTTTTATCACATGAGACTGGACGGACGAAAAGTTACTATGTGCGTCAAGCTTTAGAAGAAAAATTAGAAGAATTAGAAGATCATTATTTGGCATTGCAATCTCTAGAAAATATTGCTGCGGGTAAGTCTAAGATATGGATGCAAGAGGAATTAGAGCAGGGCCATGACTTGGAAGATTAATTGGTCTAATGAGGCAAGGAAACAACTGAGAAGGTTGGATAAAACACGACAAAAGCAAGTGCTCGCCTATATGCGTGAGCGAATTAGTGATGCAACAAATCCACGGGCATTTGGCAAACCACTTCGTCATGAAAAATTTGGATTGTGGCGTTATCGAGTGGTTGATGTACGTGTCATTTGTCAGATTCAAAATGATGAGTTAGTTGTGTTGGTTTTGAATGTGGGACATCGGAAAAGCATATATAAATAGGCTTTAATGTTGCACAAAATGCCGTTTGCGGATGCCACACAACATAAGGCAAGCAAAATACACGATGCCGGCAAGCAGGATGTAAAGGAACAAATGCCAAACCCGTGCTAGCCAATGCCATTGCAGCCAAGTGGTTAAATCGGGTGATAGCCAATACAACATGCCCGCCATAATCAGTACACTCAGTATGGTTGCCAACAGTGGCAACCACCACGCGTGATGAAAACGGAAGATCTGCCGGCGGTGAAGGCCATGTAGCAGCAAGCTTACGTTCAACAGAGCAGATAATGACGTGGCTAAAGCCAAGCCAACATGTGCTAAAGGCCAAATCAAAATCGCATTGAGGATCAAGTTGCTGATCATGCAAATCACCGCAATGCGTACCGGGGTTTTCATGTTCTGGCGCGAATAAAAAGCAGAAACCAATACCTTCACGGCAATAAAAAACAACAGTCCACCGGAGAAGGCAATCAAGCTACGTTGGCTCATGACAACATCGGTAGCGTTAAACTGATGGTAACCAAATAACGTCGCGATCAACGGGCCAGATAACACGCCTAACCCCACCGCGGCAGGTACGCCCAACAGTAATACCAAACGCAATGCCCAAGCCAGAGCGTGGCGATAGTGTGCCTCATTTTTTTGTGCAACGTGCCTTGCCAAAGAAGGGAGTGCCACCGTCGATAGCGCCACGCCAAACACACCCAAGGGGAACTGCATCAGGCGGTCAGAGTAATACAGCCATGACACGCTGCCAGTCGGTAAAAATGAAGCAAAAATGGTATCCAGCAATAAACTAATTTGTGCCACCGATGCACCAAACAATGCCGGGACCATCAAGGTGATTACCTTCTTAACGATCGGTTGATGCCAACCCCATTTGGGCAACACCAACATGCTGATGCGATATAGAAATGGCAGTTGGAACAATAACTGCACGACACCCCCCAAACACACGCCCATAGCGGCACCAACAATCGGGTGGGTGAGGTGAGGTGCAATCCAAAAAACCGAGCCGATGATGCACACGTTCAATAAAACCGGGGTAAAGGCAGGGACGGCAAAGCGGCTGTAACAATTGAGGATACTGCCGGCTAACGCGGTCAAAGCAATAAAGAAAATGTAGGGGAAGGTAATGCGTAACATGCTCTGTGCGAGATGAAATTTATACGGGTCATCGATAAACCCTGGGGCAAATACGCTGATCCAAATAGCAGAGGTGACCATGCCGATCATGGCCACCACAAAGACAATCAATGCCAGGGTGCCAGCCACATATCCCAAATTTTGTTTTAAGGTGGCGTGGTCTTGTGTGGTTTTACATTCGGCAAAAATCGGTACAAAGGCTTGCGCAAACGCGCCCTCAGCAAATAATCGGCGCATAAAATTAGGGATTTTGAACGCGACCAGGAAGGCATCCATCCCGGCATTGGCACCAAAGTGAGTGGCGAAAATCATTTCGCGGATCAAGCCTAAAATGCGCGATAAGAACGTCATGCCGCTGACAATAAAGGTGGATTTGAACAAAAAAAAGCCCCCTAGCATGCTGCCAAAATGATCGGTATGCTAGCACGAAAAGAGAGGTAAAGAATGCCAAGATCAAATGGTAACTATCAAAAATAGATAGCAGTGGGTAAAGGCGCCAGTGCTTTCTTTGGTGCGTTTTCAGGTGTGATGACAATTGGTGCGTTGGTGGTTAAAGAAGGAGTGCTTATCGTCGGTGCTGTTGGTGGCATGATTTTTACGGGCTGCGTTGCTGGCGGAACGTGTGGGTTGTGGTGCGCGCGGCGGCGAATGCAACCTTCGACTGTTACGCGCAATCCGGCTTTTCGAATGACTGTTATGGAGACTACGCACGGTTCAAATAGAAATCTTGGGCCTTGTGTCGTACAGCCAGCATAACCCCTTGCAATCTGACGAATGAATCTCTACTGTTGGCCCTGTTGCGGTTGAGTATATGTACATGGAGGTTGGGGTGCAATGTCTTGGAATGACTCTCGGCTAAGAGCCGGATTTGTTTTTTTCGGTTGTTTCTTTGCAGTATCAAGTCTAGGTATGGTTTTTGTCGATGATGAATTTTACGGCAATCGGGATGTGCCTGGTCCAGCAGGTGCTTCTTTAGCCTTTATGCTTGCCTTGGGAACTGTTTGCTTTGTTGTTGCCTTTAAAGACCAAATAGCTGCGTGTTGTCGTTCATCTGGTGGTTCGCTTTTATTACCAAGTGGACGCACCTATAAAAATTCAGACGGTTCGGTTGTTGCGAGTCACAAGTCAATCGAGGCAGCGAAAAAATTAGCATTGGCTGACAAGAGGCCAGGGCCACCTCATTAAAAATGTTGCCTAATAATTCGGTCTAGCACCTGATCATCCCAG
>Ga0055584_100007464_pt1 | contig 10728 bp, 5 predicted proteins | sample OSDHelmetaG_FD_58716 | JGI IMG/M metagenome (GOLD analysis project Ga0055584, IMG submission 58716) | Pelagic marine sediment microbial communities from the LTER site Helgoland, North Sea, for post-phytoplankton bloom and carbon turnover... | ecosystem: Environmental > Aquatic > Marine >...
AGACGGGCAGGTTCTTGGGGGAATGACTGCTGCCGTCGCCAAGATTGCTGCCGAGAAAAACGGTGGTGCGGTCGAGTAGATTCGATCCGTCCTCCTTGGATTGATTGAGTTTGGCGAGGAGGCTGCGAACGGTTTTCATCGTCTCGATTTCAACAATCTTGAGTTGGGCGAGTTTGCCAGGATCTTTGCCGTGATGTGAAAGATCGTGATGACCGAGTGTGACGCCCGGAATCGTGGGTGAAGCCGTCATGCCGGCGAGCATGATGGTGATGAGGCGGGTGGAATCAGTCTGGATGGCCAGGTGTGTGAGATCGAAGAGGAGCCGCGTGCGGCCAATCAGGTCGGCGGGATTGGCAATGTCTTTTGGTGGGGCAACCTTCACCTTCGGCTTCGCTTTCTTGGCCCAGCTCTGGTCGTTCACCATGCGTTGTTCCAACTCGCGGATGCTGGTGACGTATTCGTCGAGCTTGTCCCGATCTTCGTGGCCGAGGTTGGAGCGGAGCGACTTGGCCTGGTCACGGACATCGTCGAGGATGCTGCGGCCATCGGCCAGATGACGCATTTGTTCCTGCTTCTGCGCGGGAGTGCCTTCGAGAAATAGCCGGGCGAAGACCTTGGAGGGCGAATCGTCCGCGGGAATGAGCGCGCCGGTACGGGTCCAGCTGAGCCCCCCGGCTCCACGTCCGGACAAGGCAAGACTGGGGAACCGGGTCTGCGACCCAATATGATTGGCAGCGAATTGGTCAAGCGAGATCTGGTTGCGGAATCCAGGCCGTCCCGCGCCGGGAATGCCGGTGAGAAAGCTGGCCGATGCCTGGTGTGCGAAGCCGGAACTCATACCGGCATGTTCGAGCCCGGAGATGACTGTGAATTGTTGACGGTAGTCTTTGACGACCTCGAGATAAGGCGAGAGGGCGTAGTCAGTGCCGGCTTGCTGCGGAATGAAATTGTCCGGGTGCAATCCCAGCGGAGTGCAGATGCAAACCATGCGCCGCGGCGATCTTTTTGCGCCGGTGGCAGCGAAAGCGTCGAGCCACGGAAGGGCGAGTGAGATTCCAGTAGCGCGGATGAAATGACGGCGGTGGAGTTTCATGGGTTCTATTTGGCTAAATCACAGATGAACACGAATGGACACAGATCTCTCTCGTAGCCGCGAACGTGAGTTCGCTCATACAAGTTGCTGGGCGGTTGTTCAGAGCGGAGGACTCGCGTCCACTGCTGAGGAGAGTGTCCTCAGCGCTTCGCGCCCGTCTGTGTGTATTTGCGTCCATCTGTGTTTACTTGGTCTGGAACATGGGGCTTTGCACGATCTCGTGGATCAGGGAGCGTAAGCCGTAGCTTCTACCGCGGACACGCTTGACGATGGTTTCGATCTCTGGTCGATCGAGGGCGCTGGGCTCGGCGCCGGTTGAGTAGGCGAGGAGTTTTTCGGCAAGGTTGCGGGCGAGCTGATCTTTGTCGGTGAGCAACAGTTGTTTGTATTCGTCGATATTGCGGAAGCGCCGGCCATCGGGAAGGACGTCGCTTGAATCTACTGCGGGTCCGTGACCGTAGCGAACCCAGCGGCCGTTGTTTTGCCGACGCTCGGCCATGGTGCGATATCGGTCCCGCCAGCCGCCGATCACGTCGAAGTTTTCCAGTGCGAATCCCGGTGGATCGATCTCGGTGTGACAGCTGGCGCAGCTTTCGATGGTGCGATGTTTGGCGAGTTGGTCACGGATGGTGGTTGCGCCGCGAATGTCGGGTTCGATGGCACCAATGTCTGGCGGCGGATTCTTCGGGGGCGTTCCGAGGATGCGCTCAAGGAGCCACGCGCCACGCAGGATGGGCGAGGTCGTGGTGCCGTTGGCGGTAACCTTCAGTACGCTCGCCATTGTCAGGAATCCACCCCGATGAGTTCCGGGCGGCAGCATGACCTTGCGCATCTCCGCGCCTTCGACGCCGGGGATGCGGTAGTGCTTGGCGAGGCGGGCGTTGAGGAAGGTAAAATCCGATGAGATAAAGTTCGCGAGGCTCAAATCGCGTTTCAGAACTTCGTTGAAAAACAGCTTGGGCTCCTTGAGCGAAGCGTTCTTGAGCACGTTGTCGTACTCGGGATAGAGCGTGCGGTCGGGCGCGGTGTCGTCAATCGCACGGAGGCTGAGCCATTGGCCGGTGAAGTTTTCGGTCAACGCATTCGCCTTGGGATCCTTCAACATGCGTTCGACCTGTTGGCGGAGCACGCCCGGTTCGCGCAACCGGCGGGTGGCGGCGAGCTGGAGTAGTTCTTCGTCCGGCATCGAACTCCAAAGGAAATAGGAAAGTCGGCTGGCCAGTGCATCGTCGCTGAGTTTTTTGCCGTCAGCCTTTTCGCGCAGGAAGAGAAAGTCGGGGGCGATCAGGATGCCTTTGAGTCCCACTCGCACGGCCTGCTCGAAGGAATAGCCGTCATTCAACCGAGACTTCACTCGCGACAGGAAAGGCCGGATGTCCGCGTCGGTCACGGTTCGCCGAAAGGCCCGGCGCGCGAATCTGTGGAGAATACGCTCAGCATCGGCCAACGGTTGGTGCGAGACGACTTCCAAGCGCTTGGGATCGTCGGCGCTGGGCACACGCTCCCGCCGCATTTCGCCAAAGATCGACTTGTGACTCGGTGGTGGCCATGACTCCAACAGTGGCCCGACAACCTCCACCCATTGAATCGCCAGTCCGGGACCTTTGTATTTGTCAGCGCCGATTTTTTCGACGGTTGGTGGAAGTGCCGGGAGACCGTCGGCAATGATACGCAAACGGTTCTGGGGTTCGAGCTGCTCAGTGATCTCAAGCACGGTCGGCTTGTCCGCCGGGAACGAGTAGTAGTCGATCAGGCGCTCTTCGGTCACTTCCTTGAAGGTGCCGGCGTTGACATGGAAATCGACCGGCTTGCCTTCGCTCTGATAGCCGTAACCCGAAATGCGAATGCGATACTTGCCGCGAAAATGTGTCAGCATGTTCCACATGGTCACGCGGATGTTTGCTGACTCCCATACCGCGAAGATGGCGATGCCGTCATCGACGTGTCGGTAGACACTGCCGGTTTTCCGGACTGACTTTTCCTTGCGGAGGTCGAATACGTGATTCAGACGCCACGGCTCCTGCTTGTTGGCGATGGCGTCGTCGAGCGCACGGTCGGCGGCAGCGAGGTAATTCCGCAACAGAAAGGAAGAGGTGTGCAACTCCGCTGCGTTGTTGTCGAAACCGCTGGTCGATAGATTGGGAGGCAGCAGATCGGACAGATCGATTTCGACGTGAAGCAGATCCCGTATGGTGTTCACATACTCGGCCTGATTCAGCCGTCGTAAAACCACGCGCCCCTCCGTGTTTCTCTGGACCAGCTCAGCGGCTCTCGCATGCTGACGAATCCAATCGATTGTCTCGCGAAGTTCTTTCGCGGCCGGGCGCGGTTTCTTCTTCGGCGGCATGTCGCCATCCTCAAGACGTTCCAAGACAGACAACCACATCTCACGGTTGCCCTTGTTCGCAAAGTCTTGGGTCAGGCTGCCGATCTGGAAATCACCCTTGGGTTTCTCGTCGGAATGGCATTCTAGGCAATGCTGATCGAAGAGCCGGTTGACTGGGTTCGCCGCAGATTCTACATCCACTGCAAACAGGGCCAATCCGGCGGTAAGTGCTGTGACCCACCTCATCCTTGGACAAAACCCTTCAATCGGCCGGTGCTGGAGCCGAAGCTGTCGATGTTGATCCCCAGCCGATTGAGCATCGAGACGTAGAGGTTGCAGAGGGGCGTGTTGTTCTCATGGTCGAACTTCAGATGTTGGCCGTGGTGGAAGCCGCCGCCAGCGTGGAGGATGGGGAGATTGCGGGTGTTGTGATCGCCGCTGTGCATATGAGAACCGAGGAGAACCTGCGTCCGGTCGAGCAGGTTGCTTCCGTCTTCCTGCGTGTTCTTCAGCTTGCGGAGGAATTCCCCAAAGAGTCTTACCTGAGCGGCTTCGACGAGGCTGAGCTGCTTGATCTTCTGCGGGTCTTTGCCATGGTGGGAAAGGTTGTGGTAGTTCATCGAGACGCCGGGGAGCGTCGGGACGGCGACGCCATCGTTGATAGGGTAGGTGATGAGACGGGTGGAATCGGTCTGAAGCGCGAGATGGATCAGGTCATACCATTGCTTGGAGCGCTGGATGATGAGGTTGCGGTCCAATTGACGACCGGGTGGTTTGGCTTCGACCTGCGGCTTGGGTTTGTTCTGCCAGTGCTCGGACTTCTGCATGTTCTTTTCGGCGTCACGCACGGAGGTGAAGTATTCCTCCAGCTTGTCGCGATCTCGCTGACTGACCCGTCGCTGCATACGTCGGGCGGATTCGCGGACGACGTCGAGGACGCTACGTCCCTCGCGCAGCCTCTCGATCTGCGTCGCCTTTTCCCGCGGTTTGGACTCGACGAACATCGCCTCAAAATGCCGGTGCGCGAAAGGATTTCCCGGCACGCGGACACCATTGCTGGAGATGGAGATACCGGAGCCCATTGCGGCGTAGGCAAAGCGGGTTTTCCGGCCGATATGTTTGGCGGCAAGCTGATCGATGGAGACGGTATTCTTGAAGTTGGCAGCATCAGGATAAGGAGCGCCCGTGAGCCAGGATTTGCTGGCCGCATGACCGCCGCCAACATTTGGATTCGAGGTTCCGGAGATGAACGTGAATTCGTTGCGCAGGTCTTCTAGCGGCTGCAAATAGGGACTCAACGCATAATCAGGTCCGGCCGCGTCCGGAATCATATTGGGCGGATGAAACGAAAGTTCGAAGTTGATCGCCACCATTCGGAGTGCCTCCGCTTGGCCCGGCGCGGCAGTCAGTGGCGCCATGCATTCCAAGGCCGGCAATGCCACGACAACGCCGGCGCCACGCAGCAATGTGCGGCGGGAAATCGGTTGGACAGGGATGCCAAATGAGAGGTTTTTCTTCATGCGTTTGAGTGAACGCGACAGTGTCATGGGCTTTGGAATATCTGGCTCTGCACTACGGCGTGTATCAATGAACGAAAGCCGTTGTTCTTCGCCCGCAGGTTGCTGACGATTTGTACGATCTCTGGGCGATCGGAAAAGCCCATGGTACGGCCGGTGCTGTAGGCAAGCAATAGGCGGGTCAAGGAGCGGGCCATGGCGGTTTCATCTTTCAAGAGCAGCTTCTTGTATTCACGGACATCGGCGAAGGGGCGGCCATCAGGCATCACGCCGGAGGAATCCACGTCCAGTCCGCGGCGGTAGAGTACGCCTTGTTTGCCCCAAGGGTGGATACGCTTGTCGACCCACTTGCCTTTGCGCGTGCGATACCATTCACGCTCCGCGCCGATCACATCAAACTGCTCCAGGGCAAATCCTGGGGGATCGATCTTATGATGGCAGCGGTTGCAGCTGTGATCGTTGCGATGCTTCTCGAGCTGTTCGCGAATCGTCGTGGCGCCACGGATGTCCGGTTCGACGGCGGCAACGGATGGTGGCGGCGGCGGAGATGGCGTGCCGTAGAGGTGTTTGAGAATCCACACGCCGCGCAGGATCGGGGAAGTCCGGGTCCCATCGGCCGATACCTTCAGGATGCTCGACTGCGTCAACAGACCACCTCGCACACTTTCCTTCGGCAACGACACTCGTCGCGTCTCCAATCCATTCACACCTTCGAACCCATAGAACTCTGCCATTGGCTGATTGACGGTCACAAAGTCGGAATCAATGAAGTTCTGCACACTCAAGTCCTTGTCCAGAATCTCCCGGAAGAAGCCGCGGGTTTCATCCAGCATCGATTGTCGAAGCAGAAGGTTGAACTCGGGATACAAACGTCGATCGGGAACCGTGAAATCGACATCGCGCAGGCGCAGCCATTGACCGGTGAAACTCTCGACGAAACGCTCCGACTTCCGGTCCTTCAACATGCGCTCCACCTGAGTGTGCAGCTGCGACTTCAGTTGTCCTCGCTGCGCCAAGTCGAACAATTGATGATCCGGCATTGAACTCCAAAACAGATACGACAGGCGCGACGCGATCGCGTAGTCGTCCAACTTCTGCCCCTCTTCGAGATAAAGGAATTCCGGCGCACAAAGCAGCCCCTTCAATCCGCTGCGCAAGGCGGCTTCGAACGACTTGCCATCTGCGAACGCATGTCGGGAAAGGCCAAGGTAGGGCTCGATCTCATGGGTCTGTGTCGGGCGGCGAAACGCCTTGGCGGAAACACGCTCAAGGATTTCACGAATATTCCCAATGGTGCCAGTCGTCGGGTCGACATTCCCCAACAGTTGATTGCGACTGGGTGGCGGCCATTCTTCCAAGGGGCCTTGCAACTCGATGTGCGCAATGACAACCCCCGGTCCCTGATAGCTATCCGCATCGAGCTTCCAGTAGGGCGAACCGCCAAGGAATGAGAGAGAGAAATTGTCGCTGCGTTCCTTTGCCCGATCCACCAGTTCCATCGTCGTGAACTCGTCACTTGGCACGGACAGGAAACCGGCGTGATGCGACTGGATCGTCCCGGTCAGACCGCCGGAGATTCGCAATACCTGGGGCCGATCGCTGTTGTGCGTTTTGGCCCGGATCTTCAGGCGGTACGTGCCTGGGGCAGGAACGCTGAATTCCCACAACGGCACGGGCCGTTGGCCAAACATCAGTCCGCCCTCCGGCAGCAGCTGGTCGGCACGGTCCTTTTGCCGCAGCTCAGCAAATTTCTTCTTCAAGTGAATCGACCGCGGTTCTTTCACCGGCCCAAACACCTGGTCCAACACGAGATCTGCCGCTTGCAGATAGAGCTCCATCTGCTCTGCCGAGACCGACAAATCCGCTCCGGTGGTGTCGAACCCACCCTGCGATGAATCGTCCGGCAACAGACGTTGAACATCCGCGTGAATGCCGAACAGATCGCGCACGGTGTTCTCGTACTCGTTCCGGTTGAGGCGACGCAACACGGTTTCGCGCCCCTGCGCATCGGCCGATCGAATTTCTTTTCCAAGCAAACTGAGAAACAACTGCTTAGCCTGAGTTGTTGGAGCGTATTTCGATTTCGGAGGCATTTCACCGCGGGCAACGCGATCATGCAGGTAGACCCATGATTCTCTGACCTTGGGATCGGACAGATCACGCGAGAACGATTCAAGGTTCAGGCCACCCTTGATGGTGTCTTCTGCGTGGCAGTCGGAACAATGCTTCTGCAGAAATGGCTTCAATTGCTCCAAGGCGGAAAGCGGCTCCGCAGTTAGCAGCAGACAGGCGAACGCCACACGTGAATACATTTGTCTCGGAAAAATGGTCACTGGGTTTGAATTAAGACAATTTCAGGACCGATTGGTTGCAGTTAGTTTGATCGGTTCATCGTGACTTGTCATAGGACATTGCTTTGCCAAGGAATTTTTCGGCCGCCTCTTGGTTGCGCGTCAGCCCCACAATCTTCCAGCGAACTGAATACGTGTGCCCATCTACCTGAACCACAATCGGTTCTTTGGCGGTGCGGCCAAGCGCATAGATCCAATCGGGTCTGGTTCGCCCACGTTGATACAGCTTCAGGCCCATGACCATCCGGTCACCATTCGTGGCACCGGTGGCAAGTGCGGTCCGTGAGACTACCCGGGTGATTTCTTGCAGGCTTTTGCCGGCAACGCTTCCGGCTCGGCCATCCCAGGCATCATCGGCAAAGGCTTTGCGCAGGCTCGGAAAATCACCCGATTTCAGCACCTGCCTCAGGGAGCGCAGAATTTGTGAATGATGGGCGGCCGCTTCGGTGATTCCAACCGACAGGATCGCGGCGATGAACAGACTCAGGAGGTGGCGGCGACGATACATGGTTATTGTTCGGAGGCTCAGGCGGCAGAAAAATTTCAACCGGCTAAGGAGTGTTCTGGTGGGCACGGATCATTTTCTTGATCACCGTAAAACCACGCTTGCGGGCAATCGCAAGCGGAGAAGCCCATTGGGGAACACCAGGCAACTCGGTCTTCGCGCCGCGCTTCAAAAGGAATCCAACCATCTTCAATCGCCCGTCATTCGCCCGCTCGCGGTCTTCATCATTGCTGCACCAATGATCCGATCGGATGGCGGCGGCCAACGGTGTTTCGCAGTTCTCTGTTTCCACGGCATCAATATCAGCTCCGTGATCGAGCAGCACGGCGGCATTGGCGGTGTTGAACTGCCGGGCCGAGTTGTGCAAAAACGTTCCGCCCTGCCAATCCGTCTGCCTTATATCTAGGCCACGATCAACAAGTCGACGAACCAGCCGGGGTGATTTTGGCAGCACGTTCCCGCCCCAGTGATGCATGTTTTTCAGAGCCGATGGATTGAAATCGATGTAGCGCTCCATCAAATCGAGATTGTTCTTAGCCATCACGTTGCCGAGAAACTCCCCGTGACCGGTCACCTTGTGATTCTCCAGAACGGCCCGTTTCAACTGTGCCGTGGTCATGTCATACGGCGGATCGAAGGCACCGTGTTTCCGCAACAGCCGCTGTATCGGTTTCGCCCGGACGCCCTGACAGACCTTGCCGATTGTCAGGCAGCAGCCACAGGCATCAGCGCCCGCATTCGGATTTGCGCCAAAGTTCAAAAGCACTTTTGCGGTGTCGTGGTGGTTGGACCAGCAGGCGAAGAACAAGGCCAGACCCAACGGAGCCCGATGCTCATGCGCCTTCGATTTCGGCCAGAGATCCAAAAGGGTCTGAACGATGTGCAGGTGCCCCTTGCGGGCCGCATAGGTGATCGCACCGGTCATGTTCGTATCCGTCTTCCACGCCAGATCAGGATTCTTGCTGAGCAATTTCTCAACCCGTTCCTGATCACCGACCGCGGCGGCGAGCGGCAACGTGTATTCCGCCCCATGGGCCAAAAGATGACCCACAACAACCCAACGATTGCGGAGCCAGTTTGACTGTGGCAACGGCCGCCACCAGCTCAACGCCTGCAAGGACGGCGTCAAACCATCCGCCCGCTTGCCATCAATCGGCACACCCAGATCAACGCAGCGATCGATCCTCTTGAGCTGTCGGGTGGTGACCGCCCAATGCAGCGCGTTGTTTCCGAGAACGTCGGTCGCCTTCACCAGTTCAGGCTGCTCGCGCAAAACCTTGCTGACCTTGCGCCATTCACGTGAATCGATGGCCACCTTGAGTCGATCAAACCTCGGCTGGTAATTGAACCGCTTGCGTATTGATCGCAGCAGCAACCGTTCGATCCGCGAATGGCCCCGCTCCTGCGCGATCTCAAGCAGGCTCCCCCAGGCACTGTGAAGGTAGGGTGACCGACCGGCATCCGTTCCGACTTTCAGCAACAGTCTTACTATTTCGAAATTCCCCTCCCGCACCGCCGGATGCAACGGGCACTGATACCAGAACTGCCCGTTCGCCAAACGTGGATCCTTGGCGAGCAACCCTTTGACCTTTGCCAGATCGCCGATCGTGCAAGCCTTGAACATCGCCCACAGGTCGTACCCGTTCACGATGCCGACATTGGCATCGTATCTCTTCGTCCGCATGAATACGGGTTGGGTCAGCTTTGGGAAGCTCACTTCAACCACTTTGGGTCTCGGCAATTATCCGTCAAGCCGACGTTGTCGCCAAAGGACCACGCAGCACACACCGGTCAGACAAGAAATCAAGGCACCGGGGATGAAAGTGGATTCGCGGTATTCCATCACTACCTCGCCTTCACCCTGGACAGTCAAATTCATGGAGAGATCAGCCCGGTGATCGATCGGGGTATGGATGCCGTTCGTGGTCGCTCTCCAACTCGGATGATAGGATTCCTGAATGAACAATCTAGCCGGCTTCGGCGCGGAAAAACGAAACGAGATTCTGCCGTTGCGATAGCTGATACCGTCAATTGCGACATCGTCCATCGAACCTACCATGGGCAGTGGATCCTCAACGGCACGCCAGTGTGTCAACTGGTCCGACCTGGTCACATACCGCACGCCCTCAAAACGCAGATGCCAATCCAAATCCAGTGGTGCCCTGGTATAAAGTTCTATCTCCCGGTCACTCACCCATTTGGGGACAAGCGTCGCTGCTCCACCAACCTTTGGCATACCATCCAAAATATTCAGATTCCCCCATTGGGCGAGACGCTGCCCGATAAAATCCTCGAAGAACTTGGGAACCATTTGAGTGTGCAGAGCGCGTTCAGCCTCCGCACTCAGCATAAGTCGACCGTGACCGAGTTCCGGCGGAGGCTGAAACGTATCAGCGTGATACTCACGAACAAGATTGGGGGCGAAGGCGTCTTTGTTGATGGTGGGATTCAACACTGGCAGATGGATAATGCCATCCAGCCACAATACGGTGAGCACACCCAGTCTCGACCAGTTGCGAAGGCGCTCCCGGGAAGCGGCCAGCAGGAGTACGGTCGCGACCACGAGGAGAGCAATACGAATCAATCCGTTGTTCACAGTGACTCCGACCTCGGACTCGAACAGCGGCGCGAGGTGCGTCCAGGCAATCCCCACAAAGATGAGTGCGCCCACCACACCCACTGAGATGAACAACGGGCGCTTGTTCGTCTGGTCTGCCCCGACAGACGACAATGCCGCCACGCCGTAGGCCGCCAACAGGGGCAAGATGAACACCAGCGGCAATAGGGCCTTCACCGGAAAACGGGCAAATCCGACCGGCGCAATCGCTTCGAGGGCAGGATACAGAACGAACGCGTTCCCGAAGGACAGAAGGATCACGAAGAGACCGAATCCACCCAGCACCAATCGTTCACGATTCGATGAGCGAAGGAGGCCA